>Ga0209609_10000543_pt1 | contig 22676 bp, 26 predicted proteins | sample LakKivw325mmetaG_FD_184136 | JGI IMG/M metagenome (GOLD analysis project Ga0209609, IMG submission 184136) | Anoxic lake water microbial communities from Lake Kivu, Rwanda to study Microbial Dark Matter (Phase II) - Lake Kivu water 325m metaG... | ecosystem: Environmental > Aquatic > Freshwater... | reverse complement strand
AGTACCGAGCGTGCCATACCGGCTTGTGCCCCACGGGCGTGACGACGCATAATCCGAGCCTGGTGAAGCAGCTTAACGTCGAATCAGGTATAAAGAGACTGACGAATTTCATTGCTACTGCGACGGCTGAAGTTGCAGAGCTTACGCGGATCGTGGGCAAGGACGATGTGAAGAAGCTTGATCGCAGCGATCTCGTCGCGCTGAATAAGGAGTTAGCCGAAATTACAGGGACGACGTGGGTGGACGGGCGATATAAATGAAGGTGTGTCAATCATAGGGGGCAGTCTTTTTCGAGAAATTAAGCCAGCAGTTCACGATGCTCGAAGTCGAGATGTGTCACTGTCGCTCTCGCAAAAACCTTTGAGGTGTACGTACACCTGAGCATCGGCTAACTCGGCGTCGTTGAGGTATACTTTAGCATCGAATTCCAGTTTACCAGAGGCGGTGCCGGTCATTTCTGTTGCTCAGTGTGGGATTTTTTGTATTCCTCTAAAAATTGCTTGAACTTCTTCTGAACATTGGCACGTCTCCATTCTTCTTCTAATTCTTCTACGTGTGATTCGAACTCCCGATTCACCGTTTCGAAAGCTTCTTCACTTACCACTGACAACTCGGTAAGCGATTGTACTACCTGCTTTACCGCTTCTTCAAGTCCTTTTTTCTCCGCAGCATTCCCTATAGATACCAGAGAGCCCGCTGCATGCCCTGCCGCGCCTTTAAGCTTCTTGAACTTTTTCTTTGCTATTGATTCACCAAACTTCTGTAGAGTCTCGATTACTTCAATGGCCGACTTTTCGTCCTCTCTGTTGACTGCTAATTTGCCAGCAAATGCCACGGGGGTGCAAAAACGGTCGTTGAGTGTCTTCACTTCTGCTTCGTGGTCATCATCAGGATTAATTTCGGTATCAATAATTTCAATCACCCGATCAGTCATCTTTTCTAACCCAACTCTCGTCGTCGCAATATCATATTTCATGATAGAACCGTGCACGATATCCATGATGGGTTGAATAGGATCTTCTTTCGAGTTGATGAGTTTCTCAGCAGTGATTTCAGTTGTCAACCAGTTTATAATGGTCTCTGGATTCAGGAGATTGACAACATTCCACATATAAAGAAACAACATGAAAAACGTAAAGTTTACAGCGACATAGGCAACACAAATGTGATATTCAATGGGTGTTCCAAAAAGAGAGATTTGTTTTAAATCTCCATCTTGGATCATTTTTAAAACTAAGAGCCCATAAGATATTGATATGCCATAGGAAAGCAAAAGAATCCACATATCTGGATTGTCTCTGAAAACTTTGGTGACTCGCGGTGAATACGCAGAAGCGGTAAGTTGGACGGCAACTAGAGTCAGCGTGACAACAATGGCCACAATAGCTGCCTGAGCTTGCACCATCGCGCTGAGCATGTAACGGGCACTATCAGCATCAGTTTGAAAGAGATCGAATATTTTGAAAAAGATGGCTACAACTAATGTAACTAGCAAGGAAAGAAGGGAATATTCAAGAATCCGTGTACGCCACAGATGTCTTATCCCCCAATCATGAAATCCTTCTCTAAAGGCTTTAAAACTCCGACCTGTGTCCTCGGTCTTTTCTTGCATCTAATTAAGATGGCCATAAGGCAGTATTTATATCTTACACGCTAACTCTGGAAGGCGTTACACGCGCACCACTCCCGTCAGGCGATTTACAGAGACGAGTGCGATGGCGAGCACTGCATAAATCAGAACACCAATCGCGAGCGCTTTGTTCGTCCCGAGCCGGGGGCTCAGCCAGATCACCGCCAGCACATAGGGTATCCAGACAAAGATGGAGAGCAGACACGACTTCGCCGTCAGCGAGACCGCGAGATCGCCCGCGGTCTTACCGATGAAGTAAAAGGTGACGAGTGTGATACTCGGAAAGATCGCCACGACGCCCGCCAGCAATGGTTGACCGCGTTCCGCCAGCGCGGTTACTGCGGTAACCACGAAGCCGCCCACGAGGAAATACAGCAAGTAGCGCAGCATCTACCTCCGTCACCACGAGAGAAAAGACGGCTCTGCCACTGATATACCTATGCCTCTCTCCGGCAAGTAGCAGAAAAGATATAACCGATGGGGAACGATCGTAGTTCAGCCAGAAGGAGCTACCGACGATAGGCGCACGGTATGGTATGACATGAATTCCAAAGAAGCGCGAGCTCGGGCACACGCGCTGCTCACCGTGATCGAGAGCGCGTACGCAATCGAAGTAGTGAACCGCGATGAGGTTATCGAGACCATCGTCCAGAAGACGCGCGATGAGCAGCAGATCCTGAGTATCTGCACCGTCTTGAACACCTGGGTCGCACTCAATGCGGACGTGAGCGGGCGAGTCATGATGCCGCTGGCCGTGGTGGAGCAGGTAGCGGCAGCGGTCCTGGGACGGCCCCACGAGTCCGTCACGGATCGTATGTAGCACTGAAAAGAGCAGGCCTGGCCGGGTTTAACGTTTTTCTGCTGCCAGCCAAAAGGTGGTAGTGTAGTGACGTGAAGTGAAGTGAAGGAAGCATGGCAACGATAGCGGAAAAGATACTGGGTGCGAAGTCGGGAAAAGGGCAGCCCGCGACTGCGGGCGAGATCGTGGAGTGCGAGATCGATTACATCATGGTGAATGACATCACCGGCGTGCCCGCCTTTGAAGTGCTCGATGAGCTTGGCCGCGAGGCTGAACTGAAACGTGAGCGGGTCGTGGTGGTGCAGGATCACTACGTGCCCAACAAGGACGTGGCGTCCGCGGAGCAGGCGAAGGCGCTCAGGCGCTACGCGCAACGCTATCGCATTCCGCACTACTACGAGATCGGACGAGGTGGGGTCTGCCATCAGGTAATGATCGAGGACGGCTTCGTGGCCCCGGGACGGTTGATCATCGGCGCTGATTCTCATACCTGCTCCTATGGCGCACTCGGCGCCTTCGCCACGGGCGTCGGCTCCACGGAGGCGGCCGCGGCAATGGCCACCGGTCGGCTCTGGTTCAAGGTGCCGGAGACGCAGAAGTTCGTCATTCACGGGACACTGCCGCGCTACGTCATGGGCAAGGACATCATCCTCCATATCATCGGCGATATCGGCGTGTCCGGATCACTCTACAAGGCGCAGGAGTTCTATGGGTCCGCGATCGAGCGGTTGAGCCTCTCTGATCGCATCACTATCTCGAACATGGCGATCGAGGCGGGTGGGAAGGCGGGGATCATCCCGCCTGATGCGCAGGTCTTCGAGTACCTCGCGGGGCGTGTCCGGGGCGAGTATACGCCCGTCTATGCCGATGGGAAGGACGCGGACTATGAAGCGATCTTTGAGTACGATGCCGCGGAGATCCCGCCAACGGTCGCGAAGCCACCCCTGCCGGAAAATACCGTACCCGCACGCGACCTGGACGTGCCGATCGAGCAGGCATATCTGGGCTCATGCACCAATGGCCGGATCGAGGATCTGCGGGTCGCTGCATCGATCCTGCGCGGCAAGAAGGTGCATCCCGGGGTGCGCATGATCGTCGTGCCCGCAAGCGAGCAGGTCTTCCGTCAGGCGATTGAGGAAGGGCTGATCCAGACGTTCATGCAAGCCGGCGCGTTCGTCTGCGGCGCCACCTGCGGCGCGTGCCTCGGCGGGCACATGGGCGTACTCGCCGCAGGTGAACGGTGCATCAGCAGCACAAACCGGAACTTCATCGGCCGCATGGGGCATAAGGATTCCGATGTCTATCTCGCGAATCCCGCAGTCGTCGCCGCCTCGGCTATCACGGGACGCATCACTGACCCCACGGAGCTGGACCGGCAGGTTTAAATAACCAACCGGCGAAGGATAACGCAAAGGGGGGAGGTAACCAAGATGAAGAGAAGGAACTTTATTGCTATCTGCTTCACCGCGCTCGTACTCGCCACTGCTCTGACCGGGCTCGTACCATCCGTCGTGGGAGTGAACGGAGGCGATGCGCTCTTCGAGGAAGTGAAGCCGATGGTGGCAGTGTACAACCAAAATGTCGATAAGATCCCGATGCTCCAGACCTTCATCGGTGCGGAGCGGATCCGCGCTGAGATTACGCTGAACGATGGCAGCGCGTTCATCTTCGTGATTACGACTGACAGCGACGCGAGGGTGACCAGCCTGGAAAAGGGCGAGATCGCAGATCCCACGATCAAGGCATATACTGACGAAGCTACCGTTCGCAGTATACTGGCATCCAGCACACCGGTAACGGCATTTGAAACTGCCCTGGAGACCGGAACGATCCGCTTTGAGGGCGTTGGGTTCGGGAACACGATCAAACTCGGGCTCATGAAGGTAGGGCTCAAGCTCATGGGGCTTTTCACCTAGCCCACTCATCGGGCTGGTGGTGTAAGTAAAGAAAGAGCGCAGCGGCATTTTGACTGGTAGCCGCGGGCACCCTTTATGTATAACTACGTACAGTAGGAGTACCGGGAGGGAACTACTCATACCGATTACTCAATGACTGCAAGAATTCTGAGCGTGGTCGTCCATCTCATGCCCGCGCTGATCATCTTCGCCTGTGCTGGCTCAGCCTTTGCCGTGCACGACTGGGATGTCCCGGCGACCCTTATCGGTGAAAATCCTCTGGTTGCTTTGGAGCGCCTCGTGCCGTTGCGGCCGAAGTTGACGAGGAACCGTTTGAGCTGAAAGAGCTCACTCTCTCTGAGGACGGTTCTAACCTGGTGCTGGATATCCTCATTCATTCGCCATTCACCGTGCCGCTTATAATCAACGCGCTGGAGATCCAACTCGAGTGTAACGGGACCGCTATCACGTTTCGCGCCCCTGACGAGGTCGTTATTCCGTCGCGGGGCAGCGCGAGCGTGCGGCTGGAGGGCGCGCTGCCCGGGTCAACTGCACCGCCTGCACTGCTGCCTCTCGACCAGGTCACCCTCAGCCGCGTCAGCATCACGGTAGACGTGAGCGGGATAGAGCTGCAGTGGGAGGGCTCGGAGCTAGGAGGGCTGGGTTGATGACCCCTGAGATCAGGAAAACGGGAGAGCCGTCGCGTGGCATCAACTGGCCGTGCCTGGTTGCGGGACTGCTCGCCAGTGCGCTTCCCTTCCTGGGCACCTGGTGGACACTCATCCTCGGGACCGGAGCACTAATCTTTACCGCCTCGCCGTTCGGCGTTCATCTGAGCATCTTTGGCGAATCGATTCACTCACCACTCATCTGGTGGCTCGGGCTCGCACTCCAGCTCTGCGTGCTTTACATCGGCCTGCTGCTGCTCGTCGGATCGCTGCTCGCTGGAACGCACCGCTATGCGGCGATTGCAAAGCTCTTTGTGCAGTTCAGCGCGCGGAAGTTGCTCTGGCTTCTCCTGGCATTCGTGGCTGCGCTCTTCGTCTTCAGCTTTCTCGCCAATCAACTCAGCGAACTCGCGGGCCTGCCCTTTCCGCTGCACCTGCCGTACCTGGTGGGAAGAACCTCGATTGCCGCGGGTGTAAACGGGCTGCCTATTACTATCCCCCTTTATATGGGGTTCACAGGAGCGTTCGCCGTGGCGGTACTTGCCGCGATCCTGGGCATCGTAGCGCGGCAGTACCAGCAAGGTTTTTTATGCGAAGAACGCCACTAACCTACCTAACAAGCTGAGGCGAGTGGCGAGCATGCGAATCTGGAAGTTCGGTGATAATGTGGATACCGATCAGATCATCCCCGCGGACTACCTCACGACGGGCGACCCGAAGAAGCTCGCCGCTCATGCCTTCGCCAAGGTGCGACCGGACTTCGCACGTGACGTGCGAGCCGGGGACGTGATCGTGGCGGGCGATAATTTCGGCTGCGGCAGCTCACGCGAGCACGCACCCCGTGCACTCCTCGGTGCGGGCGTTACCTGCGTGATCGCCAGGAGCTTTGCCCGCATCTTCTTCCGAAACGCGATCAATATCGGGCTGCCGGTGATCGAAGCGGATATCTTGGCAAAGGTAGCGGAAGATGACGAGCTGGAGCTACAGCTGGGTGAGGGCGTCATAATCAACAGCACGACCGGAGAAGCATACCGCTTCCATCCATTACCCGCGTTCATGCAGCAGCTCCTGAAGAGCGGAGGATTGATCAAGTACATTCAACACCAGACCTGAGTTCTGGCCACTTCACGGCCTGCATGGCGGGCTAGCCAGAGCTAACCATAGCATTCATTACATGATAAACTCCAACGTGGAACGTAGGTGCAGCAGCGTATGATCAAAGCAGGCGTCATAGGCGGCACGGGCTATACCGGCCTCGAATTGCTCCGATTGCTCGCGATGCACCCGGAGGTAGAGCTCTCGATCGTCACCTCGCGACGCTACAAAGGGCAGAAGATCAGCGCGGTGAATCCGCACCTTTACCCGTTCATCGAACTCGAGTACGAAGAGGTTGACACCAGGGAGATCGCGGCACGCAGCGACGTCGTCTTCCTCGCTACGCCGCACGGGAGCGCGATGGATTACGTGCCCGGCTTGCTGGAGGGCGGCACGCGGGTGATCGATCTGAGCGCGGACTACCGGCTGAAGCGTGCGGAGTTCGAACGGGTATACAAGCGCGAGCATAAGGACAAGGTGGAGCGAAACGCGGTCTACGGGCTCACGGAACTGCATCCGGAGGTGGCCGATGCGACCCTGGTGGCGAATCCCGGCTGCTACCCGACCGGCGCGATACTCGCCGTTATGCCGCTGGTCCGTGCAGGACTGGTGAGCCGTGTGGTCTTCGATTCGAAATCGGGCATATCAGGCGCTGGCGCCGAGCCCACGGAGACTTCACACTTCCCCAACCTCGCGGAGAATATCATCCCCTACCAGGTCACCGCGCACCGGCACGTTGCGGAGATGAAGCAGGAGCTTGGCGTGCAGGTGAGCTTCACCCCGCACGTTATCCCCACCATTCGCGGCATCCTCACTACCGCGCACGTCTTCCTGCACGAGGGGATGACCACCAAACCGCGTGAGGAGCTCGAGCAGCTGTACCAGCGCTTCTACGCGGGTAAACGGTTCGTCCGGCTGCTTAAGACCGGCGTGCCCGCATTGAGTGCGGTCCGCGGCACGAACTTCTGCGATATCAGCTTTGACGTGGAGCAGGGGAGTGATCGGATCGTCGTGATGTCCACCATTGACAATCTCGTGAAGGGCGGCTCCGGGCAGGCGGTCCAGAACATGAACGTGATGTTCGGCCTCGACGAGACGGCAGGCTTGTGGTTCCCGGGGCTGGTGCCCTGAAGGGACTCGCGCACCGAACTCCCGTCAATGATGCACGCGGCCGCGCACTGCACTGAGCGAGGGACGAGCCATCCTTTGGCTTTAAGTCCTCCGTTCCCTTATCTGAGAAGCATGAACATTCGTGGCAAAGCGATTCGAATGGAACGAATCATCAACCGGAGAACGCGGAAGACGGTCATTGTCCCTATAGTGCTCTAGCGCTCTGGCACCGCATACCAGCAGTACCGCTGAACCGGTTCGGGTAATCCCGCCACTGTAAGCGTGCATTTATAATCCGGGAGGTAATAGCTAGTACCAGGACGATGAACGATCCAGTCAGAGTTATAATCATGGGTGCAGCCGGCCGTGATTTTCACAACTTTAATGTCTTCTTCAGAGATAAGCCCGCGTATCGTGTCGTCGCATTTACCGCTACCCAGATACCGGATATAGAGGACCGAGTATATCCTGCAGAACTGGCTGGCCGCTTATACCCGGACGGTATCCCCATCTTCGCCGAAGAAGAGCTGGTCAGTCTGATCAACGAGCATGCGATTGCGCTTGTTGTCTTCGCGTACAGCGATGTGCCGTACCAGCATGTGATGTCAAAGGGCGCGGAAGTGAATGCCGCCGGTGCGGATTTTCTCATGCTGGGGCCGCAGGTGACGATGCTGAGCAGCAGTGTGCCCGTGATCAGCGTCTGCGCCGTGCGCACCGGCAGTGGCAAGACCTCGGTCAGTAAAAAGCTCTGCCAGCTCCTGCGCGCGCGCAAGAAGAACGTGGTAGTGGTCCGGCACCCTATGCCCTATGGCAACCTTGCCGAGCAAGCGGTACAGCGGTTCTCATCGTACGAGGACATTGATCGTATGGGGTGCACGATCGAGGAGCGGGAAGAATACGAGACACATATCGATGCGGGCTGTACCGTCTACGCCGGTGTGGACTATGAGAGGATCCTGCGGCAGGCGGAACGTGAAGCGGACATCATCATCTGGGACGGCGGCAATAATGACTTCGCCTTCTTCAAGCCCGATCTGAACATCGTCGTGGCTGACCCGCACCGTGCCGGCGATGAAGTGCGGTACTATCCGGGTGAGATCAATCTCCGCATGGCGGATGTTGTCGTGATCAATAAGCAGGACACCGCGGAACTGGAGAAGATCGAGCTCGTACGCCACAATATCCTGAAAGTGAACCCGGATGCGAAGATCATCGATTCGGCATCTCCGATCACCGTCGAGCACCCGGAGCTCATCAGGGGCAAGCGGGTGCTGGTGGTCGAGGACGGCCCCACATTGACGCACGGCGGCATGAAATATGGTGCTGGGCTCATTGCTGCTCGTAAGGCGGGCGCGAGAGAGATCATTGACCCTCGACCGTTTACCACCGGCTCGATCACAGAGACCTTCCGCGAGTATCCCGGGATAGGCCCGCTGCTGCCCGCGATGGGGTACAGTGAGGAGCAGATCCGTGACCTGGAGCAGACGATCAACGCCGCTGATTGCGATGCGGTGGTCATCGGCACGCCAATCGACCTGACGCGGGTTATCACGATCATTAAACCCGCGACGAGAGTGCGGTACGGCATTCAGGAGATCGGCGATGTGACGCTGGAAGAGGTGATCGATGAGTTCTTAGCGCAGGTGACCGCATGAGCCTGATCGTGGCGGCACTTGGCGGGAATGCGATCATCAAAAAGGGTGAGCAGGGAACCTTCGAGCAGCAGTTCCGCAACACCTCTGCGAGTATGGGCTACCTTGCGCACCTGATCAGAGCAGGACATCAGGTGGTGCTGACCCACGGGAACGGCCCCCAGGTGGGATTCATCATGATCCAGGTAGAAGCCGCCGCGGGAAAGGTACCGACCGCCCCCTTACATGTCGACGTCGCGCAGTCACAGGGCAGTATGGGGTATATGATCGCTCAGAGCCTCATCAACCAGTTACGAGCGCATGGCATTGCTACCTGCGTGGCTGCGGTGATGACGCAGGTGCTCGTGAATCGTGATGACCTAGCCATGCAGCAGCCGACGAAACCGGTTGGCGCGTTTTATTCCCGGAACCGTGCCGCGGAGCTGGAACGCCGCGGCTATGCGATCGTTGAGGACAGCGGACGCGGCTGGCGGCGTGTGGTGCCCTCACCACGACCGATCAGGATCATCGAGGCGGCTATCATCAAGGAGCTGGTGCAGGTAGGGACACTTGTGGTCGCCTGTGGCGGCGGCGGTATCCCGGTCGCCGAAGAGCACGGCGCGCTGAGGGGTGTGGATGCGGTGATCGATAAAGACCTGGCGTCCAGCCTGCTCGCCATTGAGCTGCAGGCCGCTGTGCTGATGTTCCTCACCACCGTGGACCGAGTGGCGCTGAACTACAATACGCCCCAGCAGGTCGATCTGGAGCGGCTGAGCCTTGCAGAAGCCCGCCAGTACCTCCGAGAGGGGCAGTTCGCGCCCGGGAGCATGGGCCCCAAGATCGAAGCGGCAATCGAGTTCATGGAGCATGGTGGCGAGCGAGCAATCGTCTGTCGGCCCGAGTATGTCGTGGAGGCGCTTGCCGGACGGGCAGGGACGGTGATCGCGTAAAGTTTACGGTGAAAATTGCATGCGTAGTGGTTTTTGAAAAACCACCAAAAACGTCGGAAAAAACACCCAGGAATATTAAAGTGGAACAGAAAGGTATATTTTTATATATTTATATGACTATCGTAGTCTTTGGAAATATGCCAGTGTTTTGTGTCATTACTTGCGAAACTCATAACAAGGTATGAAGATATGGATAACGAGTTAGAAAAGTCGACAACAAAGCACTGGGTGTCTGAAGGGCTTATTATCGCTGCTATCCCAGTAGTGGCGTATATGATAACTTTTTCCTATGAGACCGGTTTTGCTGGATTCTTTGGAATACCCCGTGAGTTCATAGCGCTCAATTTCACATCTGTCTTCATTGTAGCTGGAGCTTTGTTGGGAGTTCTTTTTTTCCTATTTCTATGGACTGAGACGTTTTTCCTGTTCCCATCTAAGGGTATACTATATCGAACATCGCTCCGCCTTCTCCCCCTATTTCTGTTATTGCCAGTGCTTTTCATACTATACGGTAATTACTGGCGAAAATGGATTGGACCTGCCATTATTATGCTCATATTTGCTTTGATTGCATATGGAGCTCCACTCATAACTCAACGGGATGTGAAAGGCTACAGCAAGAAGTTGGAAGCCGAAGAGGAAAAAGATAGGCAAGATCGAGTTGAAACTCCTTTCGATCAGGCTATACGACTTTTAGGGGGGAAAAATGCCATGACATTAATTATGATTTTGTGGCTTCTTTTGGTTATTTCCAATAATGCAGGTGATGCTGCAGCTCTTAAACAAGAGGAATTTTTAGTCGCCAATACATCACCGGAGATGGTTGTATTACGTATATACGGAGACCACTTAATCTGTGCTCCTTTTGATAGAGCAACGAAAGAGGTTCAAAGAAGTTTCATTGTTCTTAAAGTTGCAGATGATCCCCAACTGATGCTGCGTCTCGAAAAAGTGGGCCCTTTACGTTCTTATTCTGCACCCAACCCTCACAAAAACCGCCAAAGCTGAAACCCGAAGCGGACAGCAAAGAAGCGATGAGAAAGTCAATATTTCTTGGTAATGCCTAATCACGTTAGTTAACTCAAAACTTCCAAGTCCTTGCAGATTAAAAATCCTCGAATAGAATCTGTGGAGTAACTTAGCGTCCCTCAATCACATCGATGAATCATCCGAAACTCGAAGAACTTACGAAATAGCCTTTTTAACTGCAGCTTCAAACCTGTGCAGACCCGTATCCGCCTCCTCTTTGGTGATGACGAGTGGCGGGCAGAACCGTATGAGCGAATCGCGGCAGGGCAGCAGTACAACACCCGCCTTGAACTCCTCCACCACCATCCTGTCCCTCGTCTCGGGGTCTACGGATCCATCAGGCTTGACAATCTCCACGCCGACCATCAGACCCAGCCGCCCGCACATCACCGATCACTGGGTGCCGCGGCGGCAAAGCGAGTGGATTTGGCCGATTATCATGCGCTGCTAGGACCCGTGAGCTGAAGTAAAGCCAGCAGCAGCGTTCTACGAAGCGTGAGCTGGAGCGAGAAGGTGTGACTCTTCTGCGTACCGAACTGCGAGAATACTGCAGGGAACAACAAATTTATATTCCCGCATCGGAAACGAGCAAGTATGAAAACCATTACCATTCGATTGCCCGACACGCTGGTCAATGAGCTCCCGGAGGAGGAGTCTTCACTGTTTGAAATCCTGAAATTGGGCCTGAAGCAGTTGAAGATAGAGAGAGCAATCGAGCACTATAAAAAAGGCGGTGTCTCGCTGGCAAGAGTCGCTGAGTTAGCCGGTATTCCGATTAGGCAAATGATTGCTATTGCCTATGCACACGGATTGGAGCCAAAGTACGATGAATCACTCCTTGAATCAGAACTCAGTCCAGAAACCGCACGAACATTATAGTAATGAAGAAAGTGACTGCAGTTTCTAATTCTGGACCATTGATAGCATTGGCAAAACTTAACGTTCTTTCTCAAGTACTGTCTGTTTATCCTAAGCTCATCATATCTGAAGTGGTCTACCATGAGGTCGTCACATCGGGCTTAGCCCTTGGAGCTGTTGACGCATCAGAAGTAGATAACCTCTGCCGGAGCGGTCAGATTGTAATCATCCCTTCAGTGGACCTCGAAGAAGTTACACTGGATCTGACTTCTGAATTGCACCAGGGTGAATTAGAGACAATTAAGATAGCATTACGGCTTCCTGTGGATTTTCTGTTCATTGACGATCTCGACGCCCGTCAGGTAGCCGAAGAGCATGTCAGCAAAATGCCAGCCACTCCGTCCATCAAAGGGACGCTGGGTATTCTCGTCGACCTGTATCAGAAGACGCAGATTTCGAAAGCGCATCTAAAAGGACATCTTGAAGAGCTACAAAGGCGCAAGGACATCTGGATAAGTGCCCAACTCTGCCAGAAGTTGCTAGACTCGTTGGAAACCGGGGTTCTATGAGCGCTTTCGTGGCACGGGATAGTCGTCGAAGCAGGGCAGGTTGATCTCGCGCTTTCCTGCGCGCACCGAGAAGAGGAGGATCACCGTGCGCGCGGATAGAGCACCTGCGGGCGGGGTTTGGCGTATTCCTGGATAAGTGTGATCGCGCCGGCGAGCGCGTCAGGCCCGTCATCATGCGCGGCAAGCGGGAATTGAATGAGCTGATCGATCAGCTCGGGATACTCCTGGTTCCAGGACTCGAGGAACTGGAGCTGCCCGTTCGTATAATACGGCTCGAGGCCTTCGATACGAGCGGCCTTTGGCACGGTGTGCCAGACGAGTTTATAGGGCACCGTGACGCCAGCCTCGCGTTGAAGTTCGCGCAGCACGAGCTCGAAGCTGCAGGGCTCGGTGTCCGATTTCGCCTTGCCGAGCGAGTTCGCCTCGATGCCCACGACTTTGTAGTTGAAGCGGCTGTGGAGCTCGATGAGCTGCGCGATCAGTTTGGATTGGGCCAAACGTGCCATCTCGCAGTGGTAGACTATCCACCCGAGATGGTGCTTGAGCACCGTAACGATGGCGGAAAGGTCGCGGACGCCGAGTGAGGGGTCGCAGAAGGCGAAGGCCTCGGCGCCTTCCAGATCGATTATGGACCTGGGGATCGTGTGCATTGCTTCGAGCCTGAAGATCTGGTGCTCGGCTGGTATCGGCTGGTTGAGATACTGACAGGCGAAGAGGAGCTGGCCCTTCTCGATGCGGAGGGCTTCGAGCCTGGCCTTGGAGAGGATTGTAGGGAACCGCGGTTTGCCACTATGGGTATAGCAGGACTCACGATGGATAGAGTACTTGTGCCCCCGGGGGAACTGCGGGTTGAGCTCATTGATGATGAACGAGTAAAGATCATCGAAGTGCCAGTGCGTGCCCACAACCACGAGCTCGCCCCGGGGCTCCAGGACGGAGACGAGATCCTGATACCACCGCTTCTTCTTCTCGCGTATCGTGGCGCTTTCGCGGTCGTCAATGTTGCAGAGGTCATCAACGATAATGAGATCATAGTGCACGGAGACGAGGTTGTCAAGCGCGCCGGCAGTCCCGATGGGCGGCTCGCTGAAGTTCTTGGTGCGCGTATTGAGCATGATGTACTCCTTTTTGGCCGCATTAGGGTCGAGCGGTCTGATCCCGAAGTTTTCCTCGTAGAATTCTAAGAGGCTCGGGTTGCGGAGATAATGGCCAACGATCTCCCTGAGGAAGGCCTGGGCATTTTCAGCAGTTGCGTTCACAATGAGGATGCGGAGTTCGGGATCATTTACTAAGCGCCAGATAGGATAGGCTTTGGTGAAGATCGTTGACTTGAAGGTCCCCCGTGGCTCCAGCCAGAGTGACCGTCTGTGATGGCGTTCCAGTTCACGGCACCATGCCTGATGCGGATCTTCCTGAAGCTTCGTGTAATTGAGAATAGTACGGGCGAACCGATAGAGGTTAAACTTCTGGTTCTTTCCATGGAACTTGAATTTACGTTCCATCTCGCTTCACGGAACTACGGTTCGTGTACCCCTCCCACGGCACTCTTCTTTTGACTTACGATCCGCGCAGCAAGTTCAGCATCGCTTTCTTTTGTTCCCATGAGGCTTCACTAGTAATGCATTCGCACTATGCCCGTTTAAGATGGACTTGGTTGCGCAAGTTCACTTCTTTGTAATATCAACATCTTTGACCCTCCCTGTTGCGCCGCGTAGAAGAGTCAGTTGAGCTTTCTGGCCTTTAATTTGAGCTTTTTGAACTTGCCGTTTTCTTCACTCAGCACGGTCGCTCCGCCCTTATCGATTACGGCGATCTGAGAAGGCGTATTTTTCTCTTGTAGCCCAAAGCGAAGCGGCGCGCGCTAAGGGAGGCCCGCGACGGCGACGGCTTAGGGCACTGCCGGTGAGCGCACTGGAGTAGTAGGTCGGGTAGTCGAGATCCGGCGTTCCTAAGATTGGAGGGGGAAGTCCCGTAAAAATAAAAAAAGGGAAGAGAAAAGGAGGTTTGAGTTATCCCTTTATCGCCTGGAGTTTCCGTTCCACGCCACTCATTTCCTTTTCTAATTCCTTCTTGTACTCTTCCAGCAGCTCTATCTCCTCTTCTTTACTGAGGAAATACCTATGCCCCGGCATATACCCACAGCACGTATGCGGTACACAGATACCGCTTCCCCTCGTGGTTGGTTCGCAACACATCTTTTTTACCTCCAGATATATACGCTATAGCTGGTATATATCATATATCAGGTATAGTAAGGTGAGTATTTAAGCTATAAAGTTTATAGTACTATAGAAGGTATCCGTCAGGTGAGGTAGTATGTGCAGAGAAAGCGAGTGTGAAGAAGTGGCTGAATGCCTCTGTCCTATTCGGGGCATAATTGAGGTCGTAAGCAAAAAGTGGTCAATATGCATCGTCAGTCTGTTGGACGAGATGAATCCGATCAGATATAACGAAATAAAGAACAGACTAACGGAGATAAGTCCTAAAGCACTCTCAGATACCCTCAAAGTGCTGGAGAAAGAAGGGTTAATCGAACGAAAAGTGTATCCTGAGACACCGCCCCGGGTTGAATATTTGCTAACGAACGATGGTAAAGAATTGAAGAAGGCGCTCATGCCGTTAGTTAAATGGGTACAGCAAAAGAAGAATAATGAATTGGATTAGCATGACACTATTAGTCATTCTTGGACATCTTCTTCGAGGAAAAGGACGATTAAGTCTTTATCTTCCTGGCTCTTCCCTTGGTTCAGGCATCGAGCTCTTCGGAATGTCCACATTTTTGCGCCTTCTTGCTGACGTGCAACCCAGAGCCCCTTCAGCTTCTTGCCCTTCAGTTTGAGCTTTATGAACTTGCCGCCTTCTTCATTGAGCACGATCGCTTCGCCCTGATCGAGGACCGCGATCCGAGACGGTGTATTCTTCGTGGGGTTCAGCGGCGACTTAGGCGGAACCTCCCCTTCGACGAGCCATAGAATTTCACCGTGCGCGAAGGGGAGGCCCGCTGCGGCGGCGGCGTTTATGGCGCTCGCGTTGAGTGAGCGCGATAGAGAAATAGTTTCGTCCTCGTTTAAGCATAAAGTAATAGAGCGTCCCCGACGGCCCTTCGCGAATCACCTTCTGCCCTTTCCAGATCTGCACGAGGAACTTGAACTGCCCGGTGGAGATGCCATCGAGCTTGAGCAGGTTCTTCTTCACTCCAGACACGAGGTTGTCTCTTACCTCTCTTCTTTGCGCCGTATCTTTGATGTGCCAGTACTGGAACCGTTCAGGAATTTTCGCGCGGATGTTGCGTGGCAACGCAGATGCTCCAGAAGGCGGGATCCACTGCTTCTGCATCGCGCGCGTGGAGAGCACGTAGGGCGTCGGCGACCGGAGTGCATTGAACATCATCCAGGTCATCAAGCCTTCGTCGGTCTTTTTCCATTCCGCGCGATTCTCCAGAAGCCGGAAGACGAGCCGCCCCTTGAAGAGCTTGCCATCGCAGAAGTACTCGCCTGGTAGATCCTCAAACTCAAACCAAGGGACTTCACATCTTCGGATAGTGCTCGTTTGCTCGTCACGAACCCTCGTTTAAACCGTTCGTCGCCTCACGACGCATCGACTAGCATCGAGCTTCGCGACAAAGCTCCAGTCTCTGCTCAGATAGCCTTCTACTTTCTCGATCGGGATGGCCAAAAAGATACTGCTTGCTGTGCGCTCATATCCATGCGTCCGCCATCCACGGTAGGCCCCCCTGAGCACGGATTCAAATGCTTTTCGCAGGCAATGCGCTGAGATATGCTCCCATTGGTCGATACCCGCACGACGTGCTGCCTCTTTGATAATCTTGTTGATCGTTTGCGGTGCAGGTCAGTGCAGCTTGCGCTCTTCCTTCTTCCAGAGCGTCCAGTCGGAGCAAAAGAGCGGCTCATCGGGTGCAATGGTCCCGAACTTCTCGCTCTGTTCGCGGAGGAAGGTATGCGACACCTGAGCGGCTTCGGCGCATATGAAGGTGAAGTAGGGTATATTCCCCCTGCAGGCATCCGGCACCCTTTCCTTCATCTCTGGATACACCGGGATTTTGATACACTCCTTGCCGTTCTCCAGATCTTCCTTGACGTCCTCATAGTTCAACGCACAGAGTGTGCTGACTCTCAAGCCAGAGCTCAGGAGCGAAAGGAGTATTGCTCTGTTCCGGGCGCTGCCAGCGGCATGCGCTGCCAGCGGCATCTGCCATCCGGTACACCTCGTCCTTAGTGGGAATGTACTCCTTCCTCTTCCGGTAGCGCGCGAGCACAAAGTACGTGTACTTCCCAGTTATACTGGATTCATCCGCTGTAGTGAATGGGCCCGATGCGATTCGAACGCATGGCCTTCGCCTCGTAAAGGCGACGTCATAACCAGCTAGACCACGGGCCCGCTCCTCTCCTCTCCACGCCACCGTCAAGCTCACCACACGCCTCAGCGTACCGGTAACGTTCTTTATACCGTACCTTATACGTACGGGTGTAAGCGTTTAAATACTCAGGGCAGGGTAGCGAGATGCGCGGTGGATTTCGTAAGGGCGTGAGCATGGATCCCAAGAAATTGGGCCAGCAGATGAAGAAGATGGGGATTAGCTTCGAGGAGCTCAGCGGTGTTGAGGAGGTCGTCATTAAAACTGCTGATGCCGAGCTCGTCTTTGAGGACGCCGTCGTGACCGTGATGGACACGCAGGGCTCGAAGCTCTACCAGATCACCGGCACACCGGTAAGACGCCCACGGCACGAACCCGAACCTGCACGCGAGGGTGAGCCTGCGGTGGTGATCTCCGAGGAGGACGTGCTGCTGGTGATGGAGCAGGTGGGGTGCAGCGAGGCAGAGGCGAGGGCTGCATTGACCGAGACGAACGGCGATTTAGCAGAAGCGATACTCCGGCTCTCGGGGGAGTGAATGACCGTCATTCGGCCGAAACGGATCGGGATCGTATCGAAGGGCAGGCATGAGGACGTAGTCGTCTTACAGCGGCTCATCGAGGCGTTAGAGGATCACGTCGAGCTTACGCTCGATGAGACCTCCGCGGATCTGCTGGCGAGAAGCGGAGAGCGACTCGAGGAGATGACGGTGGATCTCATCATCTCGGTCGGGGGCGATGGCACGATTCTGCGGACGCTCCATGCGGTAAAGCATCCTATACCGATCATTGGGATCAATACTGGCGCGATCGGTTTCCTCGCCGAGGTGCAGCCGGAAGATGGCGTTGAGACCCTTCGCCGGCTTTTAGCCGGGTTCGAGGTCGAGCAGCGTGAACGACTCGCGATCGCCATAACGGGCGAGTCAGAGACGTTGCCGTACGCGATGAACGAGGCGGTCATGATCACCTCCAAACCGGGTAAGATGCTCCACTTCGCCATCTTCATCGACGGGGTGGAGCTGGAGCAGCTGCGGGCTGATGGGGTCATCTGTGCCACCCCGACGGGCAGCACGGCCTATGCTATGAGTGCCGGCGGGCCGATCGTCGATCCACGGGTGAACGCGACCATCATCGTGCCCATAGCACCCTTTAAACTCGCCGCTCGACCCACCGTCGTCGATATCCGGAGCGAGATCGGGCTCGAGCTCCTGGAGCTGAAGCCTGCCGAGCTGGTCATCGATGGGCAGTTCTACCGGCCGATCGGGAAAGACGAGCGGATCAAGATCACCCGCGGCGAACCTGCGCGCTTCGTGCGGGTGCGGAACCAACATTTTTTAAAACTGCGCGACAAATTACGGGGTTGAGGAGCGAAAAAGATAATAAGGCTGCAACCTACTACCTAAGTGAAGGTAGCGTGCGTTCAGAGAGAGGGAAGAAAAGAAGATGAGCAAAATAATGGCACTCCGAATGGGTAACAAGCGGGTGGTGGATTCGGACGGGGGTGAGATCGGTCTCTTTCATAACGTGGTGGCGGAGGATGCCACCGGGCTGCTGCGAGAGCTGGTCGTGAAACCTGCAGACGAGCTTGACCTCAGCAGGTTCAAGAAGGAGAGCGGGTATATCTTCATCCCGTTCGACGCGGTCACGGCGGTAAAAGACGTGATCGTCGTGGACAGCGAGAAGATGCGGGCACGGGCGTGACGGGATTTGAACCCGTGATTTGCAGCTTTCTCCCGGTCAGAGCAGACGTACTCTAAAGTTTGGTAGGAGGCTGCCGCCATATCCTAGCTAGGCCACACGCCCTCGCTGCTAAATCTCCCGTAGGGGACAGAAAGTAGAGAGAAGGTTATTAAAGAAATAGCTTTTCTCTTAGGTACTGCGGTCGAGACTTTTCTGAAGTTGTTCTGGATTCCTGAGCCATGGCACTCTTACAAACGGGCGTGGAACAAGCAGCAAAGATGATGACCGGGCATCGATACGCTCGCCTCATCTCGCATTATGATGCCGATGGAATTACCGCCGCGGGGATCCTCTACCACGCGCTCCTCAGACACGGCATGCAGGTCCACGCCTCGATCGTCAAAAAACTCGATCGCTCCTTCATTCGCGAACTGGATGAAGAGCTGATCATCATCTGCGATATGGGTACGGCACAATCAGATCTGCTCGCCGAGCAGCTCGCAAAGCGCGATGTGGTGATTATCGATCATCACGCCCCACTCGCCGCCATGCCCCTTTTTCGGGCACCGTCAGCGGTGCTCATTAATCCCTGCTGTCTCGAGGCTGCGGAAGGAGCGAGGCTGAGAAACGAGCGCGGGAGCACCATCTGCGCTTCTGGGCTCGCATATCTCGTGGCACGGCGCATGGCGCACGATCGCCAGGGGAATATCGACCTCGCCGGCCTGGCGATCGCGGGCACCCTGGGCGATAAGCTAGATCTCACGACCGGTGTAAACCGCCTGATTCTGGACGAGGCGCTTGCGGAGGGCATAGTCACGGTGAAGCAAGGCTTGAAGCTCAGCGCCGGGAAGCTTCAGGAGGCGCTCCTCTTCGCCACCGAACCCTATCTCCCCTTTGCCGGCAAGCTCGAATGGATACTCGCGATCCTCAAGGAGCTGGGCATCGACGGCACGACCGATACCACCGATCTGAGCGAAGAAGAAGAGCAACGGTTGGCCGCGGCCGTGCTGCCGCTGGTGAAGCAATCACCGGCTGATCTCGCCGATGACGTCCTGCTCGGACCCACGTATCTGCTCAACGCAGAGGTGATCCGCCATGGTCAGGATTTCATGAGGATCGTCGACGCCTGCGGACGGATGGGCAAAGCGGGAGTTGGGCTCGGGCTGTGTCTGCGTGAAGAGCGACTGGTCGAAGAAGCGACCGCGTTATACCGCAGCATCCAGATCAAGCTCGTCTCTGAGTTGAACCGACTCGAGAGCGAAGAGCACGCGATCACCGAGCTCAAGCATCTCTTCTACTTCTACGTGGAGGAGAGCGGCGTAACCGGCATATTGGCGGGGATCGTGGCTGAGTATCTCCGCACAGAGAAACCGGTCATCGTGGTGAATAAGAGGGAGCGGCTCGAGGAGGGTAAGCCCGCGGAGACGAAGATATCCGCACGGTGTCATACGAGATTGATTGCCCGTGCGCCAGGCGGACTCGATCTCGCCAGAGCGATGGAGCAGGCCGCGAAAGAGCTGGGCGGGTTCGGAGGCGGCCATCCGGTTGCGGCCGGTGCGTCCATACCCGATGGCTCGGAGGAGCGGTTCATCGCTGCGCTCGACCGGATACTGGGTGCGCAGCAGGGGAAGAACGTTACGCCACCGAAGCGTGGCTAAATGCCTACGTGACGGCTGGGTGACGAGCAGCTGGAGAAATCGATTCGATCCACCAGGAGGTAGCTGGATGGTCCGTTTCACGCGCATCAGGCCTATCCCAATTGCTCTTTGTGCTGGTCCGCTCTTTTCCGTTTGTACCTGGTTAACCGCTCGATCTCTTTGAGGTCGACCTTCTCGCTCACCTCAAGATAACCCATGGCCCGTGCACCGTTGAAGACCGCTTCGCCCTTATCGGTCCGCGTCAGAACGGTGGACCACCCCGCTTCCGAGCCGACCGAGCCCACGGAAATATCCGCGAGCTCCGCGGTATAATCAGGGCAGGCGAAACAGCCGGTGTTCCCATAGCGCTCAATCTCGGTGAATGGGACGAGATGCAGGTTGCCGGTTGTGTCGTAGACGCGCAGCTCCTTGCCCTTAATGTCGAGCTTCTTTATCGCCTCGGGCGGCAGCACCTTCTCCTGCAGGTACCGCATCAGGTCTTGCGTGAAGGTCTCCATACAGAACAGGCCAATGAGCAGCTGCACCCGCCCTTTCGCGAGCTTGTACGGTTGATCTGAAGTGAGAATGCGGCGCAGTCCGCCGATCTGGCAGGGCGTGCCGACGAAGCCGATCTTCTCGCAGCCCGCGGCTGCCGCTTCGAGCAGCCCGAGGCCGCTGGGATAAAAGGTGTACTTCGTTCCCGCTCCCGCTTTCAAGTCCGTAGAATCGCGTGCCACCCTGATACTCGGCAGCCACTCACGGTCCGCGACGGTGATGACTGCGCAATCGATGGTACCAGCTTCCAGTGCGTAGCCAAGCAGCGCAGTAACCGCACCGCCGTCCTGCACCCTGCCCAGGAGATCTTCGTCCCGGGCGCGAGCGGCAAAAGCGTGCTGATAGATCCCTAACGGCTCGTCTGCTCGCCGCAGCCGGCCAAACGTCCGCTCCTCAACCGCCTGGTACGGGAAGGTACTTCTGATCTTCTGGTAGACCTCCTCGAGCTTGATGGTGCCCGTGGGACAGACATATGCACAGGCGCCGCAGCCGATGCACACCTCCGTTAAGTTCGCGCCCAGTGACTCCTCAAGCGGCCCCTCGATACGCCGGTCCACGCCGCGACTCGCAAAGTTGATCGCGTTCAGACCCACACACTCGTCGCAGACGCGCGCGCATAACCCGCAGAGGATACAGGTCTCAGCCTCCTGGGGGAATCGGGACGCTTTCACACCATACTCCTCCGCGAGCGCTCTGATGATTGGGACGCTCGGGCAGCGCGCGAGCAGGAACTCGATGAGCAGCTTCCGGATCGTGATGATCTCTGGTGACATCGTCTCGACGATCAGCCCCTCCTCGACCGGGTAGTTACAGGCCGTGACAATCTTGCTCCTCCCGCGTTTCGTGATCTTCACCGAGCAGAGCCTGCACGCGCCGAACGGCTCGACCAACGGGTGATAGCAGAGCGTAGGGATCAGCATGCCCGCGCTACGCGCAGCGTCCAGCAGGGTCGTGCCCTCATCAGCCACTACCTGCTGCCCGTCGATCTCCAGGGTCACCAGGCTCATGCCGCCTCACCTCTCGTCCGTGATTTGCCGCTGGGCAGCGTCCGCTCTGCGGCCGGCAGTGGTGGCGGCACGGGCTCACCCGAGAGCTTCCTCACCGCACCGAACTTCGGCGGACAGCTGTAGAAGCACGAGCCGCACTTGGTGCACCGTGCCTGGTCGATGACGTGGATCAGTTTCTTCCCACCCTCGATCGCGTCCACGGGGCACGACTTGAGACAGAGCAAACACGCTTTGCACCTGCTCGGGTCGATATAATAGGTGACCAATTCCTTGCAGGCCAGTGCGGGGCAGCGTTTGCCCGTGATGTGCGCCTCATATTCATCCCGGAAATACCGGATCGTGGTCAGGACCGGATTCGCTGCCGTGGTGCCGAGTGCGCAGAGTGAAGCTTCTTTCATCACGCTGGCGATCTCTTCAAGCAGCTCAATATCTCCCTCCTTCCCCTTGCCCTCGACGATGCGGTTCAGAATCTCCCGGAGGTGTTTCAGGCCTTCCCGGCAGGGGACACATTTACCGCAGGATTCATCGCAGAGGAAATCCACGAAGTAACGCGCCACGTCGACCATGCAGGTGTCCTCGTCCATCACGATCATCCCGCCGGAGCCCATCATCGAGCCGAGCTTGGTAAGCGCATCGAAATCCACCGGCGTATCGAGATATCGGTCGGGGATGCAGCCGCCGGATGGCCCGCCTGTTTGAACCGCCTTGAACTTCTTGTTGTCCGGGATACCGCCCCCGATCTTGTAGATGATGTCCCGCAAGGTCGTGCCCATGGGCACCTCGACCAGGCCAGTGTTCTTCACTTTGCCCACCAGGGAGAAGATCTTCGTACCTTTACTCTCCGCGGTGCCGATCGAGGCGAACCACTCCGCGCCCTTCGTGATGATCAGGGGGATGTTCGCCCAGGTCTCCACGTTATTCAGATTGCTCGGCTTATCCCAGAGGCCGCTCTCGGAGGTGTGGACGTACTTCGGTCGCGGTTCGCCCACCTTCCCCTCGAGTGCGTTCATCAACGCGCTCGATTCGCCCGATACAAACGCGCCCGCGCCACGATGCACGGTAATCTTGAAGTCGAACCCGGATCCGAGAATGTTCTTGCCGAGAAGCCCATACTCCTCTGCCTGCTTGATCGCGATCATGACATTCTCCACGGCGAGCGGATACTCCTGGCGGACGTAGATGAAGCCCTCA
>Ga0209609_10000542_pt1 | contig 22703 bp, 23 predicted proteins | sample LakKivw325mmetaG_FD_184136 | JGI IMG/M metagenome (GOLD analysis project Ga0209609, IMG submission 184136) | Anoxic lake water microbial communities from Lake Kivu, Rwanda to study Microbial Dark Matter (Phase II) - Lake Kivu water 325m metaG... | ecosystem: Environmental > Aquatic > Freshwater... | reverse complement strand
TAGTTAGGCTGATATTTTTTATGTGTTATAATATAATAGGATGACTTATATCTTGTCGTATTTAGTAATATTATGTTAAAGGAATATCAGAAAAAAAGGAATTTTCAAAAGACGCCGGAGCCGGAAGGCAAAGTGATAAAATCTGGGGAGAACCGTTTTGTAATTCAAAAACATAAGGCACGGACTCTCCATTATGATTTTCGTCTAGAAATGGGAGGGGTTTTAAAGTCTTGGGCTGTGCCCAAGAATTTACCCCATCTGTCTGGAGAAAAACATTTAGCGATTGAGACTGAAGATCATCCTATACAATATTTTAATTTTGAAGGTGTAATCCCTCCTGGGAATTATGGTGCGGGAGTAGTGCAAATTTGGGAACAGGGCAATTTTGTATTGGAAGACTATGAATCTCGCAAGATTATTTTTTCATTACAAGGTAAAAAATTGACGGGAAGATATATTTTAGTTAAAATAAAAAAACAGCCAAAAGGAGGTAAAAATTGGCTGGTTTTTAAGTCAAAAGCATAACCTTCCCTTTTAATTATTATGTCAATATCTAAAATTCGCTTTATTTTTAGAGTCATTTTTATAGCTTTCTTTGTGGCAATTCTCCTTTTTGTTTTGTATCAGAATTTTAATCCTTTCGGTGTCCCGCGCTCTTATACTTATGAATTTTCAGCCAAAATTAATCATTTTATTAATCCTTTATTGCCTAAAGAAAGGGTTTCCGATTATTACCGTAATACAGCAGGAGATTGGTATCAAGTTTTGAAGGGACCTTTAGTCTATTTTTCTCTTTATCCTGTTTCTAAGGATCAAAAGATTACTTTAACCATAAAATATAAAAGTGAGGTACCAGAAATTAGATTTGGCGAGATTACCTCGGCAGGAGACAATTTAGAGTATGATCCCTACCCTTTTTATAATGCCTTTATTCAAAATCTTGATTGGCCAGCCGTAGAAAATAACGGCGTGTTTTTATATCAAAAAGAAAAACATTTTAATTCAGTCCAAGCATATTTAGAGAATGTTCCCTTGGATAAAAATAATGCAGTTTATTTCTTTGGCGATGAGCGGATTAAAAATGCAAAGAGTCTGACTCGTTTTCAGAATCCAGAGACAGAGGTTGATTATTTAATCACTACTTATAAAAAGGCAGAAGTAACATCCGATGGTTGGTTAGTAACCACGGAAAATTTAAATTTAGGCAATGCATTTATTTTGCGGCAGTCAGTAAGGTATCTTTTTAGTATCCCTTTTTTCGAGAATTATGTTGCTTCATCTGGAGAGTTAGCACCAGAGGTAGCAATTAGTAGCATCAAGGCCGTGGTTTATGAATCCCCTTCCCGCTATCTTATTAAATTTAAAAATTTGTTTGAAAACAGGCCTTAATTTTATGAAATCAGAGGTTAGAAAAATAAAATCTATCAGTAGATATTATTGGTTGAGCCATGAGCGGGTTAATTTATTTTATGCTATATTGAGTGATCTTTTTGTAATTAGCTTAGTAGGTTATTTATTTTTTCTTTGGCTAGATCGCGCTTATAATCAATGCATTAGTAATTATTTTAGTTTAAATATTATTTTAGTAATTGTTTTGATTTCGGGCATCCTAACTGCTATTTTGGCAAAGGGGTCTTCTCAAAAAATAAAATAGACTTTAGACTTTACAAGAATAAAAAAATAAAGATGAGAGCATCTTTATTCTTTAAGAGTTCCTTATAATTTTTGTTTTTTGAGGGACTTTTTTATTTTTTGGAAAAATAAGGTGTGGTCATCAATATTTAGGGCTTGTATTTCTAAGGGGCAAATTAAATGTTTATCGGGTTGAAGAATATGAGACACTATTTTTTGAGCTTCTAGATGGATTTTATTTTTTTGGAGTAAAGATTGTGCGTTTTTAGAAACAACAGATGTGATTACAGTAGTAATCATTTGAGAATAGACGATTAGTTTTGCAGCAGCAAGGCCTACCACTTTGTCGTAAAGGATACAGTCCTTGAGACAGGAGTAATACTTTTCAATGCAATAAATTAGCGGCCGGATCCCAGAGAGATGAGAGCAGTAAATAATTTTGTCATCTTTAATCAGAATTAGAGAATATTTTCCAAGAATCCTGGGATTTAAAATTTGGGAGATTAACATTTATCCGGAATCAAAAAATATTTTGTGGCAGTTTTTTAAATAAAGGGATAAGATAATAAGCGCAGAGTGCCCAAAGTAGATTAGAAATAGCTAGAGCAATGGTAATTCTTTCAATAGCAGGGAAGGATAGATGGAGGAGGTAATGATCTGTTAAGATCAGCCAAGGTAGCTCTAGGGAGTAGGCAAAGAGAGTAGCCCAGATAATAGAAAATCCTTTCCCAAAAAATAGTCCTACAAAGAGTCCTAAAATCGTATTCCCAATAATGATGTATGGATTGTGCATTAAGAGAGCGGAAGAAAGAGAGCCTAGTGCACCAGCGAATAATCCACCTTGTGGCCCATAAAGGATAGCAGCAATAAAGATAGCTAATTGGAAAAAATGAATCTTGAATTCCCAAGGTGTAGAAATATTAATTAGGCCTAAAAGATTGGGAAGAATGATTAAAATGATTAATGAACTGATTATTTGGCTATTTCTTCGGTAACAGTAAATAATAGCGTTATTCTGTTTCATTTGCTCTCTTTTAAGAGATTTTTATTAAAATTCCAAAACCTAAATTTTAGAGATAAGAAGGATTACTCCAGATAAATATGTTGATATTTTTTTATTTTTGCTTGCAGTGCTTTTCTTTCTTTTTCTACATCTCCCAGATTTTTAAGACCAGTACAATTGGGATAGCGGGTGCAGCCGTAAAATATGTTTCTGCCATCTTTTCCTTGCCGCTTACGCATTGGTGCGTTGCAGAGAGGGCAAGTAACCTCTTCAGAGAAATACAATACTTTTGCGCTCCACATATCGGCCATATGGAGAATTACGGCTAGAGGTTTCATATTTTTTATAAATTCTTTAAAATCACTCCAACCACCTTCTGCATATAAAAGGGCATTTAACTCATTGTCACTAAGGCCGATGCCATTTTTAGCTAGTTCGTTAAGAGTCCAAACCTCGGCGGGTAATTCAATATCAGTCCATCGCCAGGCATCTTTAGCATCTTCTACATAGGTTACGATTTTAGCGAAATCGTGGAGATAGGCAGCAATAGTCACTTCTTCGTCACTAAAATCAGGACGAGAATAGGACAGATTGTTATAAGGGAGAGACTTTTTAAGCTTCAGCATTATTTCCAAAACTTCAGTGGTATGAAGAAGAAGCCCACCTGTGAAGTTGTGATGGTAGGTTTCTGCTGCGGGCGCACGGTCAAAAGCAGAACGATACTCCTCTGCGAAAGCAGCGAGTTTGGTTTTCTTGAGATAAAGATATAAATCAAGCATTTTATAAAATGCTATCTTTTAAAAATTGTTTCCTTTTTATTTTTTAAAGAGGAAGCCCCCTAAAGGATGATAACTGAAAATAATAAAGCTTACTAACAAGAAAAGGAAGAGGAGGGTGATAATCAGGATGGTGGTGCAATTTGGCTCTTTTGTACTTAGGAATTGTTCTAAAAGTTGAGCAATGATCACCGCGATTGCTACACTTAAGAAGACCGTTACGAAACCGTTAGGGACAATCATAAGAAAGATAGCCGTTAAAATCGTAGCGCTGACAATACCTGCGAGTTTACCAAAGAAGACATTGTCTCTTTCAGCAAAACCAGGGATTAAGAATTCTAATAGACCATAAATAACCATTGCCCAAAAGACGATTTTAGCAATTTCAAAAATACTGCCATTTTGGGCGGAAAATAATTTTAGGCCACCGGCATAGCGCAAAAAGCCGACTAAAAAAAGAACAGCAATGATGGCAACAATTTTATAAAAGAGCAATTGTTTTTTAGAAAGTTTGTTCATGGGGATTGACCCTACCCTCCATTGTGGGGATTCAATAGTGATTCTATATTTATTTTAACAAATATTTATTCAAAATACAACTCTCATTTACTGAAAATTTAGAATTAGAAATACAAACTGTATAGTTAGTTAAAATTTAATTTTATATTTGTACTTTTAAACTAGCGTCCGATACCCACATATTTAAATCCCATTTCTTTCATTTCAGCAGGTTCTAGAATATTGCGCGCATCTACAATATTGGGAGCTTTAAGAAGTTTTTTGATTTTTTTCCAGTTCAAATTTTTGAATTCTGGCCAGTCAGTGGCGATGAGTAGAACGTCATTGCCTTTAGCGCAAAGATAGGGATTTCCTGAATAGGTTATTTTTTTACCAAGTATTTTGTGGGTATTATCTTTGGCAATAGGATCATAAGCTTTGATTTTGGCTTTACGCGAGAGAAGAATCTGGATGATATCAATAGCGGGTGATTCCCGCACATCATCGGTATTGGGTTTGAAGGCAAGACCGAGGACGGCAATTTTTTTGCCTTGAAGTTTGCCATCTACCATATTTTTAATTTTAGCAACGATAATCTCTCTCTGGTGTTTATTGATTTGCATCACAGTTTCGAGAAGGTTAAACCAGTAGCCACCAGCACGGGCAAAATAATAAAGAGCAGAGACATCCTTTGGGAAACAAGAACCGCCGTAACCAGGGCCTGGTTCTAGAAATTTATCTCCGATGCGAGAATCCAAACCAATGCCTTTTGCCACCATTTTTACATCTGCTTCGTAATTATCGCAAATATTGGCAATTTCATTAATAAAAGTAATCTTGATAGCAAGAAAAGAATTGGCCGCATATTTAATCATTTCTGCTGATTCCAGGTTGGTGATGACGAGAGGTTTTTTAAAGGGAGCATATAATTCTTTCATTATTTTTACGGCGTGACTATTCGGTTTTTCGAAGCCTAAAACAATGCGGTCGGGATTAAGGAAATCAGAAATAGCTGTCCCCTCTCTTTGAAACTCTGGATTAGAAACAACGTCAAATTCCCCTTTGTAATTTTTTGCAATTGTTTGCTTCACCATTTTACCTGTACCAATCGGTACAGTGCTTTTATCTACAATTACTTTATAGTTTTTAAGATTTTTTCCTAAATCGTGTGCTACCTGCAGAACATAACGGAGGTCGGCCTTACCATTTTGATCTTGAGGAGTGCCGACAGCGATAAAGATGACGGCTGCTTCTTTAATACCTTGGGATAAAGAAGTGGTAAAATTGATTCTACCGTTAGCCAAGTTTTTTTTGAGCATCTCTGGTAGATCTTCTTCGTAGATAGTGGGGATTCCTTTTTTGAGTTTAGTGACTTTGGCTTTGTCTACATCCACGCAGGTTACTTTGTGACCTAAATCAGCAAAGCAAACCCCCACTCCTAAGCCCACATAACCGGTACCAATAATTGCAAGTTTCATAGATGTTAAAAATTAGTTCTTAATTTTTAATTTTTGATTTTTAACTAATTTTTATTTGCTTATTGATTTGTTGTATTACCAAGGTTAAATGATTCAATAAGACATTAAATCAACTAAAATCAACTAAAAATTAAGAAATAAAAAATAAAAAGTTATTAAAAAGGCTGGTTGGGTAAAGTGTTTTACGCTTTTTAAAAAATGTTAAAAAAGCTTAGAGAATTTAAAATTATTATTTTGCTTCGTTCAAAATTTTATCCCTGACTAAGGTCGTAGCTCGATATAGGGTTTCGGGGATACCAGCATCAGTCCACCAACCATGTAGAATTTCATATTCCATTGTTCCCTCTTTGATATAATAATTATTCACATCCGTAATTTCCAATTCTCCTCTATCAGAAGGTTTCAAATCTTTGATAATTTCATAAACGTGAGGGTCATACATATAAATACCTGTTACTGCCAGATTGGATTTAGGGGCTTGAGGCTTTTCTTCAATGTTAAGGATTTTACCATCTTTGACTTCAGCTACACCAAAACGATTGGCATCAGGTACTTCTTTTAAGAAAATCCTAGCGCCTTTTTTTTGATGACGGAAATTTTCTACTGCTGCACCGATATTATCTTCAAAAATATTATCACCCAAAATTACTACTACCTTTTGATTATCAGCAAAATCTTTAGTTAATCCTAGGGCTTCCGCAATACCCCCGGCTCCTTCTTGATAGGCATATCTTAATTCGCGCAGTCCAAATTCTTTGCCATTACCTAACAGACGCAAAAAATCACCTGGATTATTACCTCCTGTGACAATCATTATTTCTTTAATCCCTGCATTTGCCAATGTTTGCAGAGGATAATAAATCATCGGTTTGTTATAAATCGGAAGGAGGTGTTTATTAGTAACTTTGGTTGCGGGTAAGAGTCTTGTACCTGTACCGCCAGCCAAAATAATTCCCTTGATACCTTCTCTACTTATTTGTTTCTCTTTTGCAGCTCTTAATTTTTCATATTCTTCAATATTCATTACTACTGCTTGGGGATTGCCTTCTTCAATAATAATGTGGGTTTTATTGGTGGCGTGAGTAAGATTGGCTATTTTTTGTGAATCTTCTTTATTAAGCATAGAATTAAAAATTAATTTAAATATTCTTCCAATGCTTCTTCCCAATGCCTCAAGCGAGGTAGTTTTGTATTTAGTAATATTGAATACATTGGTCGTTTAACAGGAGAATGGTATTCTTGGCTGGAAATTGGCTTCACAGTAGTCTTAATTCCTTTCAGGGTTAGAATCTTGCGGGCGAATTGGCACCAATTGGTTTTACCTTCATTAGTGAGGTGATAAATGCCGAAAGGTCTCTCCTGTTCTAGAATTTGACGGGTGGCACGAGCAAGATCAGAGGCATAGGTGGGTTTTCCCCACTGGTCATTAACGACCCTAAGTGTAGCACTACTTTGTGCTTTCCGCAATATTTTATCTACGAAATTTATCCCTTCCCTGCCAAACATCCAGGAACTGCGGATAAGGTAATATTGCTCTATATAACGGCGCAAAAGGGCCTCTCCTAAAAATTTGGATTTTCCATAAACATTGATGGGATTGGGTTGAGCAGTTTCTTTATATCCTTTATAATTTTTCCCCTCAAAAACATAATCTGTGGAATAATGGACAAGAATAGCATTTATTTTCTTCGCAATTTGGGCAAGATATCCTACAGCTTTACCATTTACTTTCAGAGTTTGCTCTTGATTCTTTTCTGCCTCTTCAACATTAGTGTAGGCGGCAGCATTAATAATAATATCCGGGGCAAGATGAGAGATCTTATTTTGAAGAGTTTTTCTGTGGGTAATATCCAGATTATTTTTATCCCACAAGGTAAGTTTGTAATCTTGAAATTCTTCTGCGAGGGCCTGGCCTAACATACCTTTACTTCCTAAAATTAAAACTTTTCTCTCAAAATTTTCTAATAGTTTATTGCGACTGCGAATAAGATCTGGATGAATTTTCATTCCCTTCTCTAATAGGTTTCTAATGTTTTCGTTATAAGTATAGAAAAGAGCGCAATCTAAAGATTTATGTAAAAGAGGTAAGATTTTTTTGAATTCAATTAGGCATCCTTTAGGTTCTGGCGCAGTTTCATCAGCAAGATAAATAATTTTATCTAAAAGATCCATATTTATCTTGGGCACACAGTGTCTTTCTATGGCTTGAAGAATCATTTTGTCTCGGATATTAAATTTTTGTTGAGCCAATTTTGCACCAATAACGGCATGTAAGAGTAGAATATGTTTCTTTGTGAAAATATCTATCTTAATACGATATTTTTTGGCAAGTAGGATCCAGGTTTCTTGGGGTAAATCGCGTGCCATATCATGGATAAGACCGGTAAAGTAGGCTTTGGCAGGATTAACACCACCTACAATCTTAGCTATTTTTTCTGCTGTTTTTGCTACAGCTAAACTATGAGAGAATCTATCAGAAGATAGATTTTTTTTCAAATAGAGAGTGATTTTTTTTAAATCAGGATTATTTACATTAAATTCTTTTATACGGAATGTGTTATCTTTGGCCATATTGTCTTTTATAATATTGAAGATATTGTCCTGACTTAATTTTTTTCCACCAGTTTTCATTATTTTTATACCATTCTATAGTGAGTTTCATCGCTTCTGGAAATTTATATTGTGGTTTCCAACCTAAGGTGCGAATTTTGGCCGAGTCTAGAGCATAACGTCTATCGTGACCGGGACGATCTTTAACATATTGAATCATTTTTTCATCCCGTCCTAAGGCTTTCAAAATTGATTTAGTGATTTCTAGATTTGTTCTCGGATTATCACCGCCAATATTATAAATCTCACCTATTTTACCTCGATGGAATACAAGATCAATAGCAGCACAATTATCTTCTACATAAATCCAGTCGCGTACATTTTTTCCATCACCATAAAGAGGAACTTTCTTTCCTTCTAGGATATTGGTTATAAAGAGAGGAATTAATTTTTCTGGATACTGGTAAGGGCCAAAATTATTAGAGCTCCGTGTAATTAGAATGGGGAGATTGAATGTACGATAATAGGCGCGAACCATTAAATCCCCGCCGGTTTTAGAAGCAGAGTAAGGATTGTTTGGTGCAAGGGGGAATTCCTCACTCGCTTTACCGCGAGCAAGACTACCATAAACCTCATCCGTAGAGATTTGAAGATATCTTGTAATTTTAAATTCTTTCACTGCTTCTAATAAATTTTTAGTACCCAAGATATCTGTGCGGATGAAATCATCGGCGTTAATAATAGAACGATCCACATGTGTTTCTGCGGCGAAATTCAGAATTCCATTTACATTTTTTGCTATTTTTCTAACTAGTTTGGCATCGCTAATGTCACCCTTCACAAATTTATAGTGGGAGGTTTTAATGTCTTTTAAATTATCTAAATTACCACAATAGGTTAACTTATCCAAGTTAATAATTTGGTAACGGGGATATTTTTTCAGGAGATAGTGAATAAAGTTGCTGCCGATAAAGCCGGCGCCACCTGTGATTAATAATCGCATAGTTAATTCTGTCCAACGCACCAGTCTGCCAGTAAAGGTAACTGGTGCGGGATTTCATTTTAATAATTTTTGATAGAGATCATATTTATAAAGACTAGCTAAGATAGGAGCACCTAGAATTTGATTCTCTAAAATCATTTTTTCAATTTCTTTTGGGGTAAGCTTTCGGACCCTGTCTATTTCCGCTGGATCAGGTTCTTTGTTTATAGGACGCAGATTTTCTGCAAGATAGATCCGGTAGTGTTGGGGGTAAGCAGTGGTGGTAACAAATTCTGTACCGATTTTAGTCCATTTTCGAGCCTTAAGAGAGGCTTCTTCTAATAATTCTCTTTTTGCGGCGCCAAGATAGCTTTCATTGCTTTCTTTACAACCCATTGGAATTTCCCAGGTATATTTTCTAAGGGTGTAGCGATATTGGCGCACGAAATAGATATTACCTTTGGCATCTTTTGGAATAATTGCGACGAAGGGTTTTTTGTGGATATAATAATAATTTACTTTTTTCCCAAGTTGGTTAATTACTTTATCTTTAAAGAGATCAAGATATTTACAGCTATAGATTTTATGGGAAGATATTTTGCGCCAAATAGATTTCCGCATTTTTACTGGAATTAATTCGCTGTTTTCAGTGTAACAAGAGAAATATTTTTAGACAAGCGGCGTATTAAATTTTCAATTTTCAAGCACCAATTCTCAATGAAGTTCCAAATCTCAATTTTCAAATCGTACAAGAGATATGTTTTGTTTGGAATTTGGTGCTTTTTGATTTCATTGAAAATTGAGATTTGAAAATTGAAAATTCTTTTTTATCCCATCTTGATTTCCCAATTATAAGGGATCAGTTCTGTATTATAGGGCAGGCGGTATTCGTCAGGTTTGGCAGGGTTATAGGGATGAGTGGGAATATTGATAATAAATGCTTCTTTTTTAGCGATACATTTCCATCCATGATAGATTTCTTTGGGAATTTTGATTAAGATCGGATTATGTTCACCAATAAAAAATTCATTCACCTCACCTAAGGTTGGAGAATGTAGACGGCCATCATAGAGAACTAGCTTAATCATTCCTTGAACGCAACAAATGTAATCGGTTTGAATTTTATGTAAATGCCAAGCCTTCACTACTTGAGGATAAGTGGTAGTGAGATAAACCTGTCCGAAATTTTGGTAAAGCTCGTCATCTTGACGTAAGATTTCCATTACTCGACCACGTTCATCAGGATGAATATTTAATTTTTTAACTTGCACACCAGCAATCATAAATTAAATTTATTGGTAAGATATGCAGGATGAGCTTTGGTAACTTTTAAGGGGGTTTTTGCCTTTGTTAGATCCTTTGTCTGAATCATTTGGTAAAGAGAGAGGGTTTGATGTACGATTTTTTGCCAATTATAGATTTTTCTTACTCTTTCCCGCGCCAAATGGCCATTTTTTAAAACTAATTCTGGATGATCATTCAAAAAGAGAAGTTTTTGGCTAAGATCAACAAAACTTTTTGATTTAAAAGTATAGCCTACTTCTCCAGTTGCTTCTTTGTTTTCGGGGATATCAGAGACTAGAACACAACGACCAGCCCCCATTGCTTCTAAAAGACTGATAGATAAGCCTTCTACTTCTGAAGGTAAAATATAAAGATAGGTATTAGAAAAAAGTTCAGTCAAAGTTTTTCCTTGCTGATGGCCCAAGAAAATTATATTAGGATTATTTTGGGCTAGCTTTTTGAGGTAAATAAGATAATTTTGATTTTCTTTAGGACTATCACCAACAATTACTAGCTTTTTATTTAAGTTTAAACTCCTAAAAGCACGAATAAGGTAATGAATACCTTTTAAGGGAATAAGACGGGAAACTGAAAGGATATAATTATTTTCAGTAAGCCCCCATTTCTGGATTTGTTGCGCTTTCTGGGGAGGGAAAAGGGAGGCACCATTGGGAATGTAAAAGATGTGAGCGGCTGGATATTTTTGGTGGCAGTAAAAATATAAATTTTGGGAGACTGTAATTGTAGCATGGGGAAATTTTACTGTGGCCCATTCTCCTAGGGCAAGAAAGAAACGAGCAATCTTCCCCCATTTTTCATTGAAACGGTCGCGGGAATGAAAGGTAGTAATTACTTTTGCTTTTCTTTTCAAAAGACGAGGGAGGAAAGCGAGGAGTGAAGGTCCTACTGAATGAATGTGAATAATATCCACCTTTTGAAATAATAAATGAGTTAAGGAGGTAAGAGTGTGCGTAATCGCAGCTAAATTTTTTGTAGGGATATAAGGAGTATAAATTATATGCACTCCTTTATATCGCTTGATGCGGCTCTTTGTATAATAGCGGCGGGAATAAAATAAAACTTTGTGTCCTGCTTTGGCTAAACGGATAGCGAGTTCTTCAGTATGTTTTTCTACACCACCATCGCGGCAGGGGATTCCTTTGGAGCCGATGATTGCTATCTGCATAAAAATTTTGACTATTTAAAGAAAATATATTGTAACTTTAAAGTGAAAGAAAGTCAATATTTAGCAAATTGGGCTAATATTAGCCTATGGATTTGTATTTTTGACATACAAATTGGTAAATTTTCATTAGCTTTTGATAATAAATTTCAGGATTGTATTTTTTAATCTCTTGCTTTGCTCTTTGACCAATTTTTTGCGTAATTTCACGGTTTTGGTAAAGGGATTGGATTTTTTTTGCAAGTTCGGCAGAGTTTTGAAAAAAGAACCCTGTGTTCCCTTCTTGGATGATTTCAGCGAGGCCGCCTTTTTTACTGGCGAGCACGGTTTTGCCTGAATTAAAAGATTCTAAGACAACGAGGCCAAAGACTTCTTGCCAAATACTGGGAACAATTATAAAGCGAGATTTTTGGATAATCTTTTTCAGCGCTTCCCCTTGTTTATAACCTACCAAGCGAACATTGGAGATATGATTTTTTTGAACATAATCTTCTAGTCTTTTTCTTTCGGGACCCTCCCCTACTATTTTTAATTTAATTTCTGGTAGTTTTTGCGTTGTTGAGATTAAAAGATCTAAGCCTTTTTCTGGAGAAAGACGGCCGAAAAATAAGACGTAGTTTCCTTCTTTTATTATAGAGGGATTTTGTTCTTCTATAAAATAGGGTAGGGTAACTATTTTCTTTCGCGGTAAACCCCATTCGGTCAGTTTACGCGCCAAAAATTCGCTTGGACAGATAAAAATATCAACATAACGTTCATAAAAATGGAAGATCCTATGAAAATACATTTCTAGAGTATTAACTAGAGAAGCGAGATAGGAATTTTTTACGCATTTATGAAAAAAACATTGATAATATTTATGAGATTTACATTTTTCACATATCTTGCCATGTTGAAAGAGTGTATAATTCGGACAAATGAGTTTGTAATCATTTACAGTCATTACAATTGGAATTTTATGTTTTTTTAATACCCCCAGAATAGATGGCGAGATTTGATGATAAATATTATGAATATGGGCGATATCTGGTTTTTCTTTTTGGATTAAATCTTTAATCTTTCGTTTCGCTTGCCAAGAATAAAAAATGCGGCCAATATTTTTTAATGCTTGAAAAGAAAATTTCACTTGCGATAGATCTACTTTACTAACAAAATGATCGCTGTAGGGCGAAGGGCGGTTTTTTTTACTTTGCATGGCAAAGGGAATTACTGTATGGCCATGTTTTTCTAGTAATTCTATTAAATCAAAATAATGACGATCTGCTCCGCCTTGGATATAATAAAATTTGTTAATATTGAGAATACGCATAGTAGCGAAAAGCTAAAAGTGTAAAGTGAAAAGCAATAATTTAAAGTTTAATTTTTGTATTGTTGTTTTGCACTCTACGCTTTACGTTTTTAGTTTGTATAGCTGTTTTGATCCATAATTTAAAACCGCTGATTATTTTAATAATCTGATAACTGACTAGACGGCGTGAGTAGTGTTTTTTCCAAAAATATAAAAGACTATTGCGTAAATATTCCCAAGGTTTTAGGGAACCTTTGGAAGAGCCGTGATGATAATGAAGAACCTCGTCTTTCCCCCAAAAGATAACAGAAAAATTAGCTTCTCGTGCTCTTTTGCAGAAATCGATATCTTCTAAATACATAAAATAATTTTCATCAAAAAGTCCGATTTTTTCTAAGACAGAATGACGAATAAAAAGACAAGTGCCAGAGAGCCATTTTACTTTCTGAATTTGGTAAAATTGTTTGCGCGTGAAAATATTATCCATCATTACTCTACCCCAGGGAAGAATTTTATAAAGCAAAGTGAGGTCTAGAAATTCTGTTATTAAGGATGGATAGTTTCCAAAATTAGCATTGATTTTCCCATTAGGTAGAACCAAGCGAGGCGACAGGATGCCGACTTTGGGGTGGCAATCCAAAAAGGCAATCGCCTTGTTTAAATTTTTATGGACAAAAGCATCCGTATTCAAGAGTAGAATATATTTACCTCGCGCGGCCTTAATGCCTTGGTTGACAGCTCGCGCGAAGCCAAGATTATCTTGGTTAGCGATCAACGTGACTGCGGGGAATTTTTTAGTAATTTCTATTACCGAATTGTCTTGAGAATAGTTATCTATAACGATTACTTCAATAGGTATTTTAGAAAAAGCCGCAAATACCTTGGATAGGCATTTCAAAGTGAGATCGCAGGTATTATAGGAAGGAATAATTATAGAGAGTTTAATTTGCTTTTGCATCTTTTTGGTTAATTTAATTTGCGGGGTTTCAGAAAAAAGCGAAGCTTTTTGGAGTTTACTTGATTATAGATTACAAGCAATCCGACGATGTACCAAAATACAATGCCGTAATATAAGCCAATCAAGGTTGCTTCTACCATTGAGTTTAAAAGCACGATAATCAGAGTGGATACAAATCCTACATAAAGCATTTTTTCTTCTGGGTTGATAGAGGCCATCTTTGCCTTTCTAATCTCTAGATAAATGGCGCGGGCAAGTAGTAAAAAGACAGCAAAGCCGATGATGCCAAGTTCTAGGAGAACTTGAAGGAAAAAATTGTTACTTTCTGTTTCCACAGACCAAGGTAAAAGATTCTTGTATTCCAATTTCAAATTACCTGTGCCCACACCCAAAATGGGATGTTGAATAAAAATTTGATAGGCAGACTGGAATTCCACGATCCGGAAACGAGTATTAGGATCTGTAAAAATTCCCGTAAGACGGCTCAAGAATTGATCCGAATAAGCCGCAAGTGGGATAAAAATAATAACAAGAAGGGTGCAGGTCAAAAGAATAGCGAAGATTTTTTTAATTCTTTGTTTTTTAAAGATATAAATAAAACCGCCTGCCAGAGAAAAAATTTCGCCTTTACCAAGTGTCAAAAAAGTGGCTATTCCGCCAAGGATGGTTTCAATAAAAAGAAAAGTTTTTAGCCAGCGGTTACGGTTGGTTAATAGTAGAATATAGGTAAGAGGCAGAGTCATAATAATAATTGCAGCAATATATACCCACTTTCCTACGGGTGTAATGATTAATTCTCGCGCTAGAGTATAGCCTCCGCTAAAGCCGCCCAGAGAAATGACTTTAAAGATTAATTCACTAGCAACTAAGAATCCAGTTGCAGGAATAGAGAAAAGGGCGATTTTGAAATCCCTTTTATTCTGGATAAGATTCACGACTAAAAACAGCGTTAAAAATTGGAAGCTAAGATTGCGCAGGGCAATAATAGCGCGGGAAAGATTGTTGGCCCAGCCTAAAGATAATAAGGAGAAAAAGATATATAAAAGAAAGCATCCTAAAAGCAAGGGAAATTTGATTTGTAAAACTTGTTTTTTGGCAATGAGATGTAAAACGAAAAATAGAGTTAAAATAAGAATTAAAATTTCAGCAAGACTGATTTGGTAATACCAATCTTGAATGCGGATAGTGGCGATTTGGCCAAAAACAATGGAGGGAGGGATTAAAATAAGGGCAAAAACAGGATTTTTAAAATAAAGAAAAATTAAAATCACTAAACCAATAATAATACCAAGAATTAAGAGCAATCGCCACCATTCTTCTATTCCCCAATTAGAAAGAAAGGGTATAAGAATACCGGTCAAAATGATAAGAATGGAAATAAGGAGAATTTTTTTAATCATAATTTTAGACTTTACTATACATTAAAAAATTCTTTTTGTCAAATATGGGAATAAAAAAATGGGTAAGGAGAAAATTCAAGAGAATTTTTAAATCTCCTTACCCTACCCCGTCTTCAATTGACAATCTGTGTACGATTATCAGAACCGGAGTTAATAAAGGTGCCATTACTATCCAGTTTACCTTTAAAGTGGTAAACCGGATACTTGGTAGATGTTCCGTCAGTTACCTTGACAAGGTAGACGGCAGTTGTATCGTTTACCCTGATGATATATGTATATCGTGCTTGTTTGTCCGACCAAAGAACAAAGGCAAATTCTTTGTCAGGCACATATGATCCACTCCATTCCCAAGTTTGTCCACCCTTAAAAGACATAGGGACACTTGCCCAGCCAGTTACATCTGAAGAAATATAGATCGTGGTCCCTGTGTTTTCATTAGTGGTCAAATTAAATTTGACGTTAATAAGACCAGCACCACCAGCGAGTTGCAGGACATCCCCATTTGTGTCAAACATCAGTTCAAACGAGCCACCACCATTAATAGTAGTGAGTTTAGTATCGTTGACCCATAAGTCATACACAATACCACCGCCCACAAATCTTGCTGTTATATAGCCTGGAAGAGCTGTCCAGACTTTAATCCTGGACGAATTAAAAGCATCAATGCTGTTAAAAGAAATCTTTTTAGCATTTGGGTATTCATTTCCCTCTGCAAAAAGATTACTTTCTACTTCAATACCGCTTGCGCCGGCTGGAGCCATCTTAGTTTCTTGAGTCTTGCCGGGTAGAAGCGTGCCCTCTGGGTATGCTGGTAACGATAGTTTTGCGATTACCGTGGCAACTTCCTTACCTATTTCGTCAGTTACTGCACTAAACGGATTGCGTGCCTGATCGCAGCCCAAGAAGAGAAATACAATCAGTAAAACCATCAGGCTGGTTGTTATCTTTCTTATCATTGAAATACCTCCAATTCAGAATGTGTTGGCTCCATAGTCCCGAGCGTAAGCGAGGGCTGTGAAGCCATAGTGCAAATTATCTTTTGACCTTTGTCTTGCATTTTGGTTCCACAGGGCTTCGCCACTATGGAACCAACGATTTAGCATGTGCAGTTTTTACCATGGTGAGACTGAGCCGTCCTGACCTACATTGATACGAATCGCACTCTTGTAGGATTGGCTCGACATCCAGCTTTTATCCTTTTCAACAGCAGCCCAGTTTGCGTCAGGATCACCCTGTTGGATACTTTCACCCGGTCTTTTGATTACCATATTAACTTGGTGGTTACCAAGAGTAGCGGGGATAGAGGCTTCGTAGTATCCATCTGTAGTTAGTCTTGCCTCGTATCCAATCTGCCAGCGGGTTTCATCGCCGACCAAATATACCCTTTCCCCTGCTGACGGATCTCGGTAAAATAGTGATTTTGCAATTCCAACTATTAGTCTATTATCATCACTTTTTACGTAGATATCACCTGATATCGCCCTCGCTGCACTTATACCTGTTGTTGAAACTGCTGCTGTGGCGGCTGCCGCTGCGGAGACGGTGGCTGCAGATGTTGATGTTACTGATGCTGCTGATGCTGCAGATGCGGCGCTTGCTGCAGATGGTATAGGTGCCATGGGTGCTGGGTAAACAGTAGAAACCATGTATCCTGATCCTGGCACGCAATGCCAATTTATTGGCTCTCGTGCTTCCATTTGTAACATCAGTGCTTTTGCAGCCATAGCCTTGGTAGCCAGTATCTCGTCATTTTTACATCCGCCATTTGATGGGTATACCGCACAACCTGCTAAAGCAATTACTAACCCTAAAAAAACTACTACTGCGATAGGCCAAAACTTTTTCATTTAGATATCCTCCTTACATTCGGATCTTGTGAAAAACCGATCGCAATCAGAACCCGATTCTGAAAGAATTCGGGATTTACCTTATTACTGCGTCGGTCTTTCTCCTTAACAAACATATTCTCCCAAGAAAATTCCAGCCAGAATGGGAGAAGATTAATTCTGGCATAAATTCCGCCGTTGGGCTCAAATTGGCTCTCCCAAACCTCGCTTTGATAATAAGCCCACGTTGTTTGGAGGCCTACTTCCACAGTTTGGTGAAAGATAGTGCCAAACCGCAGACGTAACTCACTGTCTGTGCCGGGATAGCGGATGCCACCTAGTTTCCCTAGATCAAAAGTGGTATAGGCGGCATCAAACTGGAAAATCCGATGCCAGGCGCGGGCTTGAGCGAGGAATAGATTAGTATCAAACTCACCATCCCATCTTAACTTTAGTTCATCTCTGGTGCGGACATTAAACCAAATACTGCCCAATCCCCAATTCAGATTAACTTCCGGGACCACGAAAGCACCAAAGATTTGTTCCTCGTCCTTTTCTAATCTTGCAAATTGGGAATTCCATTTCTGATAGCCTTGGATGTGAACCATTGGGCCAGCGTCTAAAGATAGACACCAAGGCAGGTTAAATGGCTTCTGCATTACGACATACATAGTCGTATTCTCTTCATTACTGAAGTTACGGCTATGTATGATATCAAAATACACTGGCTCATATACTTTCATATGAGCTTCAGTATACAGATATTTCGCTGTTGTGTCTGCGAAGACCGTGCCTACTGCCGCTATGAAAACCAATATCAACATTAACGTTAACCTTTTCATTCTTTCACCTCCTTATACAAAGTTAACTAACTTCTCCCCTGATAAGGGGAGATTAGAGAGGGGTTATACCATTTTTATTCAAATAACCCACCCTAACCCTCCGCATGTCACAGGAGGGAATATTTTTCAAAGAGCATTCTTAAAATTATAGCTAAAAAATCATTATTCAGCAATCTTTAAGCCACCAATGTAAAGCCCTGTTTTCTTTTCTTCGGTTGATTCTGCTTTCTCATCTTCTTTAGGTTGTTCTTCTATTTTAGGTTCTTCAGGCACAATAGGGGTTGGCTTCTGGGGCGAATTTTGGGTTCTCCAGAGAATTACGATGGCGCTGATAACTAGACCAATAAATAAACTCAAGATGATATTTAGTAAAATGTTCGGTTTTACCGGGCGTTCCGAGACTAGAGGAGTATCTAAAACCACAATCCCGACTTCATCCCCTAAATTGTAATAAGCTTTACCTTTTTGAGAAAAATTATAAATAATCGCATTCATTATATTTTTCGCTTCCGAAGCTTCGGGGTGATAAACATTAATTTCAATAATACTTGTATCAGTAGAAACGCGGGAGCTCACCATTTCCGCCCATTTTTCCCGGAGGTCTTTTTCCTTACTCGGGAAGTAAGTAGAATCAATTGGAAATCCCGAATTTAGCACATCCTTCATAAAAGAACTACTTTTAATAATTTTAGCAAACAGCATTGCTAATCTTTCGGCAGACTGACTTGCTTTATACATATCTAGGTCAGCATTTGTTTTTTGAGTAATCAAAATTCGGCCGCTTGCTTTATATAGCGGTTTTTGGAATGAAGTAGCAACTAAGCTTATCACAAGTGTACCTAGAACAATAATGGTGATGGTACGCCAATTTTGGCGAATCCGTTGTAAATATTGTTGATAAGACATAAGATTTTTGAAGTTAAACTCTAACCTAAATTAAAAAATCTGTCAAGGTTTTACTTGGCAGATTTTTGGGGTCCCCCATAAAATCTTCTGATTTTATGGGGTTTTATTTTCATCCATTTTACCCAAGACAACTTTAATTTCTAAACTTTTTCCTTCTCTTAGGACAGTAAGGGTAACTTCATCACTTGGTTTATATTTTTGAAGTAAAGTAACGAGGGAGTGATTTTCGTCTATTTCTTGCCCATTAATTTGGGTGATAATATCCATTTCTTTTAAACCTGCTTTTTCTGCAGGGCTCCCAGGGAGAACAGGTAGAAGATTAGGATCGCCGCTATAAATTAGAGCTCCTTTATCTACTGGTAATTTATTAAGGTTGGCAATTTCAGGGTTAATAGGAATAAAACGCACTCCGATGTAAGGACGGATGATTTTACCTTCACGGATCACGCTATCAATTACTGTTTTTAAGTTATCAATAGGAATGGCAAAGCCGACTAATTGCCCTTGACTATCAATAGCTGTGTTAATGCCAATGACTTGTCCTTGAATATTAATAAGCGGTCCGCCAGAATTGCCGGGATTGATTGCTGCATCAGTTTGGATTACATCTTCTAGGTTCTCTGATTGGAACATTCCATTACCTGCTTGAACAGAACGTCCGATTGCGGAAACAACGCCCGTGGTGACGGTATTTTGGTACTCACCGAGTGTGTTGCCGATGGCAATTACTTTTTGACCCACTTGGAGATCACCAGAATTACCGAGTTCTACTACAGATAGGTTTTCCGCCTGAATTTTGATAACCGCAAAATCATTAGAAGGGTCACGAGCGAGAACTTCGGCATCATAATTTTTTCCATCACTAGTTAATACAGTATATTTTGCGCCAGTATCAGCAACCACATGTTTATTAGTAGCGATTAAACCATCGTTTGTGAGAATAAAGCCCGTTCCTCCTCCTTTTTGCTGAAACACATTTCCGAAAAAGCCCTGGGCATCTCGCGTGCTGATAATACTGACAACAGCAGGAGAGATTTTCTTAACCGCTGTAATTACTCCCGAATCTTCAGTTACCGTAACTCTTTCATTTTTTTGAACAATTACAGGTTCATTGCTCTTTAAGAAGTTATAGCGACTAAAAAAAGGAATCGTGGAGAGATAAGGCAAGATAAATTTATCCGTGACTATACTTCCTATTCCGCCAGATAAGAATGCTAAGATAATAATCATAAGTATAATCAAAAACCATTTAAAAGAGCGATCTTTTCGGATAATTTTTGTACCTTGATTATCAGCCATTTTTTGAGGCGATTCAGAATGTGGTGATGCGTTAGTTTGAATAGATTTGATTTGGATATTTTTGAAATCATTCATAAATTAAGTAACTAGTGACTGGTAATTAGTGACTAAAGAGTAGTGACTAGGAACTAGTAACTAGGAACTGATAAATTGTAATTTATTTATCTTGGTATCCATTGATTGGTTAATAAAATACTTGAAATAGTAATTATCCCTAGGAGAAAATAAATTTTGATTAAACGGCGGGTAAGCATTTGGCGGGAATATTGTTCTAAAATGCTGAAAATAATATAGATACTGACTACTACAATTACAGCATTGGCAATATAATTTGTCGGCCAAAAAGTGAGAGACCAAAATATTTGACTAGCAGTTAAGCCTGTGATGAGGGAATAAAGAGTGGCGAGGGAAGGTGTAAATATTTCATTTAAAAATTGATAAGTCAAAATAAAAACAACAAGAACAATAATGAGAAGAGCCTGCCAAAGTGAAAAAGAAAGAAGATAGATTAAGCCAAAAAGATTTGCCGTCGTAAAAAAGATAGTAAGGAGGACTAAGGCTTCATTTGTTGTGTAGCTGACCCTTTTCCGTTTATCGTCTTCAGATTTCAAAACTACCTCTTGATGAGAATAAAGATGATATTTACTTAATGTGGCAATGTTATTAAGGACGATTCCTAGAATAATACTTACGCCGACAATGAATAAATGTTGCGTATAGCTTTTTTGGGTAAGGACAAAAAGAGCAGTAATACTTGAGACATAAAAAAGCGGTAAGATTAGATAAATTAGTTGCTTTAATTTTTTTTGATTAAAAAAGCCACTCAAATAAAAAGAAGCACAAAATACAAAGCCAACAATGCCACCAAAAATTTTCCAAAAAGTTCCGGGATAGTGAATAACAAATTCAAGACCGGTCATCATAATAAGAGAAGGGACGACGATGGCGATTTTAGAGGGCCAAGAAGACATGGAAAGATTCTTAATTTTCAATTTTCAAGCACCAATTTTTCTCGCTTCGCGAGATCTCGCATAGCGAGACAATGAAATTCCAAGCACCAAATTCCAAACAGAACGCTTCTTATGTAATTTGAAAATTGGAATTTGGAACTTCACCTGCCCGCCAATGGCTTCGCCGACAGGCGATGGCAGGCGGGTTGGAATTTGAAAATTGAAAATTATTTAATATTTCTCGTTAGATATTTAACGATTTTTTCTCCTTCTTTTGATAATTTGATCGCTGATTTTTTTTGAGTTCTAATTTGGATAACTTTTTCTCGTACCAGTTTAAATTCCTTTTGTGCTTTGTGGTTAGTATATTCTTTTTGTAAGATTGGCCAAGGGGTGACAATTAAATCGTCTTTTAGTCCTAAGGCATGATATAACTCCTCTGTAATAAACGGCATAAAGGGGTGCAAGAGTTTTAGAGTTTCGCAGATAACTCGGCGTAGAATAAAACTTATCTCTTTTTGTCTTTTTTTGTCTTCGCTATAAATTCTTTCTTTGGCGATTTCAAGGTACCAATCACAGAGTTCATTCCAAAAGAATTTGTATAGACGATGGGCGGCATAGGCAATTTGTTTTTCTTCTAAATAGCGAGTTACTTTTTTTACTGTATAATATAGACGGTGATAAATCCAACAGTCGGCAAGATGGGTGGGTTTTTTTTGCTGTTCTTCTGCCACTTGTGTGTTTTCAATAATGAGTTTGACGGCGTTATAGATTTTTGTAGTGAAATTACGGGCGGCGCGAATTTTATCTTCCATTGCCATTTTACTCATACTAATATCACGGCCAGGATAGGCGCTTCCCGCAAGAGCCCAGCGCAGAGCATCCGCAGAGTATTTATCAACCATTTCTAAAGGGTCAATGCCATTGCCTAAAGATTTACTCATTTTTTGGCCTTTTTCATCGCGGAGCGTGCCATGAATAAAGGCAATTTTGAAAGGAACATCGCCTATAAATTTTACTCCTAAAATAATCATGCGGCAAATCCATAAGTAGATAATTTCCGGGGCAGTTACCATTATGTCTGAAGGGTAATATTTTTTTAAATCCGCAGTTTTTTGGGGCCAGCCAAGGGTGGAGAATGGCCAAAGCCCAGAGGAAAACCAAGTATCCAAGACATCGGTTTCTTGAATAATTTTAGTATTTCCACATTTGGGGCATTTTTTCGGTTTTTTCCGGGAAATGATGGGGGGACAGTTCTTACCACAGTAATAAACTGGCATTTTATGCCCCCAGACAAGTTGGCGCGAGATGCACCAGTCGTGAATATTTTCTAGCCAGTTTAAGGCTTGTTCTTTATAACGGCCGGGGAGAAATTTTACCTTTTCTTTTTTAATCGCTTCTATGGCAGGAGCGGCCAGAGTTTTCATTTTTACAAACCATTGGACGGAAATAAGCGGCTCTATCGTGCTTTTGCAACGTTCGCAGATCGCAACATTATGTTTGATGTTTTCTATTTTTTTCAAATATCCTGCTTGTTTTAAATCTTGAATGATTAACTCGCGCGCTTTGTTCGCAGCCAAGCCTTCATATCTTTGTGGTACGTTAATCATTTTACCTTCACGATCAATGATAATAGGCATTGGCAATTTATGTCGTTCGCCGATTTGATAATCATTTATATCATGAGCCGGCGTAACTTTGACTGCGCCTGTACCAAAATAGGGATCCACAGTTTCATCAGCAATAATCGGAATTTCGTGGTTTATTAGCGGCAAAATGACCTTTTTATCTGTCAATTTCTCATATCTTTTGTCCTTCGGGTTTACAGCCACTGCAGTGTCACCCAGC
>Ga0209609_10000541_pt1 | contig 22705 bp, 17 predicted proteins | sample LakKivw325mmetaG_FD_184136 | JGI IMG/M metagenome (GOLD analysis project Ga0209609, IMG submission 184136) | Anoxic lake water microbial communities from Lake Kivu, Rwanda to study Microbial Dark Matter (Phase II) - Lake Kivu water 325m metaG... | ecosystem: Environmental > Aquatic > Freshwater... | reverse complement strand
GGCCATGGTCGCGCTGGGGATGGGGGCGGCAGTCCTGATCGTAGACATCGTTGCTGATCGCCTGCGTTACTTGACCGAAGTGCTGCACGGCAACTTGAAGACCCTGATGTCTTCGCCACGCAACATCGCCGAGGCGGTACGGCGGGCGGATACGGTCATCGGGGCCGTGTTGGTCAAGGGGGCAAAGGCACCGAGGTTGGTGACGCGTCAGATGATCTCGACCATGAAGCCCGGCAGCGTGGTCGTGGATGTGGCCGTAGACCAGGGCGGATGCGTGGAGACAACGCGACCGACTTCTCATAGCCAGCCTACCTTCCTGGTTGATGGCGTGTTGCACTACTGTGTGCCCAACATCCCGGGGGCAGTACCCCGTACCTCAACATATGGTCTCTCCAATGCTACATTGCCTTACGCGCTTCGGCTGGCCAACAAGGGTTTCCTGCAGGCCATCAAGGATAGCCCCGCATTGGCCAAGGGAGTCAATACCTTCCAGGGCCATGTCACTTATCGGGCCGTGGCCGAGGCCTTTGGTATGCAGCATCGTCCTCTGGCAGAGCTCATCTAGCCCTGGGAGGCACGTGGCTAGGCAGCCCGAGGCAAGGCCTTGGGTTGCGCCGCGTTCGTGCCGGGCGTAGACCCCGTTCATCTGGGTTGCGGTCTGGCGTCAACAGGACAGCTTGGACTTCTTCAGGGCAGCTGCTGTGAAGGAGAGTGATGGAGTACGAAGCCGTCATCGGCATTGAAACGCATGCCCAGCTGCTCACTGCGTCCAAGATGTTCTGCAGCTGTAGTGCGGAGTATACAGGGGCAGATCCGAATAGCCTGGTCTGTCCGGTCTGCCTGGGCATGCCTGGGGCGCTGCCGGTGATCAACAGACGGGCTGTAGAATGCGTGATCATGACCGGACTGGCCCTCCACTGCGAGATCGCCGAGTTCTCCAAGTTCGATCGCAAGAACTACAACTATCCCGATCTGGTGAAGGGCTATCAGATCTCCCAGTACGACCTCCCCATCTGTCGCAACGGCTGGATAGACATACAAGTGCATGACAAGACCAAACGCATCGGCATCCAGCGCGTGCACCTAGAAGAAGACACGGGCAAGCTAATCCACGCTGAAGGCCAAAGCCTGATCGACTACAACCGCTCAGGTGTGCCGCTGATGGAGATTGTCACTGCTCCCGATTTCGCTGCCGTGGAAGAGGTGCAGGAATATGCGCGTAAGTTGCGCGCCATACTGCGCTACCTACGGGTGAACTCGGGCAACATGGAGGAAGGCGCCCTGCGTATCGAGGCGAACGTCTCCATCCGCCCGGTCGGCGCTATCAGCATGGGTAACTTGGTCGAGCTAAAGAATCTGAACAGCTTCAGGGCCGTGTGGCGCTCCGTGGAATACGAAATCGAGCGGCAGGTGCAAGTGGCCCGCACAGGTGGCAGCGTGCGCCGCGAGACGCGCGGTTGGGATGATGTGAAGGAGGTGACCTTCCCGCAGCGAAGCAAAGAGCTCGCGGACGATTATCGCTACTTCCCTGAACCGGATCTGCCTGCACTGGAGATCGCCCGCGATTGGGTGGATGAGATACTGGCCAGCATGCCCGAATTGCCTGAGGCGCGCCGCCAACGCTTCATCGTCCAGTACAACCTGAGTGGCTATGACGCTGGCCTGCTGACAGACGAGCGGGCGGTCGCGGACTACTTCGAACAGGCAGCGAGCGCAGGGGAATCCAAGGGGGTCTCGGCCAAGTCCATCGCCAACTGGGTGACAGGCGAGCTGTTTCACTTGCTCAACGTGGCAGACATTGGGATCGAGATGACCAAGGTCTCCCCCACGCAGCTGGTGGATCTGCTTGCCCTCGTGGGCAACAATGCCATTAGCACTGCCAGCGGCCGTCATGTTCTAGAGGTTATGTTTGAAACTGGTAAGCCCGCGCTCGACATCGTGGCAGAAGAGGACCTGGCCCGGATCGCCGACCCAAACGCGCTGTCCACCGTGGTGGAGCAGGTGCTTCGCGAGAATCCGTCCGCTGTCGCTCAGTACAGGCAAGGCAAAGAGGCCGTTCTGCGTTTTTTGGTGGGCCAGGTGATGCGGGCTACCAAGGGCAAAGCAGACCCCGATCGTACCACGCAGACGCTGAAGGAGCATCTGAGCAGGACTGATGGATAGCCCTCGCAGGGGCCGAGTTCCACGGCAGTGCCAGCGACTCGGGCTCGGTTCCAATGTGGTTGGCTCCCGGAAGCGCAAGCGCAGTGATTACTGGAGGTGTGGAGAACGGAGGATTGGGGCTGGCTCCTTTCACTAGAAGCTCGCCTCGGCCCTAGACCTCAGGCCAGCACCTAAAGAGCGGATGGGATGGGAGAGCAACTGACCCTACAACTGATGGACATGGCACACGGCGGCGAGGCTGTCGCCAAGCACGAACGCAAGGTCGTCTTTGTGCCCTATGCCATTCCCGGCGAATCCGTGCGCGCGGAGATCGTCGAGGACAAAGGCCGTTTTGCGCGCGCTCGACTACTGCAGGTGCTTGAGGCTTCGCCTCAGCGTGTTCAGGCGCCTTGCCCCTACTTTGGCGAGTGTGGCGGGTGCCAGTGGCAGCACGTGGCATATGAGGCGCAGTTGGAGCACAAGCGCTCCGTGGTCCTAACACAGTTGCAGCGCATCGCTGGACTGTCCGAAGTAGATGTGCGCCCGACTCTGGGGATGCAGAGCCCGTGGCGCTATCGCAATCACGTGCAGTTCCATCTCGGCGCCGACGGCCAACTGGGCTTCATGGCCGCCAACAGCCATGACGTGGTCCCCATCCAGCACTGCCTGCTGATGCATCCACTGCTGGAGGATGTCTTTGACGCCTTGGATATGGAGCTTCCTGATCTGGTGAGCCTCTCCCTGCGCGCAGGGATCCATACAGGTGACCAGATGCTTGTGCTGCAGACGGGCACGGACCAACCACCCGAGCTGCAGTTGGATCTGCCTGTGTCCTGCGTGTTGTTGCTCTCCGATGGGACTCCTGTGACTCTGGTGGGTAGTCCGTATCTGCGCGAAAGGATCGCTGGCCGACAGTACCGCATCTCACCCCCGAGCTTCTTTCAGGTCAATACCCTCCAAACTGAGCTGCTTGCGTTGCAGGTGCTATCTGCCCTGGCTGCCAAGCCGGACAGCGTGGTCCTGGACGGTTACTGCGGTGTGGGGGTTTTTGCGCTGGGAGTGGCCGCGCTTGCCAAACGTGTGGTCGGCGTAGAGCTCAGTCCGAGTGCCATAGCCGATGCTCAAGCCAACGCGACGGGCCTCGAGAACGTATCCTTCGTGTGCGGTTCAATGCACACGGTGCTTCCGAAACTGGGACTCATGCGGCCATTGGTCGTGGTGGATCCCCCACGTGCGGGACTGGACGCGGCGACACGCACAGGACTACTCGAGTTGGATCCGCCGCGCCTTGTCTACGTGTCGTGCGATCCTGCCACGCTGGCTCGCGACTTGAAAGCGCTGATTGCCGCTGGCTATGTGCTGCGTAGCGTGCAGCCCATTGACATGTTTCCACAGACCTACCACATCGAGACTGTGACGCTACTAGAGCGTGCCTAGCTCCAGCATTCACGGCTCTCGTTCGAAGCGCGCTACCTCAACAAACCTCAAGGCCGCACGGAACAGATTGATCTTGACTTTGGGGTACTCCTGCTCCAACCTGCTGATGATGTCCTTGGCGAGCTGGCGGCGCGAAGCGAGGCTGCCCGGGCATGCAAAGGATTGCAGCGGGAAATCTCGCATGCTTGAGTAGTGCGAAATCTCCCTCTCCGTCAAGTAGATCAGCGGCCGAATCAACACAAAGCGCCCCCCGAAGAACTCGCGCCTGGGATGCAGCGTCTCGACTCTGCCGTGGAAGACTAGGTTTAGCAGGGTTGTCTGGGCTGCGTCGTCGGCATGATGTCCGAAGGCCACTTTGTTACATCCCAGGCGTGCGCTCGCGGTGAAGATGGCCTTGCGTCGCAGTTGAGAGCAGCGGGGGCAGTCGAATGTGTCGTCGATGGCAACTGGCTCAACTGTGTGCTCCAACTCCAACGTTTCGAAATACTTGCGCAGTTTGGCAGCGCAGCCCGGCCTGACGCAATTCCCATCCGGATCAAGCATGTCTACATGAACTGCGGCCAGTGAGTACTTGGCGCGCGACGTGGCTCGTAGCTGCAGCAAAAGGTCCAAGAGGGTGAAGCTGTCCTTACCACCCGACATGGCCACCGCCACGCGATCTCCCTCTGAAAGCATGGCATAGTCACGAATGGCCTTGTTGACACCCTTTAGTAGGTAGTAGGCCAGCTTGTCCTGTGCTGTGACATTGCGTTTGCTCACCGCACCCCCACGTAACCGGCCTGGGCCACCCGCCCAGCGCCTGGCCCCGAGACACAAAAGGGGTGACGCGCAGTCACCCCTTGCGCATGATGCCCGCTCGCTTACGCGGGCTTGATCCCCATGTATACCTGCCCTTTGGTCAACATACGCAAGATGACCTCGGGCGGTCTCTTATCCAGGCGGTGGTGCAGCTCAAGTACGGAGAGGGGCTTGTTCCCGTTGGCCAGGAAGGTGCGGAAGATGCTGTCCAGCAACGGGGTATCGGCAGTGATGTAGTCGGGCCTTTGGCTGCAGCAAGCACGAATCGCCTCCCAGGTAGGATCCACCTGCGAGACCTCGGCCGTCTCCATGTCCACTACATCTACCGTCTGTTCGGGCGAAGATGCGCTGAGAGCTTCGCGCGACTCGGGACAAAGCAGCTCTTGCATAAAGACCCGGATGTCCTTGTTCTGCTTTTCCCACCATGCGAACTCTATGTGAAACTTGGTCTCCACGCTGACTCTGGGTGATCTCATGAGCTCTTGCCCTCGCTGTTGGCGATCCCGTACGGATAGACCCGGTCCACGATCAGGTCCTGGCGGTGCGAACTGGGGCGGCGGCTCATCTCCTCCTCGGTGGAATAAGTGACGTGACGCAGGGACTCATCGTACACCCAGTTGCCGTCTCCCACTGGATCGAAGCACGCGCGTCGCGTCAGCTCGGCAAATACGGGGACGGTACCGCAGCGTCGCGTCAGGTTGAGTGCAGAGTACAGTGCTTTGGCATGAACCAGACCTTGGCCACTCAACTTGGCCAGTTCGGGGAAGAGCCGGGTCAGATACTCAAACAAGTCCTCAACCGAGTTGGCTCCGGCCTGCCTCAGTGCGCTCGGTGCTGCGTCCGCGGACGGGGCACTCGAATCCACCCATAGGCTATCGAGCTCACCCACATTGCCCTCATCGATCAGCACGTGCTTGTCGTAACGACAGGTGTAGGCTTTGCGCTGCATACCGAACATGAGCCGACCGCCCACCACCTTGGCCTCACGGATCCAGTCGCTCTTGCGTTTGCGGTCCTCGCAGGTAACCAGGAATGTGAACGGAGCATCCCCGCGGCGAACCTCAATGATGCTACCGATGGGGAGCTCATGGCGCCGATACCACTCGCCGAGACCCCAGGCATAGCCCTGATCGGGGATCATCCATCCCTGCATGTCTTCGTTGCTGGACTGGTCTATGAAGGTGACCATGAAGCGGTCGGCCGGTGGTTTCTCAGCCAGCAAGCCTAGCGCCCTCTTTGACAGCGGCAGAGTACCTTCGCGTCGATGTGGATAGGTCAGGACAACCTGGATGCTCTCCAGACTGCCTAGCGCTGCCGGTTGGGTCCCGGGCAACTCATCGGCTTCGTCCAGGATCTCTATGGCAAAGTCGCGCAGCTCCCGGTTCAGCCATGCGCCCTTACGCGTCATATAGACTGGCACCAGACGGGGCGGCTTATGGCGTACCGCTTCGGGCACGGCATTGCTGAGATACCAGGCGGATGTGCCCGCGCTGCTGATTTCGACAAAGCGCGGATCCTGACTCAACGCATGGGCCAGCGCGTAGGACCGGATCGAATCCTTACCTGTCGACGTCAGGCCTGTCTCATCCAGAACCTGTGACGACTTTTCGTACAGCTCTGCCAAAGCCACGGGTTGCCGGCGTTCGTCAATGATGGCCTCGGCGATGTTGAGCTGGAAGGGAGGAACTTCGGGCAACAGCCCCTGCAGAAACCAGTGGTCACCCAGACAGACAAACTCGTCGTTCTTGCTCAGGGCTGCCGCGATCCGCTCTCGTACGCTCGCACCGTATTCTGCATTCAATTGTCTGGGTGAGAGACTGCCCTCGCCTTCCTCGAGGGAGGGCACGCTACGGCGCAATGGATGGTCCGGGCCAAACTTGGCAGCGAACTCACGAGGCTGCTCTTGGCCATCGAGCTTGACTTGAATCACCTCGAAAGCCCCATAGCGCGGGTTGTTGCCCACCCGGATGCTCAGGACCTCGCCGATAGCATAGTCCAAAGCCGGGAACACCACGCGCTGGCCCACTTTGTAGCTGTCCTGGGGCAGGTAGATCTGTCCCCCCCTCTGTCTCGACAGCGCCATCTCCTCTTTCTGGCAGCGGTACTCGATGGCTTTCTGGCTGATCTCTTCTGTGCTGCGCGGTTCGCCTTCTTCTACCAGCCAATCGTAGATACGTTCAACGTCCTCCTTTTCCATGGAGAACTCATCCCGCCAGTATTCCGCGGTTTGTGTACGTCGCTGTCGCTGGAAAGACACTACTGCTCCTCCGTTACGAAAGAAAAGGCCAAGCCTGGCGGGATTGCCCGCATTGCTAGGCCGGTGCACCGGGGTCTCGAGGTGAGCCCCAAAACCCAGTGGGCGAAACAGGGCTCGAACCTGTGACCTTCTGAATGTAAGTCAGATGCTCTCCCGACTGAGCTATTCGCCCGCGCGCAGTATTATAACGGTGCCAGCAACCTTTGTCAATTCTCATCCGCCTCGGTAGAATGCATGCGCGTGTCAGCGCTTGGTCAGCATTGGATCGCGAGGCGTGTCAAGTTGCATCCTGGTAGGTGACGTGCTGCCGGGCTGTGGGCCAAACGAAACGGTTTGAGGAGGAACGCTCATGAGCACGCGGGCATTGCTGGTGCTCTGCATCCTGCTCGCGCTTTGTGGCTGGATCGCAGTGGCTCTCTTCACGTACCACAATCCACCCGATGCCCTGAACCGTTGGATCCTGCTGGCCCTGCTTTGGCCTACGCTTCTCGCTACTTGTCTGCCTCTGGTGTATAGCATTCATCGGCGTCGAGGAGCGCAAGGTGCGGTCGCCGCCGCGGCGACTCGCCAAAGCGCATTTGCCGCCACCTATGTTACGCTGTGTCTATGGCTGCGCATGATTCAGGCCCTGAACTGGACGAACATGCTGCTGATGCTGTTGCTCTTCGTCGCGACCGAGGTGCTTCTTTCGACACGGCAGCCATAGGCGGCACTGGACGTATGTGAGTGCGCTTGGTGACTGATGCCTTTGTCGCGATGCGCGATTTGGATCAGCGCCTGGGGGTTGAGCCCGATATCCCTGTGTGCCAAACTGTAAGCCAGGTCGTGACAGCAGGATGAGATAACTGCCGTCTAGCCGCGCCGCCTGAGCCTTTTGGCCAGAGCCTTGCGTACGGCCTCATGTTCGTTCCAGGGGTGTTCGATGCTGCCGTAGCACATAGAACGCTCATGGCCCTTGCCGGTTACTAGGACCAGGTCGCCGGGTTCGGCCATGCGCAGGGCGGCAGCGATGGCTTGGCCGCGGTCCGCCACCTTCCAGTAGTGCACTCCTTCTCGACGCCGGGCTCGCTCGCATCCTGCTGCGATCTCCTGGATGATGTGGTTGACATCCTCGGTACGCGGATCCTCGGCGGTCAAGAACGCATAATCTGCCAGGCGCCCGGCAATCTCGCCCATTTTCGGGCGCTTACTGCGATCGCGCAGGCCAGCGCAGCCAAAGACGACGATGACCTTGCCGTTTGTCAAGGCGCGCACCGCTTTGAGCGCATTCTCCAGCGCATTAGGAGTATGCGCAAAGTCAATCATCACCGAAAAGTCCTGGCCCATCTCGATGCGTTCCATGCGCCCCATGACGCCACGCATGGCGGCAATGCCCTGTTGCATGAACTCGAAGGATACGCCCTGGGAAAGACCCGTGGCGATGGCTGCCAGGATGTTGTGGACACTGAACATACCCACCAGTGGAGAGAGGACCTCGAAGTTGCCCTCAGGGGTCACGGCCGTGAAAGATGTGCCCGCAGGCGACAAGCGAATGCCAGTGGCCTGCACGTCGCTGGGACGCTCGATGCCGTACGAGTAGCAGCGCTCGGCGGCATAGGGCTCCAAGAAATCGTACGAAGGGTCGTCTGCGTTGAGCACGGAGACCTTTGGAGTGTTCGCCTTATGGTAGGAAGTGCTCAGGCTCTCGAACAGGCGCGCCTTCGCCTGCCGGTATTCCTGAGACGTGTGGTGGTAGTCGAGGTGGTCATGTGTGATGTTGGTGACTACGGCCACGTCGAACTCGCAGCCCAGAACGCGTTGCTGGGCCAGTCCGTGTGAAGTCGCTTCGATCACCGCATACTGGCTACTGCGTTCGACCATACGCGCCAGATAGCGCTGGATCTCGGGAGCATCCGGCGTGGTCGTGTGCAGACCTGTGTCAATCGCCTTGCCTCCTATGATCGCGCCAAGCGTGCTGATGAGTCCCACGCGATGGCCCGCGGCTTCGAGGATCGAAGCGATCAGGCGCACGGTGGTGGTCTTACCCTCGGTGCCGGTGACGCCAATCACGCACAGCTTGCGCCCCGGGTGGTCATACCATGCAGCACAGAGCAGCGCCAGCGCAGCGCGCGAGTCCGCCACACAAGCATAGGGAACGGGAGCGCCATCAGGAAAGACAGTGCCAACAGCATGCTGTCCAATCACGGCAACCGCGCCCTGCTGCACGGCGTCGGAGATGAAGGCGTGCCCATCCACATCGACCCCAGGAATAGCGACGAACAGGGCCCCCCTCTTGACCTCGCGCGAGTCGCAGACGACCGCGGTCACCCTCGGATCGGCTTGCACGCCGCGCAGAGAGCGCACCATCGCATTCGGCAGGGTAGCCAACAGACCCGAGAGCTTCACAGAGCCATCACCTCATGCAGCACGAGAGCACTAGACAAGCGTGCGCATCCAGAGCAGCGTTAGCCGGAACCAGTCGGTGCCAAAGATGATATTGCAGGCCAGAAGGATGAAGATGATCAGCATGATCAGGCCGCAGCCACAACCGGTACACGATACGCCGCGCCCGAAGCCAAAGCGATCCTGCAGCCAATCAAAAACCGTATTCAGCATAAAGAGCTCGAACAGACCCTCCAAACAACCCTGGCGTCGCTGCATGGCAGTTACCCTTTCCTCGTGGTGAGACTGAGTCCCGTGGCGATGAGCGCTGCTCGTCAGTCTAAAGTCCAGCATGCGTCAAACGTGTGTCCAGTATAACCCAGGATGCTTGCACGTCAAAGCCTAGCAGAGTCCTGGCTCGCTATTCCCGCGTCGGCTAGTGCTGCTCCTCGAGCACAAAGCGGCGCAGGGCTACGGCAACCCCGTCTTCTTCCACCGAGGGCGCAATCCAGTCGGCAGCCGCTTTGGCGCTTTCCGTGCCGTTGCTCATGGCGATGCCGCAGGCGGCCCACTCTAGCATTTCGACGTCGTTGTCGCCGTCGCCGATGGCCAGAGTCTCCTCGCGCGAAACCCCAATAAAGGCCGCCACGCGCGCCATGGCATCGGCCTTGGAAATCCCAGGCAGGATGACCTCGATTATCCTGGGGCTCGAAGACAGGACGCGCGCTTGGTCGCCCAGGTGCGGCTGCAGGCGCGCCATCACGGGCGGGACGCCGTCTGGAGAGCCTGGCCGGAGGACCAGCTTGTGAGGCGGGCGGGTCAGCGCACTCAATGGGTCTGCTATCTGTGAAGTCATTGCGCCGTCGCGCCGGAGCACGGCCCCCGTGCCATCGGGTCGCCACTCGAGCATGGTTTCCAGGTCATCCAGATAGACCCACACTTCTATCTTCTCCGCCTGGCACCAGCGCACGATGTCCTGCGCCATCGCCAGGGGCATGGGACGCACGTACAGCACCTTGCGTGTGACCGGTTCAACGATGAGGCCACCGTTGCAGCCCACCAAGGGGGCGTTGATGACCAGATCCTTCAGGAAGGGCTTGAGCAACTGATACCCGCGCCCGCTGGAGATCGTGATGAACTTTCCGGCATCTACCACTGCCTGCATGGCCTCGCGCACGGCCGGGTGCAGCACACGTTCATAGGTGATGACGGTGCCGTCCAGGTCACAGAAGACAAGACGATACATGAGCTCTCTCTTGGCGTCCTTTCCGGGTTGTTGGAATGCTGAGCCTTGCAATTATACCGTTGTCGGGCATGGCAGAGAAACTCGCTGTTGCGGCCGCGCCGGCCCCTGCCGCGTAGAGCAGTTGTCTGGCGCATTGCCCTGCGGTATAATCCCCACCAGACATCCACCTCTCGACGGAGGCACACATGCTGGCCAAGGTCACCAGCTTTGCGGTCATCGGTTTGGAGGGCGCCGCGGTCCAGGTGGAGGTGGACATCTCGCGCGGCCTTTCCAGCTTCATTATCGTGGGTCTGCCCGATGCCGCCATTCAGGAATCGCGCGAGCGTGTGCGTGCCGCGATCAAAAACGCAGGCAGCACGTTTCCGGATTCGCGTATCACGGTGAATCTGGCCCCTGCCGATCTGCGCAAAGAAGGCCCCGCTTACGACCTGCCCATCGCCGTGGGCATCATTGCTGCCTCGGGGCAAGTCTGGCCCAACTTCGATTCATCCGTCTTTGTGGGTGAGCTTTCTCTGGACGGCGGCGTGCGGCACACGGCCGGAGTGCTGCCCATGATCCACGTGGCGCAGCAGCAGGGCTTCAAGCGCGCCTACGTCCCGGCCGAAGATGCCCCGGAGGCCGCGCTGGTGCCGGGCATCGAGATCATCCCGGTTTCGCAACTGAGCGAGCTTGTGGCGCACCTGCAAGACCTGCAACCCATCGCCCCCTACCAGTCGCAGTTCGACTACAACCTGCTGGACCAACCGCGCTACGGCAGCGACTTTCGCGACGTGAAGGGCCAGGAGCACGTCAAGCGTGCGCTGGAAGTGGCCGCCGCGGGCGGGCACTGCGTGCTGATGTCGGGCCCTCCCGGCGCAGGCAAAACGCTCCTGGCGCGCGCGATGCCTTCCATCCTGCCCAAGCTGAGCATTGAGGAAGCGCTGGAGATCACCAAGGTCTACTCGGTCAGTGGCATGCTGCCCACCGACCAGCCTTTGATCGTGGAGCGCCCCTTCCGCGCGCCGCATCACACCATCAGCCACGCCGGGTTGGTGGGCGGCGGGCACTGGCCGCGTCCGGGCGAGATCTCCCTGGCGCACCGCGGCGTGCTGTTCCTGGACGAGCTGCCCGAGTTTGGCCAACACGTTCTGGAGGTGATGCGTCAGCCGCTGGAAGACAAGGTCGTGACCATCAGCCGCGCCTCGGGCACGCTGACCTTCCCCGCGAACTTTATGCTGGTGGCGGCGATGAACCCCTGCCCCTGTGGCTACTACGGCGACCCGGTCAAGGAATGCACCTGCTCGCAGATGATGATCACGCGCTACCGCAAGCGCATCTCCGGACCCTTGATGGACCGCATCGACATTCACGTCGAGGTGCCGCGCGTGGAGTATGACAAGCTGGCTGACGAGCGCCTGGGCGAGCCGAGCGCCACGGTGCGTGCGCGCATCGAGCGTGCACGTGAGCCGCAGAAGGCGCGCTTTGCGGGGCGCACCGGCGGCCCCAGCGGCAACGTGCCGCTCGTGTGCAACGCCGACATGGGGCCGGCCGAGGTGCGGGAGTTCTGCGTGTTGGACGCAGCCGGCAAGAACCTGGTGCGCTCGGCCATGCAGCAACTGGGCATGAGCGCGCGTGCCTTCCACCGCATCCTGAAGCTGGCGCGCACGATCGCGGACTTGGAGGGAGTGGTGGAGATCAGGACGCAGCACTTGGCGGAGGCGATTCAGTACCGGCCTCGGCGCCAACTGTAACCAGTGCTGGGTACAAGACATCCAAGGCCGCCGGCGCCTTGCGCTCGAAGTGAGTCAGCAATAATAGCGACTAGCCCTCCGGCCGCGTCTGGCCGGAGGGCTAGGATAGCAGAGGATGCAGGAGTAGGTGCCTCGCCCAGTCCCAAGCGCCGAAACCTGACTCAGTTGCGCTTGTCCGTATCGGGCATCCTATCTTCTACTGTGCGCTAATTCGCCCGTCCGTTCTCCCACCAAGGCAGTCTCTTCTCATAGCCTACCAGCTTGAGGCCGGTGATGGCCGCCACGTTGAGGTCCATGGCGCGCAGGTCCTCTTCACACAAATCCTGGATGCAGTCGTGACCCGAGAGCATGGTTAGGATCTTGACCTCTTCCGCCGTAGCCTTGATAAAGTTGGCCAGGCGATTGCCAGCCTCCTCGGGGATGAGCCGCGAGCGCAACACTGGATCCTGGGCGCAGATGCCATAGGCGCATTTGCCGGTTGAACACGACATGCATGCGCGGCAGCCCATGGCGATCTCGGCCGCGGCGCCAAAGCCAACGCCGTCGGCGCCCATAGCCATCGCCTTGTATGCATCCAGGCCGTTGCGCATGCCTCCCAGAACAAAGAGCTTGACCTTGCGATGCACACCCATGTCCTTCAGGGCCTGAACGGCCGGCGGGATGAGGGCCAGCGTTGGAATGCCCACGCCCTGTGTGACCACAGCCGGCGAAGCACCGGTCCCGCCCACCATGCCATCGATCGAGATCATGTCTGCCCCTGCCTCGACGCAAGCCTTGACGTCTTCGTAGGGACGGCTGGGACCCAGTTTGAAGAGAACCGGGACCTTGTACTCGGTGATGTCGCGGACGAGGTCGACCATGTGCTTCATATCCGCTGGGTCGGTCACGTCGTAGTAGCGGCAAGGAGAGAGGGCATCGGTGCCGACAGGTATGCCGCGGACCCCCGCCACTTCCGCGGTAACCTTCGCGCCCAAGAGGTGGCCGCCCATGCCGGGTTTGGCACCCTGACCGACCTTGATCTCAACCGCGTCCCCGGCTCGGACATAGTCGGCTGAAACGCCCCAGCGGCCCGTGGACCACTGGACTACCAGGTAGCCGCCCGGTTCCCAGCGCTTCAGCGTGCGTTCCTTGTTTTCGAAGCCCTTGATCAACCAGGTTTCATCCTCCACCAGTCCGCCTTCTCCGGTGTCGGAGATGATCCCCGTCTGGGCGGCGCCGATGGCGAGGGCCATGCGTGCCTCTCTGGACAGGGCACCGAAGGACATGGCAGGGAAGACGAACGGGTAGTGAAGGCGGATGGGGTGTTCACAGGTGCCCTCACCGATGACGACCTCCATATTGCACTCCTCTCGATACTTGTCGCGAGGAGGCGGCGAGGAGATCTGGGAGGGCACGATGGTAATGCTGTCAAAGCTGGGAACGTAGCTGCCCATGGTGCCAAAGCCACGCAGTTGGTATTGGCCTGTCTGCGCTTTGTAGTGGATCTCCTCTATCTGGGGAAAGGTCCAGGGCGAGCGCACCAGGAACTCGGATTCGGCAGGATTGATGCGGATGGCATCCTCCGGGCAGAACTCGGCGCAGATGCGGCAACCGACGCAGGCATTGTAGTTCTGGACATAGACGTTCCCGCTGTCATCGATGGCATACACGTCGTGAGGGCAGACCTCGACGCAGGTCGCGCACTTGCCCGGCATGCTGGCGTTGATGCAGCGATCTTTCATCACTGTGACACAGAATGTCCCATTGACTGGCGGCATGGTGGTTCTCCTTCGCTTGATCTCGTGGTGGCTACTTGTAGAATGGCTTTTCGGACTTGCGGACGATTTTCTTAAAGCTCGCCGGGTCAGCCTGGATGCCATGGTCCGCGAAGTGGCTGCGCAGCTTGGCTAGATCAGACTCACCCATCTCTGCCAGCAACGTGTTGTGCCCCAGGCTTTCCCACTCCCCACCGATGTAGATATCTCCGCGGATGAGGTAGTTGCCCAGGTTCTTGCCAGCGTTGCCGACAATGACCAGGTTACCGGCCAACATGTAGGTTGCGACTTCGTCACCCACGTTTCCGTTGATGATAATGCTGGCTCCCTTGTTCATCACGGCGGTAAAGTCGCCAGCGTTTCCCTTGACCACAGCCGTTCCGCCATAGCAGTAGGCGCCCGCGCCGTAGCCGGCATTGCCCTCGACGACCACGAGGCCATGCGTCATGTTGTCGGCCAGATAGTTGCCTGCGTTTCTCAGGACGTGGATAGTCGCCCCGTCGTTCAGGGCACCCAGGTAGTCTCCGGCGTTGCCCTGAATGGTCACCTCACCGCTCTTGAAGCCGGCCACGAGGCCGTGCAGATGAGCCGCGCCCTTGATCGTAACCGGGCCTTCGGCGATCTTCTTCTTCAGCTCTGCGCTCACCGATCGCAGGTCGCGTCCCTTAGCATCCACTACAGGTGGCATTGCATTCCTCCCTCTTGGCTGGCGCTTGCGCAGCACCGTACAGACTGACCATCTGTCTCCTGACCTGCGCCCGCTTGGCTGGGTCGCTCAGGGCATCCAGCATGAGGATGCGGAACTCGTCAAAGGCCTGCGCTCTCGCCCGCCGGTCCTTCTCGGCTTTGGCAGCGTTCAGTGCTGCGGCGTCCACTTGGTCGCCCACTTCCAGCAGGCCATAGCGTCGCGCATTCTGCACGAATATCTCTCCGGCCGCCGTCCGCGTGATCAGCGTCGCATAGCCGGGCAAGGCGCCCAAGGCGCCCACGGCGATGTCGGCGGACTCGCCCAAGTAATCATCGCAACTCCCACAACCCTTGCGCGTGAAGGGCTCTACCTCGGTTTGCGGGATGGTGCGCTCGGTGCCGTCCCACAGCGTCACGGTCAGTGTGCCCTCTGTTACCGAGGTGGTCAGGCTGCGGATCTCTTGCCGGGCGATGCCCTTGCCCCGTTCGAGCAGCTCGGTCACCATCTCCGGCAGGTAGATCCCGGTGCAAAAGGAGGCGATGGTCAGGCGGATCGCCTGCTGGTAGGGCCAGAGGCGGGGGTGTTCCGTGTGCATGAATCGGCGCGCCCCCTCAGCCACGCAGGGCGAACCGACCACGGCCAGCTTGGTCAGCCCTCGCTCAAAGATGGCCTCGTTTAGCGCACTCAGCACTGGCGCCCACAGGTACTGCATGCCCACGCTGCTGGCAATCTCATCCACCGTCGTGACCACACGGGCGACTGGTTCCAGCGTAAATGGATCCATGTCCAGCATGACCGCGCCGTCAATCAGGTTGGCCGAGCGAGCGGCCACCAGCAGCGCCTGAATCACGTCGTTGGGCGCTCCGCTGTGGACCACCCCGGCCGACCGAGCCGAGAGCATGCTGCGCGGCTCCGTCGGCGTCCAGTCCACCAGGCGGGGACAGCTCAGCTCGCAGAACTTTTCGCAGATCCCGCAAGTGTCCAACTTGTAGTGCGAAAGGCCCAAGGCCTTCTGGCGCTCCTCCAGGAGGGGGTGTTGCTCCTCGTCCCAGTAGAGCACTCCCTTGGAGCAGGCTGCCACGCACGCCCCGCAGCCGGAGCAGCGGTCCAGCGCCCATACTTCCTGCTTCAGTCTCGTTGACATGCTGTTCTCCTTATGAATTTGCTCCTGCGGCTGGGCTTGGGCCCAGAGCCCTCACCAGCCTGGCAAAATCGGTGATCTTGCTCACGAAATCGTGCGCGTCGTCGGGGGTTATCCACTCCAGACGAAGGCGGCGAGGATCGAAGCCGCTCTGCGCCAGCAACTTGATCAGCGTATCGTACCGTTCCTGAGCGTTGCGGTTGCCGTCGATGTAGTGGCAGTCGCCAGGCGGGCACGCCCCCAAGAAGACTCCATCGGCGCCGTTGAACAATGCCCACAGGATGTGGAGCGGATCGAAACGGGTGGAGCACCGCACTCGAATGAGCCGGGTCTCGCTCGGGTAGTCCAGCTTGTTGGCCCCGGCCAGCTCGGCGGCCGCATGGGAGCTCCACTCGCAGCCAAAGACCAGGATACGCAGCCGTCCGTCCTGCGGAGGCGTCGCCAGCGCCGCGTCAATCTGGGCCATCACCTCAGCATCATTGCTGACAGGCTGGCTGATCGCCTTCACTGGGCAGACGACAACGCAGTTGCCGCAGCCGGTGCACTTGAGCGGATCGACCTGCGAGAGATCCAGCTGCATGTCCCGTTTGTGCATGGCGATCGCATCAAATGGGCAGGTCTCGACGCAGTTACCACAACCGGTGCACAGCTTCTCATCGACAACGGCGACGGGGGCTTGACTGCTGATCTGGCCTGAGCGCAGGTGATGCAGGGCTTTGAGCGCGGCGCCTGTGCCCTGCAGCGCGGCTTCGGCCCAGATGGCCGGGGAGTGGGCTGCGCCGCAGACATAGATTCCTCGCTCGACATAGTTTTGAGGCCGCAGGCGATAGCGCGCCTCGGCGAAGAAACCGTTCTCATCTTGCGCGATCCCCAGCAAATGAGCCAGCACGCTGGCGTCAGTTTGTGGAACCAGAGGCGTCGCCAGCACGACGCGGTCGTAGGGCAGACTTAGGTCCATTCCGGTGAAATCATCGTGCACCTCTACCCCCTCCGCCGTGACCCTGGGCAGTGACGAGGGTGCGTAGCGCAGGAAGTGCACGCCGGCCCGCCGCGCCTCGATCACCTTCTTCTCGTAGAGATCCTCCCCCAGCAGGTTCAGGTCGCGGAGCAGGATGGTGACCTGGGCCCTGGGGTTGGCCGTCTTGACCTCCATGGCCTGCTTGAGCGCAGCTACACAGCACACGCCGGAGCAGTAGGGGATTTCGTCATTGCGTTGCCCCGCGCACAGGATCATGACGACATTCGACAACCCTGGTGCGTCTCGCAGCTCGCGCTCGAACTCCAGTTGGGTGACGACCCGCGCCTCGTCGTAGCGGAACTGGCCCCAAGGTTGCAGGGTGCGTGCGCCAGTGGCGACGATGATGGCCCCCACGTCGAAGCTCTGGCTGCCGCCGCTGATGCCAATGCTGTAGCGTCCCGCAGTGCCCGTAACCCGGGTCACCTCGCTCTCGAGCAGCACCTGGATGCGCGGGTGGTGAGCCACCGCCTCAGCTTTTTGAGCAACGAGCTCGGATGCCTTCAGCCCGTCAGGGAAAAGGGTATGCACGTCGCGAAGCATCCCGCCCAACGCCGTTTCCCGTTCGACCAGGGTCACGCGCTGGCCGGCGTTGGCCAGCGTCAGGGCAGCGGTCATGCCGCTCAAGCCCCCGCCGATAACCAACGCACCTGAGGTAACCTGGGCAGCAGCCGCCTGTTGCGGCTTGCGCAATGCCAGTCGCGCCACTCCCATCTGGATCAGATCGAGTGCCTTTGCCGTGGCCGCTTGCGGCTCACCCTTATGCACCCAGGCACACCCCTCGCGGATGTCGACCAGCTCAAACAGAGCCTCGTCCAGGCCTGCTTCCCCCAGAGCGCGCTGGAAGTGACGCTCCAGGAGGCGAGGGGTGCAGCCGGCAACGAGGATCCGGTCAAGTGCGCTCTCGCTACAGGCCGAGAGGATGGCCGCGATGCCGTCAGGGGAGCAGGAGTAGCTGAGCCGCCGCACCAGGCAGACTCCCGCCAGGTCACGCGCGCCCCTCTCCAGGGCGCCCATTTCCAGGATGGAAGCGATGCGGTCTCCGCAGTCGCAGATGAAAACGCCCAGCCTACCGTCGCTCATGACACCGCCTCCTCTCTCATCAGCTTCTCCAGGTCGGCGAATTGGGGCGACTGGTAGTGATGGCCGCACACCCTGCAGTCCACGGCCTTGAACTCTGACTCCCAGGGATGAGCCGTCTGCCCGCCGCCCGTGATGTCCGCTAGGGTGATGGCCCCGGTCGGGCAGACCAGGACACACGTGCCGCACTCGATACAGAGGTTGGAGGCGATGCGGAAAGGTGGGCTGACCCTCTTCTCGATGCCCCGGTTGATAAGGCTGATCGCGCGGACGCCGACGATTTCTTCGCAAGCCCGCACGCACAAGCCACACAGTATGCAGTCGTCTGGCTGCTCCATCTTGAAGCGTGGCTCTCCCACACCCAGATCATCCGCCATGGCGCGAATGAGGGGGACATGAGCCGAGGAAGCCATCAGCAGCTCGATAGTCATGCGGCGCGACCTGCGCACCTTGTCCGAGTTGGTGCGCACGATCAGCCCTTCCTCGCAGGGATAGGAGCAGGCGGGCACGAGCATTCCGCCGCGGCGGTTCTCCAGCTCGACCACACACATGCGGCAGGCAGCAAACGGCTTCAGCGCCTCGTGGTAGCAGAGGGTCGGAATAGCGATGCCGTGAGCCCGCGCCGCCTCAAGGATCGTGCGACCCTTCCGGACGCGGATTGTCTGGTCGTCTATCTGCAACGTGATCATGCGTCCCTCCCCGGGCCTGCCTCGAGGGCAAGCCCTTCGGCGAGCAGCAGCCGTTCGGGCATCGGTTCTTGTGCCAGACCCGTCGCTTGCAGCCATTCCAGGTCGCAGCGCAGGCAGCGCTTGCACTCCTCCCGGATGGTCTGTTCACTGAGCAGGAGCTCCACCTCGTCAAAGTTGCCGCGGCGCTTCGCGACAGGGATCTCTCGCGCCTGCGGACGCTTGGCCTGCGCGTACTGTTCAAGGTCAAACTTTTGCTCGACTGCTTCGTAGGCAGGTTTGACTGCCACCAGTTCTGACTTGCCGGTGCGCAGATAGTGTGCCACCGCTGCGGCGACGCGGTTGCCCTGACCCACAGCTTGGACCACAGTTGCGGGGCCAAGGGCAAAGTCGCCAGCGGCGAAAACGCCCGGCCGGCTCGTGGCCAGACCTTCGTTCACCGCGCAGGTTCCGCCCCGTGCGGTTTCGATCGCCCCGTCGCCTTCGCGACTGCTGTTCCACGCGAGGTCCGGCTCCTGGCCAATGGCCGGGATGAGCACGTCCACTTCCAGGGTGAATTCGGAGCCAGGGATGGGCACTGGCTGGCGCCGGCCACTGCTATCGAACCCACCCAGTCTCTGCCGCTGCAGCTCGACGCCTGTCACCCGGTCGAGGCCGAGCACGCGAGTGGGATTGGTCAAAAAGTGGAACTGGATCGACTCCTTCTCCGCCCCTTCGATCTCCTCGGCGTGAGCCGGCATGTCGGCCCGCGTGCGGCGGTAGATCAAGTGCACCTCGCGAGCGCCTAGCCGCCAGGCAGAGCGCACGGCATCGATCGCCACGTCACCGCCGCCCACAACTGCTACACGCTTGCCAGCCAGATTCGGGGCGTGGCCCAGCGCGATGTCGCGCAGGAATTGAACGCCGTGGTAGACGCCCTCGAGACCTTCTCCGTCCACTCCCAGCTTGCGGCTCTTGTGCGCGCCGATGGTCAGAATGACGGCCTTGTAGCCGTCCCGCTGCAGCAGGTCATCCAGGGTGAAATCCCTGCCCAGCGCGCTGTTCAGCCTGATCTTGACCCCAGCACGCCTGATGTTATCGATCTCTGCCTCTAGGATGGCATGGGGCAGGCGGTACTCGGGGATGCCAACGGCCATCATGCCGCCCGCCACGGGCAGGGCCTCAAAAACGGTAACGGGGTAGCCTCTCTGTGCCAGTCGCAGCGCGGCCGTCAGGCCAGCCGGTCCGGCACCGATGATGGCTACCTTTTGCCTCTTGCGCTTCTCCAGTCTGGGTGGCGTCCAAGGCCGTTGTAGCTCGTGGTCGGCCATGTAGCGCTTGACCTGGCGGATGGCGATGGGCTGATCCAGCTCGCCGCGCCGGCACTTGGTTTCGCAAAAGGCCGGGCAGACGCGGCCACAGACCAGGGCGAATGGATTTTGCCGCCGGTGCACCTCCAGCCCTTCGCTGTAGCGGCCTTGAGCCACCAGCGCGATGTAGCTGGGTACGTCCACCTCGGCTGGGCAGGCATTGCTGCATTTGGCCCGCACCAGCGCCGTACATACCCCAGCCGGGCAACGCTGCTCGCGGATGTGGGCTTCGTACTCGTCACGGAAGTAGCGGATCGTGGTCAACACCGGGTTGGGCGCCGTTTGCCCCAGGGCGCATAGGGAGGAGGCTTTCACCTCTGCTGCCAGCTCCTGCAAGTACTCAATATCGCCCGGCCGGCCCTGCCCGGCACAGATGCGCTCCAGCGTCGCGAGCATGGCTTTGGTGCCCACGCGGCAAGGTACGCACTTGCCGCACGATTCCTCCTGGGTGAAGCTCATGAAGTAGCGCGCCAGGTCCACCATGCAGGTATCCTCGTCGGTGATCACCAGGCCGCCAGACCCCATGATGGCCCCCAAACTGGCGAGCGATTCGTAGTCAATGGGCACGTCCAGGTGTCTGGCAGGTATGCAGCCGCCTGAGGGGCCCCCGATCTGGGCTGCCTTAAACGCCTTCCCGCGGGGCACTCCGCCGCCGATCTCGTAGATCAGCTCCCGCAGGCTGATGCCCATGGGCACCTCGACCAGTCCCGTATTGTTGATCTTGCCTACCATGGAGAAGACCTTGGTGCCCTTGCTGCTCTCGGTTCCGACGCTTCTGTACCAGTCGGCTCCCCGAGTGATAATCAGAGGCACGTTGGCCCAGCTTTTGACGTTGTTGATGTTGGTAGGTTGACCCCATAACCCGCTCTGCGCTGGGAAGGGGGGACGCGGCCGAGGCTCTCCCGTTCGTCCCTCGATGGATGCCATCAACGCCGTCTCTTCGCCGCAGACAAAGGCGCCGGCGCCGATCCGGACGCTAATGTCAAAGTCAAAGCCCGACCCCAGGATGTTCTTGCCCAGCAGACCCTCTTCGCGCAGCTTGGCCAGCGCGATCTCCAGGTGCTTGATTGCCAGCGGGTATTCGGCCCGGATGTATACGAAACCACGCACGGCACTCATCGCATACGCACCGATGATCATTCCCTCCAGCACCCGGTGGGGGTTGCCTTCCACGATGCTGCGGTCCATGTAGGCGCCCGGATCGCCTTCGTCAGCGTTGCAGATCACATACTTGATGTTGCCGGGAGCTGAACGGCAGAGCTTCCACTTCAGCCCGGTCGGGAACCCCGCCCCTCCTCGGCCGCGCAGCCCGGCCATGGTGACCTCCTCGATCACCTGCTCGGGTGACATCTGGCTCAATGCCTTGGCCAGTGCTCCATAGCCGCCTGCCGCAATATAGTCCTCTATGCTGGTCGGGTCGATTGTACCGTTGAGATTGAGCAGATTCCGAGTCTGTCTGGCGTAGAAGGGAACGTCGTGCTCGTACACAATCTTTTCGCCGGTGATAGGGTCGGTGTAGAGAAGGTGTTCCAGGATCTCGCCCCGGGTCACGGTCTTGTGGATGATGTCCGGCACGTCCTCTACCTTGACTGCCCGATAGAAGATCCCCTGCGGTTGTATGACCATCACTGGCCCTTGCTCACAGAAGCCGTGACAGCCTGTCATCTTCACGTCTGCTTCTATGCCGTTCTTGCTGATCTCGGCCCGCAGGGAATTGATCACTCTCTCACTGCCGTAGACGCGACAGCCCGTGCCGCCACAGAGTGTGATACAGACGCGGTTCGGGTCACGACCTGCAATGATGTCCTCTCGCCTGGCTTCCAGGTCAGCAGAGGTGGTCAGGCGTTTGGTTCTTGCCTTTGCCATGGCTTACGCCTCCCCCTCGTCGGCTTGTCTGGTTCGTGCCAACAATTCGTCTACCTTGTCCGCACGCATCTGACCTGAGTATTGCCCATCGACAACGACAATCGGCCCCAGGGCGCACGCGCCCAGGCAGTGTACGGTGTCGAGTGAGTAGTTCCAGTCGGGGGTGGTCTCTCCGGGTTGGATGCCTAGGCTCTTTTCGAGTTGCGTCAGCACCTGCTTGGAGCCACGCACGTGGCAAGCTGTGCCGACGCAGACGCATATCTCGTGCCGTCCGCGGCGTTCGAGGCTGAAGGCATTGTAGAAAGTTGCCACGCTGTAGACTTGGCTCAGAGGCACCCCAAGGCCCTCACTGACTAGGATCATGGCCTCGCGTGGCAGGTAGTGGTATTTGGCCTGAATCTCTTCCAGGACGGTGATGAGAGGTAGATCAGCCCCGTCTTGCCCAAGCGTCTTTGCCAAATCCTCTGCGTTGAAGTCAATCATGCAGCCATCCTCCGTGGATGATTTGCTTGCCAGGAATGTCTAAGGGAAGATACCGCGTTCCTTGTACGTCTTTTCCAGGCGGGTCAAGGCAACAACGTACGATGCCGTGCGCCAATCGGTAGTGTATGATTTGGCTGTATCGCGCACTCGTTCGTAGGCACTGAGCATCTTCTTGTAGAGCTTGGCATCCACCTCTGCGAGGTCCCACGACTCGCTCCGCTTGTTCTGGAGCCACTCAAAGTAACTGACCAGAACGCCGCCGGCGTTGCAGAGGACATCGGGCAGTACGTGGATGCCCTTCTCAGCCAAGATCGCATCGCCGTCCGGATCAGTCGGTCCGTTGGCTCCCTCGGCGACGAGGGTGACGTTCAGCCCCCCCGCGCTTTGGGCGGTGATCTGGTTCTCCATGGCAGCGGGGACAAAGATGTCGGCCTGTGTGCTCATAAAGGCCTCGTGGTCTATGGGCGTGGCCTGTGGATAGCCAGCAATCCGGCCACGATGAGTCTTTAGATACTCACACAGGTCATCTGGGTCTATGCCCCTCGGGTTGGAGAACGCCCCCGACACGTCCTCGACGGCGACCAGCCTGGCGTCGTGTGGTTTCATCAGGCGGGCTGTCCAGGAGCCAACGTTGCCAAACCCCTGGATGGTATAGGTCGCGCCTTTCAGGCT
>Ga0209609_10000540_pt1 | contig 22710 bp, 14 predicted proteins | sample LakKivw325mmetaG_FD_184136 | JGI IMG/M metagenome (GOLD analysis project Ga0209609, IMG submission 184136) | Anoxic lake water microbial communities from Lake Kivu, Rwanda to study Microbial Dark Matter (Phase II) - Lake Kivu water 325m metaG... | ecosystem: Environmental > Aquatic > Freshwater... | reverse complement strand
ATTACTTCATCAGCATCATTTTGCGGGTTTCGGTCCTGCCGTTGGCGGTCAGTTTGTAGAAATACAAACCGCTGGCAACAGAGGAACCATTATTGTCTTTACCGTTCCAGACCAGCTTATGGTCGCCGACAGTGGTCATGCCGTTTACCAATGTCTTAACCAACTGCCCCTTGGTGTTATAGACACTCAGGTTGGCAAAGCCGCCCTTGGGCAGATTGAAGTTGATCGTGGTCTCCGGATTGAAGGGATTGGGATAGTTCTGTTTCAGCATAGTGATCGCAGGCGTAACGACAGGATCGGTATTGGAAACAGAAACAGGGAAGGTGATCTCAAGTTCCATGAATCTGACATATCCGCCGTCGTTCTGGCCGATGGGACCTTCTAAAATGTATGAGCCCCAGGTGATATCATCCAGGAACATGACTCCGAGTTTACCGATCTTCTTGCCTTCAGGAGTCACTCCCACATACTTAACCTTATCGGCAGGATAGACATACATGGGTTTCATGCCTGCCAGTTGAGGAGTCTCAACCTTGTTCAGGGAAGTAGGTTCGGACCAGGTCATGCCATAATCAGGAGAAACGGAGACCCAGATCTCGGGAGTGTCCGAAAAAGCCGCGTATTCAGGATAGGAAGTGGGGTATTCGTTATAGAGACGGGCACGATTGGAATCCTGCCAGACGGCAGCCATCATGCCATGGTTGTTGGGGGCGTTGAGCTTTGTGCTGCTCAGGTGGAACATCATGGCACCGGCATGAGCAGTGTTGTCCCAATACGGGAAAGGCCAGGTGGAATAGAGCAGAGGTGTGCCGTTGTTGGGATCGCTGGGGTTGTCGGGATTGGTGTAGTATTCATCCACCAGCCCGTCGCCGTCAGCATCCCAAGGGAGCCAGAGCAGGTTATCAAAGGAGTTTCCCGCCACCGGATAGACCTCGCGGAAGGTGAAGGTTTCGGCATTGGTGTCGTAAACTAGGTTCTTCACGGTCTGAATGGAAGGATGATAGTAACCGCTTATCACTCCCGCATCGTTTTCATTGAACTGCTGCGCCCAGATGCAGAGCATGTGGATCTCGCCATTATCAGCATCCATGGCAGCATTCAGATGCGAGGAATTGGAAATGCCCCAATACAAGGAATCAGACGGAATGGGAGTGGTGTTGTCAGAGCCTGTGAAATAATAGTCGGGTCCGTTGCCATAGTTCATCATGGGGTTCCAGCTGTCATACTCGCTGCTGCCGGTGACGCGGGTCCAGGTGCCGGCGCCGTAGTTATCGCAGACAAAGGCATCCAGGTCGGGTTCGATCAGGGAACTGCTGTTGGCAATTTCCTGAGCAAAGTGGTATCCGGTATAGTAAATCCTGCCGTCATTACCAACTGAGAAAGCAAACATGGGACGGCGCCAGGTTACAGAATCGTGATTCCAGTCATTCATCATCGGAATTGAGGTATAGCTCCAACTCAGGGCAGAACCCATTTCCAGCATATCTGCATCAAAATCAGCATAAGCTATATATGGGTTTTCGCTCGGGGCAGAAGTGTGGGTCTCAAAGTTACGGGCAAGCACATAAACTCTGCGCATTCCGGGAGTAGGAGACGGTCCGATTTGCACGGTGGGCCAGATGAATTCGTTGTTAGTCGTATTCCAGGGAGCAGGTAAGGTAATGGGATTATTGATCGCTATCACCGGGTCACTGATCAGGCCGGCTGCTCCAAACAGGAAAGCGTCATAGGCAAACTGCACTTCGTAATCGCCATCGGCATTCGTATCAACATGCCAGGCATACATCGGCTTGCCGGAAACAGGGTCAACAGCAATGCCGGGATAGCCTTCCCAGTTCTGCACATTGGTGATCTCGTTCATGTTTTCTATCACGCCATTATCGTTGATATAGCTATAGAAAACACGTCTCTGGCCGGTGGGAGTTCTCTTGCCGTGGAAGGTGAGGAAATATCCGCCGTAGGTGGGATCAGGCTGAACGCAAAGCGGAAGGTCATTGTAACTGCCGATCATGTAATCATAATAATTCAGCACCAAATTATTGGGGACTACGCTGAACGTTATGATCGCCGTATCGGGCCGGGCGGGTTGTACGACTTTTTTCAGCTCCCGGATATCCATGGGCTTGTGAGAAGTTCCGGGGATCATGGTTTCTGCAAAAACAACGCTGGTTACAATTAACAGAACCAGCACCAATAAAAGGCTTCTTTTCATACTAACCTCCTTGAATTTCTTTATTGTGCACCGTAAATATTTCATTCATTTAACCCGAAATATCTATCATAATCATAGAAAATCAAAAGGCTGTAGTCTTGTCAATAAAAAATTCAACGTTTGAGCCGTATGCAACACATTAAATTCTGAACTTAATAGATAAAATAATCAAACCCGGCGGAAAAACAAAGAACCGGCTGTCTAAGCAGCCGGTTCTATTATTATTGTTTATAGTCTGATGATTATTTCATCAGCATCATTTTGCGGGTTTCGGTTCTGCCATTGGCGGTCAGTTTGTAGAAATACAAACCGCTGGCAACAGAGGAACCATTATTATCCTTGCCGTTCCACACCAGTTTATGGTCGCCGGCTACTGTCATCCCGTCAGTCAGGGTCTTGACCAGTTGGCCCTTGGTGTTATAAACCCTCAGGTTGGCAAAGCCGCCCTTGGGCAGATTGAAGCTGATCGTGGTCTCCGGATTGAAGGGATTGGGATAGTTCTGTTTCAGCATTGTGATCGCAGGCGTAACGACAGGATCGGTATTGGAAACTGAAGTCGGGAAGGTGATCTCAAGTTCCATGAATCTGACATAGCCGCCATCGTTCTGGCCGATGGGACCTTCAATGGCATAGGAACCCCAGGTGATGTCATCCAGGAACATGACTCCGAGTTTACCGATCTTCTTGCCTTCAGGAGTCACTCCCACATACTTAACCTTATCGGCAGGATAAACATACATGGGTTTCATGCCTGCCAGTTGAGGAGTCTCAACCTTGTTCAGGGAAGTGGGTTCAGACCAGGTCATACCGAAGTCAGGAGATACGGAGATCCAGATCTCGGGGGTATCGGCAAAGGCAGCATATTCAGGATAGGAAGTGGGGTACTCATTATAGAGACGGGCGCGATTGGAATCCTGCCAGACGGCAGCCATCATGCCCTGATCGTTCGGGGCGTTGACCTTGAAGTTGTTCAGGTGGAACTGCATGGCTCCACCGTGAGCGGTGTTGTCCCAATACGGGAAAGGCCAGGTGGAATACATCAGAGGTGTGCCGTTGTTGGGATCATTGGGATTATCTGGATTGGTGTAATATTCATCCACAAGCCCGTCGCCATCGGCGTCCCAAGGCAGCCACAGCAGGTTATCAGTGGAAGTGCCGGCCACCGGATAGATCTCACGAATTTCAAAAGTCTGTTCAGAAATATCATAGACCAGGTTTCTCACCACCTGTAAAGAGGGATGATAATATGTATTCAGCACTCCGCCGTCGTTTTCGGTGAACTGCTGTGCCCAGGCACCGGCCATGTGGATCTTGCCATTGGTCTGATCAATCACGGCATTGATGTGTGAGGAGCTGGAAATGCCATACCACAGAGAATCAGACGGAACGGGAGTAACGTTGTCAGAGCCGGTGAAATAATAGTCAGGTCCATTGCCATAATTCATCATCGGATTCCAACTGTCATATCTACTGCTGGCAGTCACGCGGGTCCAGGTTCCTGCACCATAGTTATCACATTTGAAGACATCAAGGTCTGGTTCGATCAGGTCACTGCTGTTGGCAGTAATGGTTCCAATGTGATAACCGGAATAGTAGATGTTGCCATCATTGCCGACTGAGAAAGCCATCTGCGGACGGCGGAACAGCACTCCATCATGATTCCAGGCATCAAGGGTGGGAATGGTGATGTAGGTCCAGGATAGGGTGGCACCCATTTCCAGCATGTCTGCATCGAAATCAGCATATGCTATATAGGGATTTTCACTGGGATTGCCGGCATGTGATACGGCATTGCGGGCAAGCACATAAACTCTGCGCATTCCGGCTGTCGGTGATGGTCCGATCTGCACAGTGGGCCAGATGAATTCATTGTTGGTCGTATTATAAGGTGCAGGCATGGTTGTAGGATTATCAATTACTATAACCGGATCACTGATCAGACCAGCCGCTCCAAACAGGAAGGCGTCATAGGCAAACTGGACTTCATACTCCGCATCTGCGTCAGCATTAACATGCCAGGCATACAAAGGTTTTCCGGATACGGGATCAACCGCGATACCGGGATAGCCTTCCCAGTTCTGGACGTTGGTGATCTCATTCATGTTCTCAATAACACCATTGTCATTGATGTAGCTATAGAACACACGTCTTTGGCCGGTAGGGGTCCTCTTGCCGTGGAAGGTCATAAAGTATCCGCCATAGGTCTGATCAGGCTGGACACAAAGAGGAATGTCATTGTAACTGCCGATCATATAGTCATAATATGACAGCAGAAGGTTGTTCGGAACAACGCTGAAGTTGACAATAGCGGTGTCCGGACGGGTGGGTTGCACGACTTTTTTGAGCTCCTGGATCTCTGCAGCTTTCTGCAGCTTTCCGGGACGCATGTAATCTGCAAAAACGACGCTTGTCACCAGGACCAGCATCAGGATTAGCAATATACCTTTTTTCATTGGGTTACCTCCATATTTATTTCAGGTATCAATACTTCATTTTGAGTGAAATGCGATGGGCTGAGTTGATGAAACTTTCAGCCAGATAGCCCATATCAGTATAGGCATAATCGATACTAAACACAGCAAAGCGGGTGGGAAGCTGAACTCCCACACCTGCGCTCAAACCATTGGTATCATAATTGAACTGGTAGCCGCCTCTCAGATAGAGATTGCCGAGCCGGTACTCAGCTCCCAGATTCCAAGTCTCCATCCGGTCAATGCAGTTGTCAAGCTGAAGCGATGCAATCAGATGAGAATCATTTTTCCGCATCACATCACCGCTGATGCCCAAAGAGAAATTCATCGGAATCTTGCTTTCGATCCCTTCACCATCTTCGTCAATCAGACCATCACCATCATTGTCCAACAGATCAAATGGGTCTTCGTTGAAACTGCCGTCACCATCATCGTCAACCTTGTATTGAATGTCGGGACCGAAATTCCGCAAGGACATGCCGATCTTCACATTCTGCCAGCCGGTGTTGTAGATCGATCCCAAATCCACGGAGAAACTATTGATGTCATATATGTATAGATTCTCGCGCAGATACTTGGCTGTCATTCCAAAAGAGAACTTGTCAGTAAAGGTGCTCGCATATGACAAGCCAAAGGCCATGTCACTATTGGTGAAGGTTTCGCCGGTGGGTCCAAACTCCTCTTCGGTGGTCACATCCAGCTTGTCCATGTGCAGAACCGAAGCTGATAGCGCCCAGGTCGAAACGCCGTTGGTGTATGAAACTGCAGCAAATTCGTGCATGATGCCTGCAGGCCAGTCAGTATGTGAAAAGAAAGCCTGATTCTGCAAGGCGGGAGCCAGTCCGGCAGGATTCCAGTAAACAGAAGAAATGTCATCCGTCACTGCTGTATAAGCCTCCCCCATACCAATCGCACGGGCATCGACACCAAACTTCAGGAACTGCAGAGCTGCAGTTCCGGTCTTGCCAAACGGTTTGGCACTCAGAACTGAAACCATCAGCAGAACTGTAAGCGAGAGTAATATTATCTTTTTCACAGTTCCTCCTTATTTAATTATGACGAACTTGCCGACTTTGATGTCGCCATTTGCCTTGTTCTCCACCGAGAACAGGTAAACGCCGCTGGCAATGATCTGATTGTTTTTGGAAAGCAGGTTCCATTCGTGAATGCCGCTGGCTGTGATACCCAATGTCGTGGCTTTGCTGACATTGATGATATCCGCAGCATGAGCTCCGTGATGGTCGATCTTGTCAACCAGGTCTCCGGCCATAGTGTAGATCCTGATCGTGCAGCGCTCCGGCAAATTGACAAACCAGAGACGCTTGCTCTTGTCGCCCTTTTTGTCATTCTCGCGGCGTCCGTCAAACTTGCTGCTGCCGACATAAGGATTGGGGACCACATAGATGTTGTCCATCTTTGATTTGGCCAGTGATCCCGGGAAAAAGACCTTCATATTGGCATCTGCATCACGTCCTGTCTCCAAAAAATCCAGGTTATTAGACGGGATTCCACGGTCAAAGGCCGTTACTGCAGTGTAATACTCAATACCCTTGGGCGGATAATGAATGGATGACTTGTAACAACGTCGCGCAAGACGGGCTTTCTTCAGTTCAATCAGCCTCTCCGTATCACCTTCATTGTTCTCCGGCAAGGTAACTTGTCCGCCATGGTTTCTCAAGGGGATCAGCTTGTCATCAAACAACTCGAAAAAGATCTCATCACGCATGGTTGGATACTTGAACAAGAGCGCTTGCATCAGCTTTTCCTCAGGAGTGGGAAATTGTGGATTCACAGCTAACTGATCGGAAATCGCCTGCAGGGATTCAGTCCAATCCACGTCGGGATTGTAGATCGGCCAACCGAAGAAGGAGTCATCAGCTTGAACGGGAACAAAAGAATAATATTCGTTGTATTTATAGAACTTGATTTTCTCTGTCGGATCAGTGAATACGTCGGCATTAGGCAGGCCCTTTTCTACACCGGTATATCCTCCGTAATTCTTGTAATACTCAGAACCGAGATTGGTGTCATAATCAGCCCAATCGACTGGAGAATCCACTTTGTCCCATTTTTCTATCAATTCCCAATCCTCCTGCGAACCGCTGCCTGTCCTGCCCCAGGTCGAATAACCCTGGAAGTCGTGACGCAGCCGGTATGCAGTAAAGGGATTGATCCTTCCAATGGGATTGTATTGAGTTGCTCCGGGTTGAAATTCGGGAGGATAATTTGACCAGTCCACAAAATTGGGATCACTGTCTATGCCGGGGACAGTAACATTGTTAGGATTTTGCCAGCCGATGACAGATGTGCTTACCGTTTTCACATCATAGGAAAACTCAGACCTGTTATCCCAATAGAGATCGATCTTGTCACCGTCATCGAGCAGTTCCGCATAGAGTTTGGGGATTTCTGGAGGTTCAGGCGGATTATAATGCGGAAAAGTATCGGGCAAGATAACAGTGGTAAGGTTCTGGGCAACACCGTATATTTCCTTTGCCCATCCCGCCTGGCGCTTCAGATCTTCAAGGTTGTCGCCGGGAAAGACCGCTATGACGATCTTCATTGTCTTGCCTGGAGCCAGGTTCCATACCTTGGCAGGATCGTTGTAATCACTGGTTCCGGGCTGAGCTCCGTAGAATGCAAAGAGATAACGCGTATCATTGGCTGAGGGCTGGATGTATTCTGCCATGTCACCGGTCGGACCACCCCTTAGAGGCTGATATTTGGTGGCAGAACCGGGATTTGGGTTCCTTCCGGTCAGCAGCCAATACTTCTCATTGGAGGTGTTCTTGGTACCGAGGTTGAGGGATTGGGCATTGAAGTCATCCGGACCATCCCCCACTTTCCAATACCAGCAACTGAACAGCAGAACCTCAGGGTCGGGAGTACAAACACGAGAGCCGACCAGGCCGGGTGTCAAACCACCGTCTCCATCGTCGTCTCTGGTATAGGCAAACTCATAACCCGGGCCCATCACATAACCCGACAGGTCATCGGAAGCTTTCTCCGGTCCATAACTTTGCGGACCGACGTCTGAATCCATATATATGCCCATGGCGCAGTCAAACAAGGTATCCTGCAGGGCTGGGATATTGCTCAGGTTCATGTTGGTTATATTGAATTCGACATAAACCAGATTCTTGATGTATTCATAACTCCATTGATATGACATCTGACGCACGCGAACTTTGAGGGGCACGTGTGTATTGGAGGAGCGGCGCGAACCCCAGTCCCTGTCGCCCAACGTGCCAAACGGGCTGTAATCATAATAGAATGAGATGAAGTCCTGCTCAGATACAGGAGCTCCATCCTCATCAAGCAAGCCGTCACCGTCATCGTCATAGGCCTTGGAGAAGTTATAGTGCGTGTTCGTTCGGTCAGAAAGCTCCATAAAACCGAGCGGGAACCAGATCTCAAAATTGGCTGATTCGGTGACTATGCCGAAGTTATTGGTGTTATGAATGAATTGGCTTCCGAAGGAAGAAAAGACCTCCGGCAATTCAGAAGCTACTCTCAAAGGGAAGGTATAGCCGACAAAGTCTTCATCGATAATGCCATCGCCATCATCGTCAACGCCTCTTTTCTGCGCACGGGATGAGGTTGTGGCAATCATATCAAAAGAGTTGTAAAGGTTGTAATCTGCAGCAATGGCAGAGTTTCCGCTTTCGAGAGGATTGTAGGCAGGCAAGAACTCATAGAGATCGGCATCTCCGTCGAAGCCAACAGTGACGAGAGTGTCAATGACAGGCTTCATGGTGCTTAACCAACCAGGATCACCTTCAGCAATTACCTGACTGCTGTCAGCCGACGGAGTCTGAGCAACCCAATAGAGTTTCTTGCCGGCAGTGTTACGGCGGTATTTCTTAGCGCCAAACCAGAGAGCACCCTGGTAGAGGTAGTCAATACCGCTACCGCCGGGATATTCCAGGGAAGGATATTGCGGCACAACGTCGTCACCGGAGCCAAAGAAACCGTAGTTGCTGACACGCAGCCAAATATTGCCGACATTGTGCCATTTGGACAAGTCAAACTTCTTGGCGGGAGTGGTTTTATCAGCCTTGGCAGCAAAGGCCAGGGCTGACAAAACTATCATCAGAAGGATGAGGAATATTATTTTTTTAGATAAATTCATGCATGGCTCCCCTTATTTATTGAGAGTAAACTCAATGGGAATAATAACAGTGGTGTCCACAGGCTTGCCGCCGCTTTTGCCAGGCTGGAATTTCCAACGCCGGACAGCGTTAATGGCAGCTTCGTCCAGACCGTTAGGTCCGCTCATCAGTGATTTAAGGACTTTTATATTGCCAATGGTACCGTCCTTGTAAACATCAACTTCAAGATAGACCAGACCTTCGATACCTGTTCTGATAGCGAAAGTCGGATAGTCCGGAGCAACCGGATTGATTGGCTCAGGCGGATCTTCGTAGGGGACGAACTCAAAGGGACGCTCCGAAGCGCCGGAACCTCGGCCGGAGGTATTTTGCTCAAAGATGCCAAGTCCAAGCTGAGTTTGAATGGCAGCCAGAACATTGGGATCAGTAGCATCTGTACCAGTGGGTTCATCTTCAATGATAATGTCTATGACAGGCTTGGCAATGTCTTCGGGAGGGGTGAGCTTTTCCCTCTCTTCCGGAGGCAGGTCAATCACCTGAGTCTCCTGAACGGAGAACTTTTGCCGTTTGATATCGACCTTGGGGGTGACCAAAACAGCAAACAGCAGTACCAGAATCGCCAGAGTCAGGGCTTTTTCGAACTGAGAATTGGCTACGTCTTTCCAATCAAAAGTCTTAGCTTCCATAAGAACCTCCTCAGTTATTCTTCTTTTGAGTTTCAAAGGTGACTTTGAGAGCGCCAATATCCTGGAGCTGGCGCATGACATCAGACATGATACCATATTTGGTGTCACGGTCAGTTCTGAAACAAACGATCATATTTGCGTCATTGTTCAGCTTTCTCTGCATCACAGACGCTATGCGCATTGTCTCTAAGTCATCCATACTATAGGGAACATCGTCTATCAAAACTGTGTCATCCTGTTTGATGTAGACTGTCGAAGTGTGGTTGCGCGGAATCTTCTGAATTGATTCAGCCAAAGGCCAACGGGAACGTTCCACCCAAAAGACCTTCTCCTGAACAAATACGGTCGAAACCATAAAAAACAAGAGCAACAGGAAGGCGATATCAGCCATGGAACCCTGGGGAATGACGGGTTTGCGTTTTTTTATTTCAATCTTTGCCATAAACAGAGCCTCCTGTTAATTCGTGGAAAGCGAGATCTTTTCGACACCTGCAGTCTTCAGGCGGTCCAGAACCCTGATCATATCGTTGTAGCGCGCTTCTCTGTCTGTTTTGAGAGAAAAGATCATTGCAGGATTAGCGGAAATGATCTCTTTAACCTTGCCATCGAAGACCGGCTGATCAAACAAACCGATATTATCATTGTTCAGCATGATCTCTCCAGAGCTCATAATCAGGATACGCGTCATATCCTTATCACTAAGTTTGACGACCTCAGCCCCCTCCTTGGCAGCCGGCGGCAAAACCATGGAAAGTCCTTCCTTAACATCAAACTTGGTGGTCGCCATAAAGAAGATTATGAGCAGAAAGGCAATATCTGAGGTTGAGGCAGTCGGGATATCCGAACTACCCTTCCTCTTTCGGGAGATTATCATTATTCCCTCCTAAACCGTTTCGACCAAAGCTTCTGTCACCTTCTCAGTGGCTCTTTGCATGTCTATAACCAAGCCATCTACCCATGTTACAAACAGATTGTTGAAAAACTGTATAGGAATCGCAACAATCAATCCGGCCTGGGTCGTTATCAAGGCTATTTTGATACCGGTTGCCACGATTGTGGCGTCAACAGCTCTGGCTGCGGCTATGGAATCAAAAGCCACAATCATACCGGAAACAGTTCCCAGGAACCCCATCATGGGAGCCAGCGTTATTCCTACAGCCATTTCCGTAAACCCTTTTTCCAGATAGGACATTTCGATCATGGCAGCATTTTCGATCGCTTTTTCGAAAGCTTCAACGCCTTTGTCAGCTTTCAGAAGACCTGCATAAATGATAGCTGCAACCGGTCCTCTTGTTTTGGAAGCTACTTCCGTTGCTTCTTTGAACTTCTTCTGCTTGACCAAAGGAACTATCTGGTCTATAAAAGAATTTAATCTGATTTTGCCGTATAACAAAGCAATAAATTTCCAGATTACGTAAGCAATGGAATACAAAGCTAAGAACAGAATGGGCCACATAGCCCAGCCGCCGTCCTTGAACCACTTCACCAGACCGCTGCCAAAGATTACAATGGCAATGTTTTCTATGGTGCCGCCCGAGGACGGAGCTGCTGCTGTTTCTGCTGCTTGAGCATAGGCAGCTGTTACAAATACCAGGTTTAATACCATCATCATCAGGATTGCGAAGATGAAAGTCTTTTTCATTATGTTAATCCTCCATTTTGGAATAATTTTTTAGAAATTAAAGCTGACACCCAGTGTGACAGCGCGGAAGCTATTAAAGTTGGCGGGGTTTATCACTGCTTTCCGATACATGTATTCAACTTCAGCAAAAGTGTATCCCTGCTCTGCCAAATCTTCAACTGGCGGTTGATAGGCTGAACCGGATCTCGGGAACACTGAAGAAACATTTAAGTTTTTAAACAGGTTTTCCACGTTCATATACAGTCTTAGGCTTGTTCCGGATGGCAGATTGATACCTTTTGTCAATCTCAGATTAGCTTGCTGGGAAGCGCCCATGCGCTTGCTGTTGGTATCCAGGGCTGTATTCTGACTTCCGATTGTCGGCGTGTAAGGACGGCCTGATGCCATTGTCCAGTTTATGTTGGCAGAAAAGTCATCAAACGGCAAAATGAAGTTTGTAAACGGAACTATGAACTCTTCGCCCCGGGCTATTCTGAAGGTGTAGTTGACATTGACATTATGTCTGATATCCCAGTCCAGGGGATATTCGCGCAGACTTGTGTTTTCATCCTGAACCACCGTAGATGAGTTGTTGCCCTGGGCCCAAGCCAGAGAATAAGCAATTGACCAGGTGTTGAAATCAGATAAGCTCTTCTCAAGCTGCATGTCAATACCACGCGTGCTGCCGTAATCTTCAGATATGTATTCATACCAGGTCACGTTATCTTCCGTTACCTTTCTGGTGCTGACATAGTTATACAGGTTCTTGTAATAGGCGGTCATGTCGATCACATAATCCTCACTCAACTGATGTGTCAGGCCGACTTCATAAGTAACTGTGATCTGAGGTTCAAGAATTGGATTTCCGACCACGATTACCTGATCGCTGACATTGGCATCAGTAGGAGTCTTGCTGGTAAAGATGAACTGCATCTGAGGAAGCTGATTCTGATAATTATAAGCAAATCTCAGCACATCCTTGTCTGAGATCGGATGCGATACACCCAAACGGGGAGATATCATAAGCTGAAATCTGTCTTTCTTATTAAAACCTACCGTTGTGGTGGTATCTATGGCAGCTCCTGTGATAGGGTCATAAGTTATGACTGATTTGCGGGGACGTGTCTCATATGTTCCGTCATCCAGCAGAACCTGATAATCCTTGCCCAGATACCAGAAGTCAAATCTGAGACCGGCATTGACGATCATGCCTTCCCATTCCATTTTATCCTGCAGGTAATAGGCAGCCTGCCAGGGATTAGCTTTGTAGCCGTCATTTTTGCCTGATGCGGCATAAGCTGCTTTGAGATAATCTTCCGGCTTGTAGATGCCGATCGGTTTGCTGCCATCCTCGGGAATGATCACGTCAACCAGTTGCTCAGGAACGTAAACGATTCCGTCCAGACTATCCGGATCAACATATTTATCCATATTATAGATGCCGTCCAGATAAGCCTTGCGTCTGTCTTCATACACACTTAAGAAATTAAACTTCTGGTCCTTCTTGATGCTATGACTGATGATTTCCAGCCCTGTCTTGGCCTGGTGAATGTTATTGAGCTGCCATTCAAAATCTGCTTTAACATTGACCGACGATGTTCTGTCATTAATAAATGTCTCATAGATCGTACCAGGAGCTACAAATCCAATCACATAACGCGGATTCTCCACACCCTGTATTCTGTATGTCCAGAATGTTTCATCCATGAAGCCTTGGTAATAATAGAAACTGCCGTCTCCATTTGAATCCAGACCCACACTGTCATAGCCGTAATTCCCCAACAGCACCTGATTGACATAGTCATCCGGCAGGTTGTTCGGATCAGGATCCATGTTATAGAAGAAATATTTATCCCGGTCTATCCCTTTTGGCCCCTGCTTGTAATCCTTTTGGAAATAGCTGGCTTTGGCTTTCAGGTTCATGGTCGGGCTCAAAACTTTATCATAAGATCCCACATACTGGCGTTGGATCGTTTCATCCTGGCCGTTGAAATCAGGCGCATATCTCCAGGCATAACTGAAGAAATCGTTGATCGATCTGTCTCCGCGAGCGGCAAAAGTGACCTTTTCCCTTTCATTCAAAGCATATTTGGTCTTGAAATTCACGTTGTATGAGTTATAAAATCTGTCTCCCAGGTCGATATCCAAAAACTTCTTTCTGTCTTTGAACGGATTGATGGGATCATAGGCAGTTCCGTTTTCCAGAAGCGGCACGTCATTCAGGACAAAATCGTTGTACGGATCGCTGATTGCATAGTTTCTCAGTCTTCCGTCCAGCCAGTTTCCGCCTCCGTTCATATAGAATGTGAACTTGTTGCGCAGGTCATCTGAACTGAAGGGAACCACTGGTCCGCCGAAGGCAAATTTCAGGGCATCTTCATTGCGGCTTTGAGCAATGTATCTGTCTGTGCTGTATTCGATCTTGCCGGAATAGAAAGGATCTCCTTCCTTGGTTATGATGTTGACCACTCCTGACTGAGCATTACCGAATTCCGCAGTGAATCCTCCGGTCATAACCTTCATGTCGCTGATGGCGTCAGGATCGACCTGGAGGGCTGTTCCGCCATCCACAGGATCAGAAACAGACATATTGTCGATAGTGTAATTGACCTCATTGGCTCTACCGCCTCGGATGTGAAGCTCGCCTGCTACAATTGCGGCTCCGGCCTGCAGTGCCACAATGCCCTGCACGTCAGTTACAGCCATGTTGGCAATATTCTGAGTATCGATCTGACGGGCCGATCCGGCTGGGTCTTTGCTGACTTTTTCCTGCGTTGCCGAAACCACCACTTTATCCAGGACGATGCTTTTCTTTGACAAAGTGGCATTCTGAGTGGTAGTCTGGTCCACAAATATTCTGACACCCCGGACTGTAAGCTCCGCATAACTCTGCAGATGGAACTTCACGTCATATTCACCAGGGGGAATGTTGATAATAATGTAAGACCCGTTCTCTTTGGTTAGAATACCCGTAACGCGTCTTCCATCCTGCAAGACCAGAACATTGACGTATGCAATGCCCTTGCCGGATTCATCTCTGACTCTGCCTGCCAATTTTCCTGTAGTTCCAGCATATAATCCGGTAACGCAGATAGCGGTCAGAATTAAAAGGATCAATGCAGTCTTTCGCATTGAAAACCTCCCTCACTCTCAGATTTATGAGTTTATTCTACTATATATTAATGACTTATAAGTGCTGCTTGAACACTTTATCAACTAAAGATACACCATTAGCAATGCAATATTGAGGGATGGAAAATCGTCAAGCAGTTTTTTTAATCAGCTTCCTCTGTCCTATCATTCCGTCAAAAATCCTGACTTTGTGATCAACAGACATTAAGATGAAATTCCGCCGATATTTCCTAACTTTTAAGAAATTCTCTTTTTGCAGATCTCATTTTATCATGGTTTTGCTTAATGCAATACTTACATTTTCGTATCACTTTATGCTGCATATGAATACTCGATCAGAGATGCAGAAACAAGGGAAAATGATTGACCAAAACACCGATTCAAATTTCAATGAAAAAAATATTTCTGGAGGAGTTATGAGAAAAACCGTTGTAATAAGTGCCAAACGCACTCCCATCGGCAACTTTGGCGGTGTTTTCAAAGATGTTTCAGCCGTTCAACTGGGTGTTGTTGCTGCCAAGGCTGTGTTGCAGGAAAGCTCAATCAAGCCCGAAATGATTGATGAAGTTATTATCGGTAACGTCTGCGGAGCAGGTTTTGGGCAGAACATAGCCAGGCAGGTAGCCGTTCATGCAGGTGTTCCTGTCCAAATTCCCGCCTTTACTGTCAACAAAGTCTGCGGCAGCGGCATGAAAGCTGTTGCTCTTGCTGCCGCATCAATTGCCCTGGGCGAAGCTGATATTGTCCTGGCCGGCGGAACTGAAAACATGAGCCAGATCCCTTATGCCTTGCCGGATGCCCGATGGGGCGCCAGAATGGGCAACAAAAACCTGGTTGACCTGATGGTTCTTGACGGCCTGACTGATATCTTTAATAATTACCACATGGGTATTACAGCAGAAAACCTGGCTCAGAAATATTTCATTTCCCGTGAACAGCAGGATCTCTTTGCTGCTGAAAGCCAGAATAAAACTGAAACTGCCATGTCATCCGGCAGATTCGAAGATGAGATCGTTCCTGTTGAGATCCCTCAGAAAAAGGGAGATCCCGTGATTATCAAAGAAGACGAAATGCCCAGAAAAGGTGTCACTGCTGAGAGTCTGTCGAAACTGAGACCTGCTTTCAAGACAGACGGTTCTGTCACTGCAGCCAACTCATCCGGCATCAATGATGGAGCAGCCATGCTTCTCCTGATGAGCGAGGACAAGGCAACCGAACTGGGTCTTGAGCCTTTGGCTTATCTGGTGGATTATGCCTCAGCTGGTGTGGACCCTGCCATTATGGGCTACGGACCTGTTCCAGCCATTGCTAAAGTATTGAAAAAAGCACAGTGGGCGCTGCAGGATATTGAACTGGCAGAACTCAACGAAGCTTTCGCTGCTCAGTCTTTGGCTGTTCTGAAAGGTCTGGAGCAGGATGGAATCGGTAAACTTGATCCCTCCATTGTAAATGTCAACGGTGGTGCTATTGCTCTGGGACATCCGATCGGGGCCAGCGGAGCCCGCATCATTGTCACGCTTCTGCACGAGATGAAAAAACGCAAGGTCCTGAGAGGCCTGGCTTCGCTCTGCATAGGTGGTGGAATGGGCATAGCCACGCTCTGGAACATGAAGTAACATAAGGGAGAATAATCATGGCTGATAAATTGAAACTCGATAAAAGCTTCGCAATGTTTGACGAGGCTCAACGTCTCGTTCCCGGTGGTGTGGCCGGCATCCGCAGGCCCTATAACTTTGTGCCCGGCGAATACCCAATCTTTTTTGACCATGCCAAGGGCAGCCATGTCTTTGATGTGGACGGCAATGAATACATTGATTATCTTTGTGCTTATGGGCCCATCATTATAGGTTATGGCGAGGATGAGATCGATGATGCTGTTTACCAGCAGATCAAACAGAAAGGATTTTGCTTTTCCCTGACTCAACCCATTCAGAACACACTGGTCAACAAGCTTATGGAAGTGGTGCCCTGCTGCGAAATGGCCGCCATCGTAAAAACCGGTTCTGATGCTACGACTGTCGCTATCAGAGTGGCCAGAGGTTACACCGGCAAAACCAAGATCGCTCGTTGCGGTTATCACGGCTGGCATGACTGGTGCGTGGAAGTCAAGGGCGGCATACCGCAAAAGTTGTATGAAGATGTCATTGAATTCCATTATAATGATCTTGACCAGTTGGAATCCATAGTTAAACAGAATAGCTCGGACCTGGCTGCCATCATTGTCACTCCGGTCGGACATCCGCTTGCACATGAAGTGGAAATGCCCAAACCCGGTTATCTGGAAGGGATCCGCAAGCTGGCTGATGAATATGGCGTTGTTCTTATCTTTGATGAGATCCGCAGTGGGTTCAGATGCTCATTAGGCGGTGCGCAGAAGTATTTTGGCGTGACTCCCGACCTTGCCACGATAGGGAAAGCGATGGCCAATGGCTATTCCATCAGTGCTCTGGTCGGCAAAAAAGAGATTATGAATGTCCTGGCTGACAAGGTTTTCCTTTCTTCCACCTTTTTCCCCAATAGCGATGCGCAGATAGCTGCTTTGAAAACCATCGAGATTTTGGAAAGGGATCACATCCTCGATGCAGTCCATGAAAAAGGCATGTATTTTGCCAAAGCTGTGGAAAAAGTGGTTGCTGATTCCGGATTGCCGGTCAACTTTAGTGGCGCGCCCTGGATGCCCTTTATCACATTCCCCAAAGATGAAACAGGGCTTTATAAAAAACTCAGAACCGAGTTTTACACTCAACTGATCCGACGCAGGGTTTTCCTGCAGCCTTATCATCATGGATATATCTGCTACAGGCACACACAGGAAGATTTGGATTATACCATAAATGCCATTAAAGAATCCCTTACCGAACTGAAACCCTTAGTCTGAGGGGAGTAGCGATGGCGAAATACATATTTGTCATGGGCGGTGTCCTTTCCTCATTGGGAAAGGGCATTGCCACCTCATCCATCGGGCTGCTGCTGAAACGTATGGGTTACAGGGTCTATCTGCAGAAATTCGATCCCTATTTGAATGTGGACCCCGGTACAATGAGCCCGTTTCAACATGGTGAAGTCTTTGTCACTGACGACGGAGCGGAAACAGATCTGGACCTCGGGCATTACGAACGCTTTGTGGATGTCTCTTTGTCCCGGTGGTCAAGCACCTCCGCAGGTCAGATCTATGACAGCGTCATCAAAAAAGAACGCCGGGGAGACTATTTGGGCAAAACTGTCCAGGTCATTCCTCACGTCACCAATGAGATCAAGGAGCGCATCTGCAAGCTGGATAAGGATTATGATGTCATTATATCAGAGATCGGCGGCACTGTCGGCGACATCGAAAGTCTGCCATTTCTGGAAGCCATCCGCCAGCTTCGTCTGGACCTGGGTTATGAGAACACATTATATGTTCTGCTGACCTACGTACCTTATATCAGATCTGCCGGAGAGTTGAAAACCAAGCCCACCCAGCATAGCGCTTACAAACTGAGGGAAATTGGTATCCAGCCTGATATTCTGCTCTGCCGTTCTGAAACTGAATTTGATGAGGATGTCTATAATAAAATAGCCCTTTTTACCAACGTTCATCGTAAGAAAGTCATAAACGCCATCGACGTGGACTGTGTCTATAAAGTCCCCCTTGTCTTTTATAAAGAAGGCCTGCATGAAATTGTATGCAAGCAGTTTCAGCTGCAGTTGCACGAAATTGACTGGGCTGATTGGGAAACCTTCATCGCCAATGTACTCTCTCCTGTCGATTCTGTTAGGATTGCCGTCTGCGGCAAGTATGTCAAACACCAGGATGCCTATAAAAGTGTGGACGAAGCACTGATCCACGCTGCCGCCTTTCACAGACTGAAACTTGAAATAAAATGGGTTGATTCCGAAAAGACCTATCAGCCGGATGAATTGAAGAAAGAACTTACCGGTATTCACGGCGTTTTAATACCAGGAGGTTTTGGCTTAAGGGGAATTGAGGGCAAAATTGCCATTGCTCAGTATGCCCGTGAAAGGAATATCCCATATTTCGGCATCTGTCTGGGAATGCAGGTAGCCGCCATTGAAATGGCAAGGCATCTTTGCAATCTGCCACAAGCCAACAGCACGGAATTTGATGAAATAACGCCAGATCCCGTGATCGACATCATGCAGGACCAGCAATACCTGGAAAAACTGGGCGGCACCATGCGCCTGGGAGCTTATCCCTGCCAATTGACACCTGATTCTCTGGCTCAGAGGATTTATGGCAGCAAAGAGATCTCAGAGCGGCACAGACACCGTTATGAATTCAACAACAAATATAGGATCAAACTGTTTGAACAGGGAGCAGTCTTTTCAGGCACTTCGCCAGACGGCCTGCTGGTGGAAATCATGGAATACCCCAAAAATGACTTTCTGATCGGAGTGCAGTTCCATCCAGAATTCAAATCCAGGCCGGCAAAACCGCATCCCATTTTCCGTGATTTTATTGCAGCAGCCAAGCTTTACAAAGACAAACAATAGTTTCTGCTTGACAAAATAATGCCCCTTGGGGATTTGAACAACATAGTTGTGCTGAAGTGGTGAAATTGGTAGACACGCTAGTTTCAGGGACTAGTAAGCGATGCGCTTGTGGGGGTTCGAGTCCCCCCTTCAGCACCAAATCTTTTTTAATTTCCTTTTCTAAGTTCTATTATCCCTTTCAGCCAGTTCACTCCAACGTTCCAGGGCTTTGGCAATCTCGGTTTTCAGGCTTTCTATGCTGTCACTTATCTCTTTATAATCTGCATATGAAAGCTCGCCAGATGAGTTTTGAAGTTTTGCTTCCATCTTGCTTGTCTCCTGCTCGCCATCATCGATAACTCTTTCCAGCGTAAGCATTTCCTGCTTTTCCTTCCAGGAAAGGGCATTCACGGCTCTTACCTGCCGGCTAACTTCCTTTTTCCCGCTTGCGCCAGCTTCCTTTTCTTCTGCTTCTTCTGCCTGATAGCGTTTTACCAATAAGTAATCAGAATAGTTTCCTGCAAACTTGCGGATTCTGCCTTTCTCAAATATGAAGATGTGGTCCACCACCCTGTCCAGAAAATAGCGGTCATGCGAAACCACAACAATGCAGCCGTGATAGGCATCCAGATAATCTTCCAGGATTTCCAGAGTGCGGATGTCCAGATCGTTGGTTGGCTCATCCAGGATCAGGAAGTTGCTGCCGAACATCAGTGACACCAGCAGGTGCAGCCGTTTCTTTTCGCCTCCTGAAAGGGAACTTACTTTCATCTGCTGCATCTTGCCATCGAACAGAAAGCGTTTCAGCATTTCGGATGCCGAGAACTTTGTCCCATCCGCTGTTCTGATCACATCTGCAAACTGATTGACATAATCCAGCACAGAAACATTGGCATTGAGGTCTTCCTGGTCCTGGCGATAGTAGGCAAACTGTGTGTGTAGTCCGGATTTGACGCTTCCCTTGTCAGGTTTTTCCTCACCTGTCATCAGTCTCAGCAGAGTGGTTTTGCCGCATCCGTTGGGGCCAATGATGCCGATCCTGTCCTTGGGCTGGAAGTTATGATCGATGTCATGAAAAAGCAGATTGTCGTTATACGATTTGGAGAGGTTATGCAGTTCCAGGATGGTCTTGCCCAAGCGCTTGGTCTGGAAGGAAATGCTGAGTTCCTGATTGCTGATGAGATAAGATTTTGACAGCAGTTCCTTGACCCGATCCACATGGTTTTTCGGTTTGCTGGTGCGTGCTTTAGCGCCTCTTTTCAGCCAGTCCAGTTCTTTCTTGAGCTGTGCCTGGCGACGCACTTCTTTTCTGGCGGCATCGGTTTGACGGATGATCTGTCCTTCCACAAAATCGGAATACCCGCCATCGTAGATATGGATCTTCTGCTGATCGATCTCCAAAACCCTGTTGCAGATGGCATCCAGGAAATAGCGATCGTGCGTGATCAGCAGTACCGCGCCCTGATAGCTTTGCAGATAGTCCTGCAGCCATTCTATGGTTTCGAGGTCAAGGTGGTTGGTCGGCTCGTCCAGCAGCAGGACATCCGGCTTGCTGAGGAGCACCCTCGCCAGGTCGACCTTGCGTTTCTGACCGCCTGACAAAAGCGCCACCGGCTTGTCATATTCCTGCATTTTGAGGCGGGTCAGAATGGCTTTGGCCTTGTGTTCCGCCTCCCAGTGGTCTACTTTGCTCAGATCCGCTTCTACTAAGACCTGAGCCAATACATCACGGTTATAATCAAGCTCAGGGATCTGGGGCAGGTAGCCGATCGACAGATCTTTTCTGTATGTGACTTCTCCGGTTGTGCAAGATTCAAGTCCTGCCAGCATCTTGATCAGAGTGCTCTTACCACAGCCGTTGATGCCTACCAGTCCGATCCTGTCGTTCTGGTGAATGCCAAAACTGACCGGTTCGAACAGCACTCTGCCAGCGATCTGTTTGGAGACTTCTTCAATGGAGATTAATATATCGGTTGGCATATTTACCTTTATAGACAAAAATGGCGTCCCTGGGGCGATTCGAACGCCCGACCTTCACCTTCGGAGGGTGCCACTCTATCCAAGCTGAGCTACAGGGACGCAGGTCTGATTTCAAGCTTCGCAGTCCCGTTTTTTTGTCAACTGAATTCAGGCCGATATTGCATTGATTCGTTTGCTTAAGAATCAAATCCTGACAAATTAGCTTGACACCATTTGTTAAACACGATATAAGGATTTTAAGTATTCGCTAAGAATAGAAAGTGGGGATAATCAATCAAAAAATGTCTTATGAAAGTCATGAGCAATGGGAAAAACTTGCTGTCTGAGTCTGGAATAACACATTTAGGAGAATCCTGATGAAAAAGAGCACCATGCAAAACATCGTTGAAATGCTGCAATACATCTTCATTCTGCTGACTGTGATCGCTATTTTTCTGAATATCCTGGGGCACGAATGGAAGATCTTGTTCAGTTCCGTCCTGACTCTCATTATGTTTCTGCTGCCTGACCTTTACAGCAAATGGACCAGGATCCACATTCCCACCCTGCTGAAATTAATCATTATCATCTTCATCTTTGCCTCCATGTATCTGAGGGAAATCCATGAATATTTTTACAAGTACAGTTGGTGGGACAGCATGCTGCACGGGATTTCAGCCATGTTTTGGGGCTTTGTCGGATTCATCCTGATCTTTACTTCCAATAAAAATAAGAAGATCGACGAGTGCCTCAGTCCTGCTTTCATAGCTCTCTTCATTTTCAGTTTCGCTCTCGCCATGAGCGTGATCTGGGAAATATTGGAGTTTCTGATTGATGCAGGTTTTGGCGCGAATATGCAAAAAGCCAGGGATTTGCACCTTGCCACCGGCGTTATGGATACCAGACTGGGACTCATCGACACCATGCGCGACATCGTGGTGGATGCTGTCGGAGCGCTGATTTTCGCTGTCGTAACTTTCCGCCACCTGAAAATGCACAAAAAAAACATCAGCCCAGTCTTGAATATAAAAGCCGAATTCTTCGAAGAAAATCAGAATCTCTTCGTTTCAGAAGATAAAAAGGAAACCGAAGAAGACAAGGAATCCTGATCTTTCAGCCGCTTTGAGCCGGAACTTATTTCTCTTTTTTGAACTTTTTTAGATGATCTGTCCAATAATCTCGCCAGCACATTTGCGTGATTTGTTTGTTTTACTTTATTCACTCTTTCTATCAATCATTTGATGTCTTTTATCAGACCTATCCCCCATATTTCCCAATAGGTTGGACTTTTGTCATCTTGATCCACGCAGGGTCCACCCGGGGTCCACGCAGGCTGAGCCCGCGAGGACCCTGCGTGGATTAAGAAGCTGATGTAATAAGATATATTTTCTGATGTGATAAAAGACAATGCCTTGGGCTGGGATCGTTCCCTTCCAAGGCACCGGAGATACTATCTATCTGAAAATAGGGACTACAGGTTAAATTCGCTTTTGCCCATCAACCATTTTGCGGCCTGAGGGCTCTTTTTTCTGACGATGGAGACAAGGTTATTGGACAGAGCCTGAATTTCCCATTGCGCATGTGCGTCGGAACGCAGGCGCACAAAATGATAGATCTCCCTCAAACTCATTTTGGCAAGGACTCTGACCCTGTGCGCATTGGTCAGCATATAGGGAAATAAAATGGGATTCAGTTTACTGATCCTGGTTGCAAGGGTTTCAGCTTCTTTCAGGAAAGCTTTGATCGTTTTGATTTGATCTTGATTTTTTATGGCAGGCGGAATGACGAATCCGTCTTCAGAATTGTAAGGCGCTTTGAGAATGGTGCAGAGCCTGTGGCGCTTGAATTGGGCATAGCAACTGGCAGACATGGTCAGCTCAAAGGTGAAATCAGCCAGTTCAAAAGCGCGGGGCATCTTGTGCCAAGGCATGACACCTGTGAAAAGCTCCTTCCACAAAGCTTTTTTCTCATCCTTGCCCATGGTTTGGATGATTTTTTGAGCCTGAATAAAAGTGCCTCCCTGCTGCTCAAACAGCAATGCAGC
>Ga0209609_10000539_pt1 | contig 22779 bp, 19 predicted proteins | sample LakKivw325mmetaG_FD_184136 | JGI IMG/M metagenome (GOLD analysis project Ga0209609, IMG submission 184136) | Anoxic lake water microbial communities from Lake Kivu, Rwanda to study Microbial Dark Matter (Phase II) - Lake Kivu water 325m metaG... | ecosystem: Environmental > Aquatic > Freshwater... | reverse complement strand
GTATTTACGCAACACTCCAAGCGCATAATCTATATCCCTTTCAGTATGATCGGCACAGATTTCGAATCGTATCTCCTGATCACCCTTTGGAACTACTGGAAAGTTAAGGCCAGTTGCTAAAATGCCGTTATTTTTTAAGTATTCAACAAGTTCCGTAGTCTTCTGTGTGTCTCTTACCATAAGTGGCACAATAGGATGCTCTCCTTTTATCACTTCATATCCCATATCTATCAAACCAGATCTAAACCGTGCTGTCATATTATGCAAATGTTTTAGCATTGCTCTTCCTTTATCACTATCCAATATTTCCAATGAAGTAAGTGCTGCACTTGCTTCTGACGGCGTGATAGGATTAGAATAGATATAAAACGGAGCAGTTTCACGTAAAAATCCGATTATCTCTGCACTGCTTGCTACATATCCACCATTTACTCCAAGAGCCTTGCCTAATGTTGCAATTAATACGTCAATTCTATCTTCATGTGTATATTCTGTTGTTCCTCTGCCTGTTTCTCCGATTGCACCAACGCCATGTGAATCATCAACAAATGTAAGAATGCCTTCTTCAAAATTAGAATTGTATTTTTCGGCTAAATCCGCTATATCTTTGAGTGGAGCATAATCTCCCCTCATGCTGAAGATACCGTCAGTTACAACTATAACCCTCTTGCAATTGCCAATAGAACTCTCTAATACCGATGCTAAACCATTCATATCGTTATGCTTATATACCTTTTTATCTTTTGGTCTGGATAATTTTATACCATTAATAATACAATTATGGTTTAATTCATCACTTATGACGATGGTATCCTGGGTAATCATAGTTGCTAATATACCCACCACTGTTGAATAGGCAGAACTAAATATCATAGACGCTTCTTTGCCATGAAATTCAGCAAGCTTTTTCTCCAGCATTATGTGAGGAGTATAGGTACCGCTTATAAATCTCACAGCACCAGGGCCTGCGCCAAATTCTCTTGCAGTTTTTTCCTCGGCTTCTATTACTTCTTTCTTTAAAGACATTCCAAGATAATTATTTGCATTCATTCTCAAAAATTCTTTTTCACCATAACCTTTTATAAAATATCTAGGACCTTTATTGTCTTGTGCTGGTTTTATCCCGGTTATCACTGTTTCATTACCTTTAAGTACTCCCTTCTCCTCTAACTCTTTTAAATGACTTGTTAATACTCCTTTAATTCTATCAAGCGGCATTATTCCACCCCCTATCTATATTTTAATTTCTAACTTCTTGGACAGCTTCTCAAGCATGTCCTTTGTCATAGAAGCAAGATCATAACTCGGTTTCCATCCCCATTCCTCCCGGGCAGCACTATCATCCATTTTGTTAGGCCAGGAATCAGCTATTGCCTGCCGTATTGGGTCAATCTTATATTCTATAACAAAATCCGAAATATATCTTTTGATTTCATTTGCTATATCTTGAGGTGCAAAGCTCATTGCTGTCACATTAAAAGCATTTCTATGCAGTAATTTCTCAGGATCTGCTTCCATAATATCAATCGCCGCCTTTATCGCATCTGGCATATACATCATGTCCATATATGTACCAGACTTTAAATAACACGTATATCTTCTGTGTTTAAGAGCTTCATAAAAGATTTCAACGGCATAATCAGTGGTCCCTCCGCCCGGCAGCGTTACATAAGAAATGATGCCAGGAAAACGCACTCCCCGTGTATCTACTCCAAATTTTTTATTATAGTAATCACAAAGCAATTCCCCTGCAACCTTTGTAACACCGTACATTGTATTAGGGCGCTGAATCGTATCCTGAGGTGTGTTATCTTTAGGTGTGTTAGGGCCAAATGCGCCAATAGAACTGGGAGTAAAAACAGCACATTCATGCTCATGTGCAACATCCAGAATATTACAAAGTCCATTAATATTCACATCCCAGGCAAGTTTTGGCTTGGCTTCTGCCACGGCAGAAAGTATGGCTGCAAGGTGGTATATTGCATCTATTTTATACTTTTTCACAACCTTCTCAACCGTATTAATCGTTCCACAGTCAACAACTTCGAATGGCCCTGAATTAAGCAATTCTTCACTGGGTTGTCTTTTATGACCTGCTGCTACTACGTTTTCTTTGCCATACCTTTCGCGTAAGGCTAATGTAAGTTCGGACCCAATCTGCCCCGTGGCTCCCGTTACTAAAATTCTCTTCATAAATTACTTACCTCCTGTTTTTAGTGCTAATGAAATCGTGTAGTGTTTCTTAAATTGGATGACTACCAAAAATTTCATGTCCAACGTTTCCTTCTTTAATTTTATTAAAATAAAAGGAAATATCAAAATCATTCTTAGAATCCTTTTTAATTATCCTTATGCCATCACATTCTTTTTGGGGAAATCTTTATCGTCTTAAATAATATATTTCCTATTACTCTCTCGCCTTGAAAAGAAGTATTCGGTTTCTTTTGGCCCTAAATATTTTTCCGTCGTATTATTTTTCATGCTTGTACTCTCTAAACAATTTTTGCAAATTTTTATACAACGTAATTTTACAAAGTTTTTAATCCTTATTAAGATATTGTACAAGTTTCTATAAAAAATTTATCAAATCAATCTCAATGCTTCTTTAATATCTTCTGCTATCATCCTCTGTTTCGCTTTTTCAATGAGATAATTTTTCCCCGTTGGAGTATATGAGGGAAAAACTCTTTTACTGTCATAATAATATTTCTCTTTTCTTATTTTATAGGTTGAACCGGCTGGAATTACCTTCTTGCCTGTTTGCTTCTTCCAGATAGAGTTCATCGCCTTAATTGCTACATCACCCATCAGCATGAAAACCTTGATATTAGAGAATATACTTACTTCCTTTTCTAAAAGAACAGCGCAGTTTTTTATTGTATCAAGAGAAATTGCATAATCTGTTTTTCCGCATTTTACTGCTGTAGTGATATAAACTCCCTTATTAATAATGTCCTGCATGTTTGAAACTTTCAAGCTTGCATCGAAGAGCCTTAACAATTGTTTGAAGGTAAAAAGGATTACTTCTTTTTAATCTGAGCTAATCTGCCCTGAATTAAGTTCAGGGTGTTTTGATTTTCTTTCAAGGACAAATGTTACAGGTCCATCGTTTACAAGGCTTACTTCCATGCGTGCTTTGAAAACACCTGTCTCAACCCTCACTCCTTCTTTTCGGACTTCTTCAACAAATTGTTCATATAACTTTTCTGCAATATCTTCTTCGAGAGCATCTAAGAAGTTCGGACGATTACCCTTCTTAATGTATGAAGCAAGAGTAAATTGGGAGACCACAAGGATTTCTCCATCTACATCTTTAACCGAAAGATTCATTTTATCGTTTTCATCCGGGAAAACTCGCAGGTTTACTATCTTTTTGGAAAGATATGCAACCTCGGCTTCTGTATCACCTTTTTCTGCGCCGAGAAAAATGAGCAAGCCCACTCCAATTTCAGAAACAGTTTTTCCGTCAACTCTCACTGCTGCTTTCTTTACTCTCTGGAGCACTATTCTCATATATCCACCTTTTACTTACCCTAACTTTCTCAATTTCTTCTACTTTTTCGAGTTCCTTTACCATATCGGCAATGGGAGTATTTGAATCAATTTCAGCAGAAAACCTTATATAAGCGAGAGAATGCCCGTGAGATTTTTTATCAGTCTTTCTTGAAGAATGAAAGTTGTCGATATTTACACTCCTGTTTGCAAAAATTCCTGAAATTTTATAAAGGATACCGGGTATATCCCAGGATGTAACTCTGAAAAAGACAATAAGTTTTTTTGCCGAACCCCTGTTCCAGTAGGCTGGCAAGATCTTCCCTCCTTTTTCCAATATATCTTCGAGGTTCGGGCAATTTTTTCTGTGTATTTTTATCCCCCTGCCTCTGGTTACATAACCTACGATCACGTCTGGAGCTTTTGGCTCACAACATTTCGCAATAGAAATTTTAACACCGGAAGCCCCATTCACGACTGGAAAAAACTCTCCTTCTTCCTTTTTTTGTGGTGGCGGAATTACTTTAACCTGCTGCAAGACAGGCCTTTCAATAACAACTTCTTTTGCTTTCTTTTCTTCGCTCAATTTTCTAAAATACGCTTTTATCTTTGAACGCGCAGAAGAAGTTTTTACAAATCTTAGCCAGTCTCTTTTAGGTCCAGTAGAAGCCTTTGAAGTGACAATTTCAACTCTATCCCCTGTCTTAAGTTTAGTGCTTAAAGGCACCATTATTCCATTAACTTTAGCCCCCACACAGTAATTGCCTATATCAGTGTGAATCCTGAATGCAAAATCTACAGGTGTTGCTCCCTGTGGAAGTTCTATCACGTCACCCTTCGGAGTAAAAACAAGAACTACTTCGCTAAAAAGGTCAACTCTAACGCGTTCCACAAACTCTTTTGAAGAACGAATCTCTTTCTGCCAGTCAACAATCTGTCTCAGCCAGGCTATCTTCGCCTCATAATCTTTATCAAGTATTTTACCTTCTTTATATTTCCAGTGGGCTGCAATGCCAACTTCATCGTGAAGGTGCATTTCTTTTGTTCTTATCTGAATCTCGAATGGCTCACCTGACTTAGTGATAACAGTTGTATGAAGTGATTGATACATATTCGGCTTTGGCAATGCTATATAATCTTTAATCCTGCCTGGAACAAACGTATAATAATTATTTATAATGCCAAGTACCTGATAGCATGTTGGTATATCGCTCACAATGATTCGAAGCGCTATAATATCATAAATCTCTTCAAATTGTTTACCATCACGAACCATCTTTCTATAAATCCCATATAAATTCTTTGGTCTTCCTGAAACTTCCGCTTTTACCCTGTTTTTTTCCATTAAGCTCTTAAGCTCTTCAATGAGACTGTTTACGTATTCCTCTCTTTCACTCCTTTTCATTGCAACTTTTTTTGCAAGTTCTCGATATTTTTCCGGTTCAAGATATCTAAAGGATAGGTCCTCGAGTTCCCACTTAATTGTGTATATTCCAAGTCTATGAGCGAGAGGAACATAAATATTCATAGTTTCTTGAGCAATCTCTTTCTGCTTATCTGGGGGCAAGAAATTAAGAGTCCTCATATTATGAAGACGGTCAGCGAGTTTTATAATAACAACCCTTATATCTTGCGCCATTGCAAGAAGCATCTTTCTTAAACTTTCGAGCTTTGCTTCTTCTGATGGCACGCTTTTTATATCTTTAAGCTTGGTAACAGCATTTACAAGGAATGCAACGTTTTCGCCAAACTCTTTTTTTATTTTCTCTACCGGTACTTTTGTATCCTCTACAACATCATGTAATAAAGCAGCAATATAGGTTTCTGCATCAAGATGAAGATCCGCGAGGATTAAGACAACATTCAACGGATGAGAAATATAATCTTCAGCAGATTCTCTTTTCTGGCCTTCATGTGCATTTTTTGCAAATTCATAAGCTTTCTTAATAAGCAAAATCCCCTCTTCATCAACGTAAGAGGAGACCTTATTTTTTAATTCTTCGAACAGGTTATCCACTACTTATTCAAAATCTATTAAAGAAAATACAGGGTATTTCGTTAGCTTTTCTTCCCCTTTCAAATCTTTCAGTATCACAACAAAACCCCAGCCGATAATCTCTCCCCCGAGAGATTCAACAAGCTCAGATGCAGCAAGTGCAGTTCCTCCAGTTGCAAGAAGGTCATCTATCATAAGTACTTTTTCACCTTTTCTTATGGCGTCTCTATGGATTTCGAGTATTGACATTCCGTATTCGAGCTGAAATTCTTTTCTCATAATTTCAAATGGAAGCTTACCGGGTTTTCTTACAGGAACAAAGCCTGCATTCAAAAGCATAGCAATGGGTGCGCCAAATATTAAACCCCTCGCCTCGATTGCAGCCACTTTATCCACATGTTTATCCTTAAAAAAATCAGCAATACTTTTCACCGAATAGCTCAGAGCCTCTGCATTTCCCATAAGCGGGGTAAGATCTCTGAAAAGAACGCCCTTTTGCGGAAAATCAGGTATACTCCTTATATAATTTTTCAAATCCATTTCTGCCTCCTTCCATTAAACATAATCTAATTATACAAAAAACAAAAAGTTAACAAATCCTGCATATCCCTTTTTAAATATAACATATTTAATGTCTCCTCTTTGATTTCTTTTTCTTTTTAAATGATTTCTTTGAAGGAACATTTTTTTTCTCAATCTGTTCAGCTTGTTCTGATATATAACCTTCCTGTTGACTATCGTTCACACCTGGTTTTAAAACAGATTTATCAGGAGTAACTGACACAACACTTTTTTCAGGTTTTTTCTCTTTCTGCCATATAACAAGCAGAGGTGATGCAATATAAACTGAAGAGTAAGTTCCAGAAAGGAGACCAAACATAAGTGTCATTGAAAAATCTCTCAAAGTCGGGCCACCGAAAAGGACGAGAGAGAAAGACGCAAAGAATGTAGTTAAAGATGTATTCATTGATCTTACCCAAACCTCGGTTATGCTTCTATTAATAAGGTCTTTAAAGTGTTCCTTACCTCGAAATCTTAAATTTTCTCTAATTCTATCCATAACTACTACGGTATCTTCCACAGAATAAGTGATAATGGCAAGGAAGGCACCAATGAAAGGAGCATTGAGTTCCACCCTGAATAAAGCAAGCATTCCAAGCGTAATAAGGATATCGTGGAAAAGAGCGATAACAGTGGCAAGAGCAAATTTAAACGCAAATCTTACGGTAATGTAAAAAAGTACAAAAAGTAAGGCAAGTCCAAGTGCAATTACCCCACTCTTTTCAAGCTCTCTTCCAATGACAGGAGCAATAGAAGTAATTCCAGTTTGATCGCTTATAACAGGTGCAACATCTTTTGATATATTGTCAATAATAATATTTGCATCCTCGGCTTTGATTGTCTCAACGCTGAGCTTAATAGTAATTTTATTCCCGGTTCCTTCCTGAATGACCGCATTTTTATAACCAGCATCTGATAGAACTTTTGAAACCTTAGCAAGATCGGGCTGGCTTGAACAGGTAATATTAATGATTGTCCCGCCTTTGAAATCTATACCAAGATTTAATGGGAAGCCAGTCCTTACCTGGCTCACAACCATTGCTACAATACCAACAATGATTACAGTTAAAGATATTGTAAACCAGAGTTTTGAACGGCCTATAATATTCCATTTAGATATTCTGTCTCTGAAATTCATCATTTCCTCCTATACCCCGAAAAGCCAGGGTTTATTTGAAGTACTTTGTGAAAGAAACAGGCCTAAAATCAACCTTAACACAACTATTCCGCTAAAGAAACCAACAAGTATTCCAATTGTAGTCGTTACAGCAAACCCTTTTATTACACCTGTACCGAGGTAAAAGAGCAGCGCTGCACCTGCAATGACAGTGAGATTAGAGTCAAAAACAGTTCTAATAGCATGTGCAAAACCAGCAGAAATTACCGATCTTATTGATTTTCCAAGTTTTAGCTCTTCTTTCATCCTTTCAAAAACAATAACATTTATATCTACAGACATGCCAAGCGAGAGTATGGCTCCAGCAATTGCAGGAAGCGAAAGAGTTGCATGAAGCAAAAAAAGCACTCCAATTTCTATTGTGAGGTAAATCGTGAGTGAAAGCACTGAAAATAGACCGAGCAAACGATAAAAAACAATCATATAAATAAAAATAAGTATAATTGCAGTTATAACTGCAATAAGAGCCATTCTTATTGAATGAGCACCAAGAGAGGGCCCTACAACTTCCTCGCTTATAAAATCCAGTTTTACAGGTAAAGAACCGCTTCTCAAAAGTGCTGCGTAATCTGCAGCTTCCTGCTGAGTAAAACCTCCTTCTATGACACCCTCTCCACCTGTAATTGCATTACTCACAACAGGGTTCATAAGAAGTTTGGTATCAAGGTATATTGCAATTTTCTTACCAATATTCGCCTGTGTAACCTCAGCAAAAGTCTTTGCGCCTTCTGTATTCAATTTAAACTGTATAATTGGCTGACCGAGTGTCTTTGTTTCTCTACTGAAAGCAAGATTTGCACTAGCTAAATCTGCTCCTGTTAAAACAACTTTCCCATCCTCTGTTTTAAATTCCAATAATGCCGTCTGTCCGATAAGTTGCCTTGCCCTTTCAGGATCCTTCCAACCTGGAAGTTCTACGTCGATCCTTCTCCAGTTTGTTCCTCTTTCTTGAACAACAATTGCCTCACTAATGCCAAGGTTATTAACCCTTCTCTTTATAACATTCAGAGCTGTATCCATTGTTTCAGAAGTCACTTTGACCTGAGGAGTGTCGGTTGCCTCAAGAACAAATCTTACCCCTCCGTGCAGGTCAAGCCCAAATCTTGGAGTAATTGTTTTTTCAAAACTGGTAAGTGTTTCAAGAGGTTTACCCGAAGACATAAAACCTTTTACATCGACAAAAAGGGCTATTGCAAAAACGATTAAAATAAGAATAATTCCTATAATCTTATTCCTTTTCATTATAAAATCCTCCTAAAATCTTTAATCCTTTGTAACCTGCGCTATCTTCAGCAGGTTATTTTTGTTCATCATTTAAAAGCTCCTTTAATTTAATAAAATCTTTTTCTAAAATCTCCTTCAATTCGCCATGATAAAGAGCTGCCGCTGTATGATACATAGGAAAGAATCTAAATCCATCCTTCTCGAGCAATCTGCCATGGACACTTCCTATTGTGAGCTTAGGCGAAATCAAAGCATTGAGTGGAGTATTTCCGAGCGTGCAGATTATCTTTGGCTGAATAATAGCAATCTGTGCGTATAAATAAGGAATACAGGCATCTACTTCCAATTGTGAGGGGACTCTGTTGTTGGGAGGTCTACATTTAATGATATTTCCAATAAAAACCGTCTCTCTCGTATATTCTATACTATACAGTAATTCCTCAAGCAGTTTCCCTGCCGCACCAACAAAAGGTCTTCCTTGCAAATCTTCTTCTCTTCCTGGCCCTTCTCCTATAAACATAATTTCAGCATCTACTGAACCTTCACCTGGAACTGCATTTTTTCTCCCGTTACCAAGTGCACATTTTCTACAAGTTAGAATACTTTTAGAAATATCTTCAAAAAGCGCTTTTTTATCCATCTATATTTTACCAACAACAACCTTTCCCAATTTCGTATCAAGCACGTTTTTTGCATACAAATTTACTTCGTCAAGATCTATCGATTCAATTTCCTCGAGCAATTTTTCAGACTTCTTTACTTTACCTATTAAAAGACCCTGAATTCCATTTCTCTGCATTTTAGACGAGGTACTCTCAAGCCCCAGGATAAGGTTACCCGATACAAATGATTTAGCGTCTTCAAATTCTGCCTGACTTACTCCATCTCTTCTTATACTTTCAATTTCACCTGTAATGATGCTTTCAACTTCACTCTGATAATTACGCGTTGTTGAAACATATATAACTGTTCCACCTGTATCCAAAAGCCTTACGGGATAAGTATAAATTGTATAAACAAGCCCTCTTTCTTCTCTTAATTTCTGAAAAAGCCTCGAAGACATATTACCACCAAGTACCGTGTTAAAAATGCTGCTCACCACGTTCTCCCTTGAGAAGAGTTTACTTCCTTTAAAAGTAAATGCAATATGGATTTGTGCTGTATCTTTTTCAAATCTTCGATTTTCAAAGACAAAAGAAGGTTCGCCAATGTCAGGGGTGAATTTTACTTTATTAAAATCAGAAAAGTATCTATCTATAAATTTATTAAGCAAAATATCATCAATATCACCTGCAACAGAGATAAATATATTGTTCGAGTTAAAAAACTTGTTGAAATAATTTTTAAGATCCGTAGCCTCTATCTTTTTAACGGTTCCCTCTCCTCCAAGTGGGCTGTTTGCAGCAGAACTATCCCCCCAAATTGATTTCAAAGCTTCGGTCTGGCATATGTCCTGCGGATCATCAAAATACTCCTGGATTTCCTCAAGGATTACTCCTCTTTCTTTTTCTATGAGAGAATCCTCAAAAGTAGGGTTTTTCAGGATATCGGAAAGAATATCAAATCCTTTTTCTGCATCCTTCGCAAGTAATTTTACATAGAATAGCGTGTGTTCGCTAGATGTGTATGCATTTATTTCTCCACCAAGCTTTTCAATTTCCCTTGATATCTCAAAAGCATTTCTTTTCCTTGTACCCTTAAAGACCGTATGCTCTATAAAATGTGCAATACCCTGAAATTTTTCTTCTTCATATCGGCTCCCAGATCGTACAAAAACACCAATAGAAAGAGACGGAAACGAATGATTTTCTTCAAGGAAATATTTTATACCATTTTTCGCAATTTTTATTTCTTCAAAAACCCTCTCTGACACTCTGGTTTAATCCTCTTTCTATCTTCTGTTTCCATTATTATTGGAAAACTTCCTTGTAAGCTGTATCTTACCATCATCTTCAACTTTCATTACTTTTACTTCAAATTTATCGCCTATATGAACTTCTTTTCTTATATCTTTAACAAATTTTTCCGAGACCTGGGAAATGTGAAGAAGTCCCACATAGTTTGGAAGAATCTGGACAAGTGCGCCAAAATCTCTCACGTCTACAACAACTCCATGATAGATTTTTCCAACCTCTGGCTCTGCAACAAGGTCGAGAACCTTTTGTTCAATCTCTTGCCCTATATCTTCAGATTGAGCAGCTATATATACTTTTCCGTCCGGCTCAATGTTAATTTCCGAATCAGTATCTCCAATTATGCTTTTTATTGTTCTACCACCCGGTCCTATAAGCAAACCTATTTTATCCATTTTTATCTGTAAGGTAAAGATTCTTGGTGCATAAGGTGAAATTGTATCTCTTGGTTTTGGAATTACAGCAACCATTTTTTCAAGTATCACAAGCCTTGCTTCTTTTGCCTGAGCAAGGGCTTTGTTTAATATATCAAGGTCTATCCCCTTAATTTTTATATCCATTTGTAGTGCAGTTATTCCTTCTGTTGTGCCCGTGACTTTAAAATCCATGTCACCGAGGTGGTCTTCTGCACCCTGAATATCGGTAAGAACTACATATTGCCCTGCTTCTTTAATAAGCCCCATTGCTATGCCTGCAACAGGTTTTTTGATAGGAACGCCTGCATCCATCAATGCAAGAGTTGATCCGCAGGTTGAAGCCATCGAAGTCGAGCCATTAGATTCAAGAACCTCTGAAACAACTCTCATTGTATAGGGAAACTCCTCTTCGGGCGGAAGTACTGGAACTAATGCCCTCTCTGCAAGAGCACCGTGGCCAATCTCTCTTCTTGAAGGACCCCTCATCGGCTTAGCTTCTCCTACAGAAAATGGAGGGAAATTATAGTAATGCATATACCTTTTAGTTGACTCCTCATCAAGAGATTCGATGAGTTGGCCCTGACCTTTACCTGCAAGTGTTGCAATCGAAAGTACCTGAGTTTGGCCTCTTGTAAAAAGCGCTGAACCATGTGTTCTTTTAAGGACACCAACTTCAATGCTTATAGTCCTTATTTCCGCTGGAACTCTTCCATCCAGCCTTACACCTGTTAGAGTTTGCTCTCTTGCATAATTCCTGAGAGTAGAATCAAAAATGAGGCTTATATCATTTATCTTATCAGGATATTTTTCTGAATACTCCCCCATAATTTCATCTTTTATATCTTCAAGAGCTCGCTCTCTTGTAAGCTTCTCCTTATTCTGCAATGCAAGCTTTATTTTTTCGAGTAATATCGGCTCAATTTCATTTTTAATTGCTTCATCAACAACAATCTCAGGAACAGCTACTTTTGGTTTTCCAAAACGACTTGCAAATTCTTCCTGAACAACAGCAATTTTCTCAATTTCCTCGAGCGCAAGCCCCATTGCATCGATCATCTGTGTTTCGGATAATTCTTTTGCACCGGCCTCAATCATAATAAGCGCATCTTTTGTGCCAGCAATACTTAAGTTAAGACCACTTTTCTCCTCGATGTCTTTCTCAGAGGGGTTGATAACAAATTTGCCTTGAACTAAACCAATCCTTACAGCACCTACTGCCTCTTTGAACGGCTCGTCAGAAAGAAGTGAAGCTAGCGATGCCGCATTTATACCAAGAATCTCTGGAGCAATCTCTCCATCAGACGACAAAACATAAACAACAATTTGTACTGGCCTTCTAAATTGCACAGGGAATAGTGGCCTTAAAGATCTATCTATAAGACGAGAACCCAGTATTTCAAGTTCCGAAGGCCTTCCTTCTCTTTTATAAAAACCGCCTGGTATTTTCCCTGCAGCATACATTTTCTCGAAATAATCTACCGTAAGCGGGAAGAAATCTGTAGGTTCTGATGGTTCCCTGTCCATCGTTGATGTTGCAAGCACCTGAGTATCACCACAAGTTGCAAGAACTGCTCCGCCTGCTTGCTTTGCAACCTTTCCTATTTCAAAATTTATTAGCTTACCGCCAACTTCTATTTCCACTTTTTCTATCATATTACGCTCTTAAACCAAGCTCTTTCAAAATTCTCTGATATCTTGCTTTATCGGTTTCCCTCAGATAGTTAAGCAGCCTTCTTCTTTCGCCTACAAGTTTAAACAAGCCTCTACGTGAAGAATAATCGCTTTTAAATAATTTAAGATGCTCTGTAAGATTTACGATTCTCGTGCTTAAAAGAGCAATTTGTACTTCGGGAGAACCTGTATCTCCTTCATGCCTCTGAAACTTCTTAATGATTTCTTCTTTTTGTTCCTTTGAAATCATAATAAACCTCCTTAACAATTAAACCTCTTTTAGCAAAGGAAACCGTCGGAGCATCGATATCCCTCGTTAAAAGACAAAGATATTATAATATTTTTAGAAACTTATGCAAGAGAATGTATGAATCACATAAGACCGTGTAGCGACAAATCTCTAAAAATATCATCATTTCACACTCTTTTCCTTGTCAGAGGCAAGCATGTAGCAAAAACCATTTCATTCGTCATAGAGTTCAGGAATTAGAATTTGATACCAGGCAATTTACCGTAACTTTTATTGTAAAACTTTATCATGAACAACTCCTCCTTTTAGTCATTCACGGTCATTTCCGAGCCTTCGATAAGTTAAAGTTAGAAATCTCGTCTTCACATCACCAGATAATATAAAAATTTCTTCAGCAATTTCTACGACTTTTTGAAATTTTAAACAAAACGATAAGATAAAGCAATGAGTACATTGGTCGTTTTAATTATTATTTTATCTGCATTTATTCATGCATTATGGAATTTTTTTGCAAAACAAAGCAAAGATAAACTCATCTTCTTCTGGCTTGCGAAAATATTTCAAGCCGTTATATATCTGCCGTTAATTATCGTCCTGTTGAAACAAAACGAAATTCCTCTCTATGGTTGGTATGCAATTTTAGCAAGCGGAACTATTCACACATGTTATTGGTTCTTTCTTGCAAAGGCTTACAGCAACGAAGATCTTTCTCTAGTATACCCAATTGCAAGGTCTTCGCCTGCATTTGTCTTGATTTTTGCTATCATATTTTTAAATGAAAAAGTAAGTTGGCCTGGAATCATTGGCATTGGAGTAGTACTTCTTGGAGTGTACATTATTTCAATTAATAGTTTTATAATAAATATACTTCTAAGCTCGTTCCAAAAACTAAAGAACAAAGGTGTTGCATTTGCCCTTCTCACCTTACTCACCGTAACCTTATATTCTCTTATCGATAAAATTGGTTCAAAATATGTAAATCCGATTGTCTATGTCTATTTATTCGACTTAATTTCCTTTATTGGTATTTCACCTATCATTTTGTTTAGCAGGAACAGATCGAGAATAAAAACAGAGTGGAGTAACAATCGCTCAAGAATACTTCTCACAAGTATAATGGTTATACTTTCGTACTCTCTTGCAATCTTTGCTATGAGAAGATCCCCTGTAAGTTATGTCGTGTCAATTCGTGAAGCCGGCATTGTATTTGGAGTACTCCTTGGTTCTTTAATTTTAAAAGAAAAATACGGAAAGATAAGACTAACCGCATCGATCATAATACTTGCTGGGATTTTGCTAATAACCTTCGCCGGGTAAAAATATCATTTTTATACAAAACACTCCGCTTCTGTGCAAGACGCTAAGTTAATAATAAAATGACAAGAAGTATTATTTTTTCACAAAACAAATTGGAACTTTAGAAATCTTATTCTCTTTAAAATATTTTTCGGCGGTTTCAACATCATTTTGCATCACTTTTACAAGATCTTCTACTCTATCAAACTTCTTCTCGTCACGTAATCTTTCGAGAAAATGAAGGCGAACTTCTTTTCCGTAAAGATCCGCGTCTATATTAAGAAAATGAATTTCAACCCTTATCTTGTTGTCGTTTTCAAAAGTAGGATTAAACCCGACATTAGTCACAGATGGATAAATTTTTCCATCTAATTCAACGACTGTTATATAAACACCTATTTTCGGTAGCACTTTATTACCATTTCTGTACGCGAGATTTGCAGTGGGAAAACCAAGAAGTCTACCACGTCCTTTCCCTTGAGTAATATTGCCTGTAAGAAAAAAGCTGTAACCAAGAAGATTATTCGCTTTTTCTATCTCTCCACCTGTAATATAGTCATGAATTTTTGTACTACTTACCTCTTCATTATCAACCAAAAAAACTGGCACCACCTCAATATGCACATCAAATTTTCTCCCAAGTACTTTTAGAAGCTTAACATCTCCCTCTCTCCTAAATCCAAACCTGAAACTATCACCTACGACCACTGCGCTTGCGTGAAGGTGCTCCATGAGCTCTTTAACAAAGAAATCCTCCGCAGTCATACTCATAAACTTTTTATTAAGATCGGCAAGATAAACGACTCTAATACCTGTGGTGTCAAGGAGACAGAGTTTTTCATCAAGAACTGTAAGTAAATCTCTCTTCCTCTCCTTAAATGGGTGATTAACAAAGGTGTAAACAAGAGGAATACAATGCAGAGATTCTGCAAGCTCAATCGTTTTTGAGATAAGCAACCTGTGCCCTTTATGAACACCGTCGAACATTCCAATTGTCACAACACTTTTACCTTCAAAAGCTTCTCTATGCTTAATTATCTTCATCGATAATTACCTCTGGATGGACTGCGCTTCCTTTAAGGGTACCAACACCAATAATTCTACCACTGCTTGCCTTTAGTAAAAAATGTTTTACTTCAATATCAACTCCGTTAAGTAACTTATCATAATCTTCGACAATAATCGTCGGCAAAGCCATAACTTCATCAATACTAAAAAATCCTTTCGAAAAATCTCCTCTTGCTATAGAAGATATAGTAGTTACATCTTTTATGGTAAATTTCCCTATCTTGGTTCGCGCTATGGCAGACAATGTCCCATAAGTTCCAAGGCACCTTCCAAGATCTCGAGCTACCGACCTCATATAAGTTCCTGATGAACACGATATTCTCAAAACTGCAGAATTATTTACAAATCCTTTGATCTCTATCTCATAGATTTCCACATCAACAGGCTTAATTGGCACATCCACTTTTCCTGTCCGTGCATATTTGTACATTTCCTTCCCATTAAACTTCTTTGCAGAAAAAACTGGAGGTGTTTGCTTTATCTTACCTTTAAAACTAAAAATACAATCCTGTAACTCACGAAATACAATCTTTTTTTCGCTTCTATTTATAACATTCCCAGTAATATCATCAGTATCTGTTTCAATACCAAAATCTACTTTTATAACATACTCTTTTGTTGAAGCATCTGCAAACCTAAGCAATCTTGTAGCTTTTTCCATTGCAATAAAAAGAAGGCCAGTCGCCATAGGGTCAAGGGTGCCTGCGTAACCCATTTTCTTAAAGGACATTATCTTTATAATTTCGTTAAGAAACTTTCTTGAGGTAATTCCTTTTGGTTTAGATATTAGCAAAAAAGGCTTTTCCAATTTTTCCATTTATAACTTTTACCTTCTCGATTTCAAGCAATTTCAATTTTATGCTAATAGGCGAGGAAAAACCTCCAATACTTCCATCACTTCTAACCACTCTATGGCAGGGAACAATTATTGGAAGAGGATTTACGCTCATTGCATATCCTACGAATCGCGAATATTTTTTATTCCCAAAGACAGCCCTGGATATATCACCATAAGAAGACACAAATCCATATGGTATCTCCATTGTTTTAAGATAGACTTTCCTGAGTCCGTCATCAATATTTCCAAAAGTGAAATTCAAAGCTTTTCTGTCTCTGAGAACAAATTTTTCGAAATCTCTTTGAAAATCATTTCTTTGCATACCTTCGCAATTTTGAGAAAACGATGTCTTTATAATTATATCATCTTCAACGTATACTGAAAGCAAAATACCAAAATAATTGACACAATAAATCATTAATAAACTTTTACTTCAACCGAAGAGGGGTTTATTATATTAACAAAAACACCTTGTGGCAGGTTAGATAAACGAACGGGAAGGTTATAAGTTCCGGGAACAAAAGCTGTTACGTCTACTTCTGCCTTCACAGATGCAATATCTACTGTGCTCAGAATATCTTTAAATCCAGTTAACAAAACTTCGACTGAATCCACGTTTGAGGAAACAGTTCTATCAAAAGAATGGAGAATTGTAACTGGTATTTTAAAACTTTGATTTGCTATAGGTTCTATGTCCACCTTAACCGTACAGCTTTTCTGAGAATCAGAAGAAATACCATCAGGAAAAACAAGATTAATGTTGAAATCGGCAGGTTTTGTAAGATTAGAAATATCAATCGGAACTGTTTGAATGTTCGTAATTTTTGACAGAACCTCAAAATTACCTTTAATCATTATGGTGGAAGGTGTGACTGAAACAGACTTCAGGCCAAAACCTGTATAAGGCACGCCCTGTATGCTCGGAGTAATAGGCATATTAAGATTCACCCCGCCGGTTAATTTCCTTATTATAACAACACAGCTCAAGGGATTTAAATAAACATGCTCAATTGTACTTCCTTCCTTCATTGCAATTTGAACCGGAAGGGTGTATGTTCCCTCCCCACCAATCGATTTAAAATCGGCTGTGACATATATTTTGTCAACATTCTTCAGCACACTTTCGGGACCAAGAACTGTTACAGATGATGGTGATATAATAGGAGTGTCAGGTAAAAAGCCCTGAGGTATATTTTCGAAAACGACACCTACTGGCAAGCTAAGAGAAGAAAGTGTTTCAAGTTGCACTTTAACCTTATCAGGTGATACACTTTTGATGAGCACATTTGAAAGAGGAGAACGTGCTTCCACACTTAAATAATACTCCCCAGACTCCTTTCCGGACATATCAACAAGTGCTGTAAAATCAGAGTCTTTAATCCCAAGAATCGCTTTACTCGGACCTTCAGCCGTTATAGAGACATACCCAAGGTTGTTCACCACAAAACTTTCAGGAGGCACATTAACTGGAACTACGAGTACTTTTGTATAATTACGCACAATAGTAGGTCCCTGAATCCCTACAACATAATACCAAAGAGCGATCGCAAATAGCACTGAAAGAACCTTTATATTGAAGACTTTTTTAAAGAAGTTTTTCATTATTTTTTCCTCTTGGTCTCCTTTCTCTCAACAGGCCTTGCCATAACAAGGAGCATACCTTTGAGTTCAAGTGGGCTTAAATAACGGGTTAATCTACCTCTTACAGCAAGGGAAATAATTCCTGTTTCTTCAGAAACTACCACGGCAAGAGCATCGGTCTCCTCGGTAATCCCGGCAGCAGCCCTGTGCCTTGTACCAACTTCATCTTTATCCAGAGATTTATCCATTGAAAGTGGTAAAACGCATCTTGCGGCAAGGATTCTTCCATCCTTTATAATGACGGCGCCATCGTGGAGTATTGTATTCGGAAAAAATATAGTACTAAGCATTTCTGTTTTAACAAGAGCTTTAACTGGGACTCCTGTTTCAACATAATCATTTAAAGGAACACCCCTTTCCATAACAATAATTGCACCGATCTTATTTAAAGACATATAATTTACGCTTTTTACGATCTCTTCCACTGTATTCCGATAATTTTCCTCCGCAGTTTCCCCAATTTCAGCAAGCGTTATACCTTTTCCCAAACCTGTAAACCACTTTCTTAGTTCGGGCTGAAACACAACAACAAGTAGAAAAGGCAAAAAACTCAATGAGAATTTAAACGCACCATTCATTAAATATGAGAACGCTATTAAACGTAGAGATGTACTGAGCTTAGCTAGGAGTCCGAGTGCTATAAAATATAATGCAATACCCTCAGCAAGTTGAAGAGTCCTTGTATGCTGTATTGCTCTGAGTATAAAATATGCAATTGCACTTACTATTAGAATATCAACAACAGTAAGTATAATGCTTCCCCACCCGACATTTTCAATTATATTTAATAAATTTGTCATTACTATATTTTGCAGATTTATTCAATTTTTGCAAGATGTTTTTAAAAACAACGCTTGACAGATATTCTAAATAGCGTAGAATTTTCCCAGGAGGTTGATTAATATGGCGATAAGAAAAATCAAAGAAGATATTTATTCAGTTGGGGCAATTCACTGGGATAGAAGGCTTTTTGATGAAATCATCCCTCTGCCAGACGGGACAAGTTATAACGCATACTTAATCTTTGGGAGCGAAAAAACTGTGCTGATAGATACAGTTGATCCTGCAACTGAAAACCAGCTCTTTGAAAATTTAAAGAAATTTAATGACCTTAAAATTGATTATGTAATTTCAAATCATGCAGAACAGGACCATTCAGGAACAATACCAAAAATACTTAAACTTTTTCCTGATGCAAAAGTCGTAACAAACGCAAAGTGCAAAGAGTTTCTTATTGACCTTCTGCATATAGAGCAAGAAAGATTCATCGATATTGGGGATAATGAAACCCTCAGCCTCGGTAATAAGACTTTAAAATTTATATTCACTCCCTGGGTGCACTGGCCTGAAACAATGAGCACATATCTTGTAGAAGACAAAATCTTATTCTCCTGCGACTTTTTCGGTTCACATCTTGCAACAAGCGAACTCTTTGTAAATGACAAAGCAAAGGTATATGAGGCGGCAAAAAGATATTACGCAGAAATTATGATGCCTTTCAGAAATTTTATAAAAGGAAACACCCAAAAGATCGAGAAACTTGAAATTGACATAATCGCGCCAAGTCATGGGCCTATTCACAAAGAGCCTTCATTTATTATCGACGCATACAAAGATTGGATATCAGAAAATGTTAAAAACCAGGTGCTTATACCATACGTATCTATGCATGGAAGCACAAAGATTGCGGTAGACTATTTAGTGGACAAATTAATAGAAAAAGGTATAACCGTAATTCCCTTTAATATTACAACCGGTGATATAGGAGAACTTGCAATAAATGCGGTAGATGCCGCAACAATCATCATCGCAACCCCGACAGTGCTTGCAGGACCTCATCCTCTTGCTGCTTTTGTAACAATATTCCTTAACGCAATAAAACCGAAAACAAAATTTTTTGGCATAATTACTTCATACGAATGGGGCGGACTAACTGCTGATTGGATAAAACAACACACCACGAATTTGAAATCAGAATTTATCGACCCTGTAGCGATTAAAGGACTTCCAAAAAGTCAGAATTTTGCTTCAATTAATGCACTTGCTGAAAAAATAATCGAAAAACACAAGGCACTTGCAATAATTTAGCTTAATAGTATAATTAATTAGAATTATTTTAAATTAGAATTATCTAATTTAAAATTAAGAAGGAGGCAAAAATGACAAAAAAGCACGAGATTTATAAGTGTGAAATTTGCGGAAACATTGTTGAAGTACTTCATGAAGGACAGGGTACACTGGTATGCTGTGGGCAGCCAATGACTTTAATGACTGAAAAAGAGACTGAACAGGGAACAGAAAAGCATAAACCAGTTGTTGAAAAAGCAGAACATGGAACAATAATAAAGGTTGGCTCTATTCCGCACCCAATGGAAGAAAAACACTACATCGAATGGATCGAGGCTGTAAGGAAAGATGGAAAAAGAGTAAGAACTCCTCTTGGACCGGGGGATACTCCCGAAACTCATATAGGATGGAGTGTCGAAGATATCATTGAAGTTAGAGAATACTGCAATATCCACGGCTTATGGTCCACAAAACTATAGAAGCAGGAAACATAGTCGAAAGTATTAAAAGATTAATAGATTTAATGCAAAAGAAACACTTTTCATAGAATCTTGTAATAGAAATTAAAGAAAGGTTAATAATTCTTACCTTAGTTTTGAAGAGGGCGGGTACAACACCCGCCCTCTATTTTTTATTTATGAACTGAGCAAAAAGCATTCACATTGAAATGAACTATAAAGAATGAAAAAGAGTGTTAAAGGCATCTCTTATCTTTTTATAATCAGAATTGGTTGAGAAAACTAATTTCTCTCCTCTAGACATTTTTAGATATTATAAATAAAAGCCTTCAATTCAAAAGACTTTGCAAATTTGCTTAAACAATCACTTCCTTTTCTTTAATACAGTTAAAACATTTCGATAGTAAATTACAAAACACCCGTTCGACAGACTAGCATTTTGCTCATTGTAAACAATAGATTATAATTAATCGAAGGGGGTGAGAATTATGAGGCTTATAATTGTTTCTAACCGCCTACCTGTTACTGTGGAAAGCAATAAAGGAAAACTCGCATTTAAGCAGAGTGCAGGCGGGCTTGTTCAAGGTTTAAGCGCCTCCATTGAAACAATAATGAGTTTAACAGGTTCTAAAGACTATATTTGGGTTGGCTGGCCCGGAGCAACTATTAAAAAAGATGAGCAAGAAAGCATTAAGAATGAATTATTAAATAGTTTAAATGCATATCCTGTGTTTCTTACAGAAGAAGAAATGGAGAAATTTTACCTTGGCTTCTGCAATAGTACGATTTGGCCGCTTTTCCATAATATCTCAACCTTTGCAACTTATGAAGAAAGCGATTTCTTAGAGTACAAAAATGTAAACGAGAAATTTAAGAAGACAATCCTTGAAATTGCACAGGAAGAAGACATTATTTGGATACATGATTATCACTTAATGATTCTTCCAAAACTTTTAAGAGAGGGGCTTCCAAAATCAAAAATAGGCTTCTTTTTACATATTCCTTTCCCTTCTTTTGAAACCATAAAACTCATACCCAAAAGTTGGAGAGAGGATATTCTTTCAGGGCTTTTGGGAGCAAACCTTGTGGGCTTCCACACTTTTGCTTATCAACAGAACTTCCTAAGGAGTATAAGAAGGCTTTTGGGCTTAGAGCATAGTCTTGGAAAGATTTTCTATCAAGAAAGAAGTATAAAAACAGGAGTTTACCCTATAGGAATTGACTTTGATAAATATAATCTTTCTTGTGAGAATGAAAATGTCTCAAAAGAAATTTCAGAACTCAAAAAATCTACAGGCGAAAGAAAAATTATCCTTTCTATTGATAGGCTTGATTATTCAAAAGGCATTGTAAACAGGCTTAAGGCATTTGAACTTTTTCTTGAAAAATTTCCAGAGTGGCATGAGAAGGTGTCACTTGTTGCGGTGGTTGTTCCTTCAAGAATTGGTGTATATAAATATCAGGAAACGAAAAACACAATTGACCAAATCATCGGGAAAATTAACGGTAAATTTGGAAACATCAAATGGACACCTATAATATACCAATTTAAAAACCTTCCATTTGAACAACTTTCGGCAGTCTACAATCTCGGAGATGCTATTCTTGTGACACCTCTTGCTGATGGTATGAATCTTGTCTCTAAAGAGTATGTCGCGGCACAAAAGGATTACAATGGAGTGCTTATTTTAAGTGAATGTGCAGGTGCCTTTGAGGAAATGCGAGACACGATTATCGTAAACCCTAATGATATCGAGGAAATCGCCAGAGCAATGAAAACTGCACTTGAAATGGACCTTCTTCAAAAGGAGAAAATTAACGCTCGCATTCAGAACTATCTTAAAAAATACGACATAAAATGGTGGACTGAAAAATTTATGAGCGAACTTATCGAACAAGAAGAAAAGTTGAGTAAGCCAAAATTTTTATCAAAAGAAATTCTCAAAAAGATAATCGAAACCTTCAAAACCTCTCAAAGAAAACTTTTTGTATTAGATTACGATGGGACGCTCACTCCTCTTGTAAATGACCCAAAGAGTGCTAAACCTTCAAAAAAGCTCATCGAAGTCCTCTCAAAATTGTCAAGCGACAGTTCAAACAATATTCTCATTATAAGTGGAAGAGACAGAAAAACACTTGATAATTGGTTCGGACAGTTAAGAATAAATTTATCAGCAGAGCACGGAGTGTACCTAAAAGAAAAAGGAAAACGATGGGCACTTACAATAAAACTGAATACAAATTGGAAAGACGATATCTTTGATGTTTTAAATCTCTATGCAGATAAACTCCCGGGTTCTTTTGTTGAGAAGAAGGAATACTCTATAGTTTTGCATTACAGAAATTGTGATGAAGCACTCGCTTCATCAATTATACCTGAGGTTTTTGATGTTCTGTCGGATATTACCTCAAACACAGAAATACTCGTCACAAACATAAGCAAAGGGATAGAGGTTAAAAGTATGTATATAAATAAAGGGTTGCCAGTGCTTCACTTCCTCAGGGAGCCGTTTGATTTCGTTTTTGCAGCAGGAGATGACACAGTTGATGAAGAGATTTTTGATGTGCTTCCCGAAGGAGCTTGTTCAATTAAAGTAGGCGATTCTGAAACAATGGCAAAGTACTATGTGAAAGGTACAGACGATTTGCTTTTAATTCTTGACGAATTCGCCTCGTTAAAGAAAACTTTCTTTGATAGGTTATTTCGAAGA
>Ga0209609_10000538_pt1 | contig 22794 bp, 23 predicted proteins | sample LakKivw325mmetaG_FD_184136 | JGI IMG/M metagenome (GOLD analysis project Ga0209609, IMG submission 184136) | Anoxic lake water microbial communities from Lake Kivu, Rwanda to study Microbial Dark Matter (Phase II) - Lake Kivu water 325m metaG... | ecosystem: Environmental > Aquatic > Freshwater... | reverse complement strand
CGCCGGCGTGAGCGCAAGCAGCGGCTCGATCGCGGCGAGATACTGCTTGTAGCGGCCCTCGGCCGCGCCGCGGCCGCCGCCCCCGACGGTCTTGGACGCTCCGTCGATGAGGACGGTCGGCGTGCTGTTGACGTCGTAGGCGAGGGCACGGGACCCCGACGCCGGGTTCATCATCGGGTCGGGGCGAGGGATCGGCAGGTGATAGACGAGGACGGCCAGGTAGTTGGACGGCACGGTCTCGATCAGGGCGTCGAAGGCGATGTCGGCGCCGACGCAGGGCGGGCACTCGCTGCCCGTGAAGAGCTCGGCCAGGACGGCCTTCCCTTTCCACGCTCCGGGAGCCTTGAACGGCGCCGGCTCGAAGGGCAGGGCCTTGAGCTTGGCCTCGACCGCGGCCTCGTATCCGGCCTCGGAGCCGTGGACCTGGGCGTAGAGGATCCGGGCCTTGGCGGGAGCGTCGCCGTATTGCTCGGAGGCGGCCCGGAGATAGGCGTCGAGGGCGTCCGGCGCCTTGCCCATGTTCTCATAGATGCCGGCCAGGACATAATAATAGTTCCCGCCGGTCGCGCCGCCTGACCTCCGGTACGCCTCGGCCGAGGCCATGGCCTTTTCCGCGTCCCCGGCGTTGAGATAGGCCCGGGCCGTCAGGAGCTCGACGGCGCTGAGGATGCTGGCCTTGAACAGGTCCTTCTGATCGTCCGGGATCCCTTCGTAGGACGCGGGGTCCGCGGCGGCCTTGAGCGCCGCCCCCCGATAAGCCAGGGCCGTGTCCAGGACGCGGGTGTGATCGAACGTCTCGAGCCGGGGATGGTTGAGGAGCTGGACGGCGACGGCCATGGGCCTCTGCAGCCGGGACGGCCCCTCCCCGGCTTTCAGGAAGTCCCTCTGCAGGGTCAGGATCTCGTCGAGCGTCGTGGCCAAGGCGACCTTGGCGTCGAGGATGTTCGCTTGGATGGCCTCGAGATACCGGGTGTTCGGGTAGGCCGCCAGGATCCGTTCGAACTCCTTCAGCCGCGCCGCCGGGTCCTTGATCTGGGATGCCGCCACGAGCTCCCGGTATTCGGGAGGGGCTTGGCGGCCCTGGGCGGAGAGCCGGCCCGCGCCGGCGATGGCGAGTGCGAGAAGAAGGATGAGCGCTGTTCGAAGCCGCCGATGTGGGTTCATGATGCCTCCGGGTAAAGGGGCCATTATAGTCGATCCTCGTCGAAAAAAAAGCCGCAAGCCCCCTTAGTCGAAGCGGCCGGGGAGCGGCGTGCCGCACTTCGGACAGCGGGCGCCCACGAGGACGTTGGCGACGACGGTGAAGCCGCGGCGGCCGATGAGGACCGTGCCGCAGGTCCGGCAGCGCGTGTCTTCGGACTCGCCCGGCGCGTTGCCGACGTAGATGTACCGGAGCCCTTCGCGGCGCCCGGCCTCGGCCGCGGCCCGCAGCGTCGCGAGCGGGGTCGCCGGCGCGTCGGTGTATTCGAAGTCGGGATGGAAGCGGCTCACATGCCAGGGGATGTCCGGGTCGACCGAGGCGATGAAGCGGGCGATCCCCTCGAGCTCCGTCACCTCGTCGTTGAGCCCCGGCACGACGAGGGTCGTCACCTCCACCCAGAGGCCCCGTGACTTCATGCCGCGGATGGTCTCGAGGACGGGCTCGAGGCGGGCCCCGCAAACCTTCCGGTAGGTCTCGTCGCGGAAGGCCTTGAGGTCGACGTTGGCGGCGTCGAGCACCGGCTGGATCGCGGTGAGGGCCTCAGGCGTCATGTAGCCGTTGGTCACGAAATTGTTGGCCAGGCCGGCCTCACGGGCCAGGCGAGCCGTTTCGGCCGCGTATTCGAAGAAAATGGTCGGCTCCGTGTACGTATAGGAGATGCTGCGGCAGCCGGCCTCGACGGCGGCGCGCACGACGGCGTCCGGCGGGAACGGCTCGCCGGCGATGCCGCCGCGGGACCGGCGCGGGGCCTGGGAGATCTGCCAGTTTTGGCAAAAGCCGCAGCGGAAGTTGCAGCCGGGCGTGGCGATGGACATCGCCGTCGATCCCGGTAAGAAATGGAAGAGGGGCTTCTTCTCGATGGGGTCGACATGGGCCGCCACGACCTCGCCGTAGGCCTGGGTCACCAGCCGGCCGTCGCGGTTCTCGCGGACGGCGCAGACGCCGGCCTGCCCGGGCTTGATGACGCAACGGTGGGCGCAGAGCCGGCAGGCGGCGATCCCGCCCTCCCGGGCGTCCCAGAGCGCCGCCTCGTGGATCATGGCCGGGTCTTGAGCTCGGGGGCGAGCTTCACGGCCGAAGGACAGAGCGGCTTCAGGAAACAGGCCGGACACTTGGGCTTGCGGGCCTGGCACAGGGCCCGGCCGTGCTCGACGAGCAGGTAATTAAGATCGAGCCAGTCGCGCCGCGGCACGAGGGCCATGAGATCCCGCTCGATCTTGACCGGATCGTCCTGCTTGGTCAGCCCGAGCCGCTGCGAGACGCGGCGGGCGTGGGTGTCGACGGCGATCCCTTCGGCCTTGCCGAATCCCGACGAGAGGACGATGTTGGCCGTCTTGCGGGCGACGCCGGGCAGGGTGACGAGCTCCCCCATCGTGTCCGGGACCCGGCCTCCGTAGGCCTCGACGATCCGCGTGGCAGCGCCGATGAGGCTCTTGGCCTTGTTCCGGAAGAAGCCAGTCGAGTGGATCATCGTCTCGATCTCGGACCGGTCGGCCTTGGCGAAGTCTTCGGCCGTCGGGTATTTCCCGAACAGCGCGGGCGTCACGGTGTTGACGAGCTTGTCCGTGCTCTGCGCCGCCAGGATCGTGGCCACGAGGATCTCGAGCGGATTGGCGAATTCGAGCGCGGTCCGGGGGTGCGGATAGCGCCGGCGCAGCAGCCGGATGATCGGCCGGATCCGCTCGGTCGCGGGTTCCATGGGACTCCCCCGCCTGTCAGGGGCCGACGTGGAAGAGGTCCGCGCCGATATGGAAGTCCTCGACGCTGTAATAGTCGGGGAACCGCGCGATGAGATCGAGCTCGGCCCTGATCATGGCCTGGTGGCTGCGCTCGACCCGGCCGAGGTAGGCCAGGATGCGCCGGGCCGCCTCTTCTCCGAGCCGCCCGGCCGCCTCGTTGTAGTAGGCCTCGGCCGTCTCCTCGGCCTTGAGGGCCGCCTCGAACAGCTCGGGGACGCTCGGCTCGGCCGGGAGCGAGACGCCGATCGGCGGCATCAGCGACGACGCCGGGACGTCCTTCGGCTTGTCCGGGTAGCGCTGGCCAAGCAGGCGTTCGAGGATCGCTTGGTGGTGCCCCTCCTCCAGGGCCAGGAACTTCAGCTTCTGGACGAGCAGGGCGTTCTTGACCCGCCCCTGAAGACGAGCGTAAAAGGCCGCGGCGTCGACCTCGGACCGGATGGCGACGCCGAGGACCTGCCAGGCGGCAAGATCCTTGTCGATGGCCATGTGGACCTCCCTCTCGAGACTCAGAACGTGACGAACTTCGATTTCGGCGCGCCGCAGACCGGGCAGTTGTCGGGGGCCTCGCCTTCCATCGTAAAACCGCAAACCGAGCAGACATGGATCGGCCGGGCGGCGATGTCCCGGCCGGCGGCGACGGCCTCCTGGGCGGCCTTGTACATGCCGGCGTGGACCTTCTCGGCGGCCAAGGCGTACTTGAGGAACGTGGCCGCTGTCTTCTCGCCCTGGGCCTCGGCGATCTGGACGTAAGCGGGGTACATCTCGTCGATCTCGAAGGTTTCGCCGCCGACGGCCGCGGCCAGGTTGTCCTTGGTCGGGCCCAGGGCGCCCAGGGTCCTGACATAGTTGGTGGCGTGGACCTGCTCGGCGAAGGAGTTGGCCTTGAACATGCGGGCCACGTTGGAGAGCTTTTCGGCCTCGGCCTTCCCGGCGAAGGCGGCGTATTTGACGTGGGCCTGGCTCTCGCCGGCGAGCGCGGCCTTGACGTTCTCTTCGGTCATCTTCTTCATGGGGGACTCCTCCTTATGAGATTCTGATCATCGCCTGGATGGCGCCCCGGGCCCGGTCGGCGGTCGCCGGGGGGACCTCCACGCGGTACGTGTCCGTTTCAAGGGACCGCAGGACCTTGTCGATCGTCGTCATCTTCATGTGGGCGCAGAGCGCGGTCTCGCGGGCCGGGAAGAACTGGACCGCCGGGTTCTCCTTCGCCAGGCGATAGATGATGCCCTTTTCGGTGCCGACGATGACCTCACGGCTCGCCGTCGTCCGGGCCTCGAGGACCATCTTGCCGGTCGAAAGGACCTTGTCGGCCAGGTCGCTGACCTCGAGGGGGCATTCGGGATGGACCCAGACCTCGGCGCCGGGGTGGGCGGCGCGGGCCTCCTCGATGTCGCGAGGCGTGAAGCGGTGATGGACGTAGCAGTAGCCGTCCCAGGCGATGACGGTCTTTCCCGTCCGCTTGGCGACGTAGGCGGCCAGGTTCTTGTCGGGCACGAACAGGACCCGGTCGACGCCGAGCGATTCGACGACGGCCACGGCGTTGCTCGAAGTGCAGCAAATGTCGCTCTCGGCCTTGACCTCGGCGCTGGTGTTGACGTAGCAGACGACCTTGAGCCCCGGGTATTGGGCCTTCCAGGCCCTGAGCTCGCGGCCGTTGATCATGTCGGCCATCGGGCAGCCGGCCTCGATCTCGGGCAGGAGCACGGTCTTGCCCGGGGCCAGCACGGCGGCCGTCTCGGCCATGAAGTGGACGCCGCAGAAGACGATGGTTTCGGCGTCGAGCCCTGCGGCCTTGCGGCTGAGCTCGAGCGAATCGCCCGTGAAATCGGCGATGTCCTGGACCTCGGGGAGCTGGTAATTGTGGGCCAGGATGACGGCCTTCCGCCGCCGCTTGAGCGCCGCGATCCGCTCCCGGAGATCCGCCACGCCTCAGCCCTTTCCGCCGAGCGGCCGGCCGCATTGGATGCACACCGGGTCGCCCTTTTTGGTGATGCCGCCGCAGGCCGGGCATTCCTCGAATTCCACTTTGCAGGCCCGGCAGAAGGCCTTGTTGTGCTCGTCGAGGGCCGTGTCGCAGTAGGGGCAGGCGCAGCCCTCCTCGTGCTCGTGGCCCGCCGGCGCCCCGGCCGCCGGGACGGCCTGGCCGGCCTGGCGGTCCCGGTAATTCTTGATGGCCTCGTGGAGGGCGTCGGCGCCGAGGTTGGAGCAGTGCATCTTGTTCTTGGGCAGCCCGCCGAGCTCCTCGGCGACCAGCTCGTTGGTGATGGCCATGGCCTCGTCGAGCGTCTTGCCCTTGGCCATCTCGCTGACCATGCTGGAGACGGCGATGGCCGCGCCGCAGCCGAAGGTCTGGAACTTGACGTCCTTCAGCCGGCCGGCCTCGACCTTGACGTAGAAGGTCATCATGTCGCCGCAGACGGGATTGCCGACCTGGCCGACGCCGTCGGCGTCCGCGAGGACGCCCACGTTGCGGGGGTTGGCGAAATGGTCCATGACTTTTTCGCTGTACATCAGGAGCCTCTCTGTTTGAGGAATTCGGTATAGAGGGGAGACATGGCCCGGAGCCGCTCGACGATCGGCGGGAAGGCCTCGAGGACGAGGCCGATGCCGGCCGCGGCCGTCCCCTCGATCAGGCTGAAGACGAGCGAGCCCTGGGCCACGGCGTGATCGTAGCCCATGGCCAGGAGCACGTGCGAGGCCTTGAGCGACTTGGAGGTGCAGGCCGAGCCGCTCGAGACGGCGATGCCCTTCATGTCGAGGAAGAGGAGCATGCCCTCGCCCTCGACGAACTCGACGCAGAAGCTGGCGTGGTGGGGCAGGCGCGCCGTCCGCGAACCGGTCACGAGGACGTGGGGGATGCGCCGCGGCAGCTCGTCGAGGAGCCGGTCGCGGAGCGGGACCAGGGCCGCGGTCCGGGCGTCCCTCTCGGCCCGGGCCAGAGCAGCGGCCTTGCCCAGCCCGACTAGGCCGGGCACGTTCTCCGTGCCGCCCCGGCGCCCGCCCTCCTGGATGCCGCCGTCGATGAGCGGCAGGATGCGCACGCCCTTGCGGACATAGAGGGCCGCGGCGCCCTTCGGTCCGTAGAATTGGTCGCCAGCCAGGCTCAGGGCGTCGACGCCCAGGGCCCTGACGTCGATGGGGATGCTGCCGACGGCGGCGACGGCGTCCGTGTGGACGAGGACGTTGCGGGGCCGGCAGAGGGCCGCGATCTCGGCCACGGGCTCGATCGTGCCGACCTCGCTGTTGGCGAGCATCACGGAGACAAGGACGGTGTCCTTGGTCAGCGCCTTCTCGACATCGGCCGGATCGATCCGGCCCTCGCGGTCGACCGGGACGAGGGTCGACGAGAAGCCCGACCGTTCCAGGGCCTTGACGGAATTGAGGACCGAGGAATGCTCGATGGCCGAGACGACGACGTGCTTGCCGCGGGCCTGTTGCCCCGTGGCCAGGCCTTTGACGGCGAGATTGTTGGCCTCGCTGCCGGTCGCCGTGAACGTGATCTCGGAGGCCGCGGCGCCGATCAGGGCCGCGACCTCTTCCCGGGCCGCGTCGACGGCCTCCGAGGCCTCCCGGCCGGCCGCATGGAGGCTCTGGGGATTGCCGTAGGACCCCGTGAGGTAGGGCCGCATGGCCTCGAAGACCTCCGGGCGCACCGGGGTCGCCGCGATGTGATCGAAATAGGTGCTGCTCATCCCCCTCCCCCTTTGACGCGGGGCGGAACGCGGCCGGCCGCGCCCGTTCCCCGGGCCAATCCTCAAACGGCCTCGACCGCCTTGACCTCGGGGATGTCCTTCTTGAGGATGCGCTCGATGCCCATCTTGAGCGTCAGCTGGGACATCGGGCAGCCCCCGCAGGCGCCCTTGAGACGGACCTTGACGACGCCGTCTTCGCCGACATCGACGAGCTCAACGTCCCCGCCGTCGGCCTGCAGGGCCGGGCGTATCTTGGCGAGGGCCTGTTCGATCTTTTCTTTCATGAAACTCTCCTCATCGTTCCGGGCGCCGGTCCACCTATCTTACGCCGCCCGGGCGCGCAAGACAAGGACGCCGCTCGCGGCGCGTGCGCCCCGACTCAGGCCTTGGCCATCGGTTGTCCGCAGCAGATGAGCACGTGCTCTTCGGCGCAGCCGCAGGCCTCGTCGATGATGACGCGGTAGCCGCAGACCCGGCACTCGAGCTTCGGTTTGGGCGCGGCCTTCGGCTTGGCTTTCGCCTTGGCCTTCGGGGCCTTCTTCTTCAGTGCCTTGGTGGCCATGTCCTTCCTCCTCCCGATGTTATGGATAGCATCGCCTCCCGGCGGTGTCAAACGTCGCCGTCCTCCCCGGGGCGGTCCCAATCGAGCAGGCGCCGCTCGCCGCGCAGGGCCCGGATGGCGGTCACGTCCTGGCTGACCTCCAGGGTCCCCTTATAGGCGCCCGCGGCGTCCCGCAGGGCGATATAGCGGATGTGGGCGAAGCGGCCGCGGAGGTCGATCCAAAACTCGGCCTCGTCGCGCTCGCCGCGGCGGAAGGCGTCGAGGATGCGCTGGACGACGTCCAAGCTCTTGGGCGGATGGCAGTTTTGGACCTTGCGACCGATGACGCCGGGCGACCGCGGGAAGATCCGCTCCGGCCCCGCCGAATAATAGGCCACGGTGTCGTTCTCGTCGACGAACGAGATGTCGACGGGCAGCCGGGTCAGCATCAGGTCGATCTGTTCCGGGGTCAGGCGGCCCGTGCCGAGACTGACGTACGCCGGCCGGCCTTGGGCGGCGCCGCCTCCGGACGACAGCCCGGGGGTCCCGGGCGGCCAGGCCGGAGCGGGCGGGATCCAGGCATAGCCGATCTCCTCCTCTCCCTTTTTGACCCGGGCCCAGTCGTCGGCGTCAAGGAGCTCCATGGCCATCGGGAAGAGCACCTTCTCTTCCTTGCCGGCCATGTCCGCCATCTCCTGCAGGACCCATCGGCCGACACGGACGGCGAGATCGGCGTCACCGAGATCGACGGACCGCCGCAGGTCCTTGAGATGGGCCCGGATATCGTCGTGAACGGCCCACATGACCTTGGACGGTCCGCTCACGCCCTTGGCCTCGAGGCGGGGGAAGAGCTGGTTCTCTTTTTTCAGGTAGTGCGTCTCGATCCGGGCCAGGTCCTCGACGAACGGGACGAGCCTGGACCGGGCCGCGGCGGCCGGCAGGCCCCCGTTCCCGACCTCGTCCAGGGCCGCTCGGGCTCGGGCGATCAGGCCCAGGAGGGCCTTATTCTCGGCGGCCAGGGTGTGAAGAGGATGGCCGGGCTCCGCCTCCGGAGCGGGCCGGGCGTCCAGGGCGGACTCGAAGACCTTGACGTGAAGGTCGCAGAGCCGGCGGACCTCCGATTCGGGCAGGCCCTCGTCGATGAGCTCCTGCTCCATCGCTCCGATCTCGGCCCCCGACACGTCGTGGGCCAGGGCCGCGAACCGGGCCTGCAGGGCGGCCACGTCGCCGCCCGCGTGGAGGTCGCGGATGATGCCCTTGAGGACCTCTTTCTTTTTGGCTTCGATCGTCATATGTGAGCCTCCCACGCCATCCATCATACAACAATTCCTACAAAATTAGTAGTGTTTATTTAGGATTTTTCAGGAACCTGGCCCATGCCATCAGGCCGGTCCTTTCCCTTTGCGATGACCGGGTCCCGTCCCGTCTAAACGATGACCCGGGGAATGAGCGGGTTGAGGCGGGCCAGGATCTCGTAGCTGATCGTTCCGGCGAGCGAGGCCAGGTCCTCGGCCGAGATCCGCTCCCGGCCGTCGGTCCCGATGAGCGTCGCCTCGTCCTCGAGCTTCAAACCCGGGATGTCGGTGACGTCGGCCATGAAAAAGTCCATGGCCACCCGGCCTCGGACCGGCGCCCGACGGCCCTTGATCAGCACGTGGCCGGCGTTCGAGAGCCCCCGGTCGTAGCCGTCGTAATAGCCCGCCGGGATGACGGCCAGGACGCTCGGCCGCGTCGTCCGGAACGTGCCGCCGTATCCGATGTCGGAGCCGGCCGGGACCTTCTTGATCTGGGCGACGCGGACGCGCCACGAGAGCACGGGCTCGAGCGCGAGCGGCTCCTGGCGGTCGAGGAAGCAGGAGAGGTACGTTTCCTTGGACGGCCAGAGCCCGTAGAGCCCGATGCCGACCCGGCCGAGATTGAAGCCCTTGTCGGGGAACAGGATCGTCGAGGCGGTGCACGACATGTGCCTGAGCGGAACGCCCAGCCCGGCGGCCGCGAGCGCCTTCCCCGCCGCCCGGTAGGTCTCGAGCTGGCGCCGCGGATAGTCATGCTTGGTCGTGTCCTCGATGTTGGCGAAATGCGAGGACAGCCCCTCGACGACGAGCCCCGGCCGGCGGCGGATGTCGGCCACGAAGCGGGCCAGGTCCCTGGCCAGCACGCCCTGGCGCCAGGTCCCGGTCTCGAGTTTGACATGGACGCGGACGGTCTTGCCGGCGCGGGCGGCCAGGCCCGCCAACCGGTCGACCGTTTCCTTGTTATAGACCGTCAGGCGCAGGCCATGAGCGACCGCGTCGCCGAGCGCGTCGAAGGGGGCGTAGCCCAGGACGAGGACGGGCGTCTCGAATCCGGCCCGGCGCAGCGCGACGCCCTCTTCGACCGAATTGACTCCGAACCAGTCGATCCCTTCGTCGGCCGCGAGGCCCGCGACCTCGAGCAGGCCGTGGCCGTAGGCGTTGGCCTTGATCACCGCCAGGAATTTCCGGCGGGGCCCGATGAGGCGCCGGAACTGCCGGATGTTGTGGACGAGGGCCCGCCGGCTGATCTCGATCCGTCCCGCCGCTCCCCCGCTCACGGCCCGCTCCTCACCCGGCCATGGCCGCCCGGACACGGCTCAGGTCGATAAGCTCGACCAATTCGGATTCGAGGAACACCGTCTCGTGACGCTCGACGCCCGTCGAGACGATGCCTACGCGCGTATCGATCAGGTCCTCGATGGCCCGGACATAATCGACGAAAGCGGCCGGCAGGGATTCGAGGTCCGAAGCCCCGTGCAGGGATCCGGGCCAGCCCGGGAAGACCGTGAATTCGGGGACGACGTCGTCGAGCATCCACGGCTCGGGCGGGAAGCTCTTGAGCAGCTGCCCCTTGTAGCGGTAGCCCGTGCAGACCGGCACTTCGGCGAAGCCGGCGAGGACATCGGGCTTGGTGAGGGCGATGCGGTCGACGCCGTTGACCCGGCAGGCATAGCGGACGGCCACGGCGTCGAACCAGCCGCAGCGGCGCGGACGCCCGGTCGTGGCCCCGAACTCGTCGCCCCGCGCGGCGATCGTTCGCCCGGTCTCGTCGGCGAGCTCGGTCGGGAAAGGCCCGCTGCCGACGCGCGTCGTATAAGCCTTCGTGATGCCCAGGACGCCGTGGATCGCCCGCGGCCCGACGCCCAGGCCGGTGGCCGCGCCGCCGGCCGTCGAGCTCGAGGAGGTCACGAAAGGATATGTGCCGTGATCGAGGTCGAGCAGGGTCCCCTGGGCGCCTTCGAAAAGGACGTTCTCGCCCTGCTTCATCCGTTCGTCCAGCAGCTCCGACACATCGCCGAGATAGGGCCCGAGCTTCTCGGCCCAGCCCGCATATTCACGGAAGATGGCTTCGACGTCGAGCGGCGGCAGGCCGGAGGTCAGGAAGCCCGTCTCTTTAGCGGCGACGGCGTCGGCGATCTTCTCGCGCAGGACCTTCAGGTCGGCGAGATCGCCGGCCCGAACGCCCAGACGGGCGGCCTTGTCCTCGTAGGCGGGGCCGATGCCGCGGCAGGTCGTGCCGATCTTCTTCGCTCCGCGCCGGTCCTCGGAGACCCTCTCGGTGAGCGGATGCCAGGGCATGATGAGATGCGCGCCGCGGCTCACGACGATCCGCGACGGTCCGGCGGAGACTCCCTGGGCCTCGAGATCGGAGATCTCGTTGAAGAAGGCGGCCGGCGCGATGACCAGCCCATTGCCGATGACACAGAGCGTCCCGGGATGGAGGATGCCGGACGGGATCAGGTGAAGGACGATCTTGCGGCCGCCCACCCAGACGGTGTGGCCGGCGTTGTGGCCGCCCTGGTAGCGGGCCACGACCTCGAAGGCCGGGGTCAGAAGGTCGACGATCTTGCCTTTGCCTTCATCCCCCCACTGGGTGCCGAGAACGAGCAGATTGGCCATGCTTGGTCCTTTAACGCGAATGCCGCGGAGAACGAGAAGAGGACGCGCTCCGACGCGGGATTTTATCAGAACGTCAGGGCCGACTCAAGGCTTAAGCCTGCCCATCACGGGTCAGAAGCTCAGGCCCATTTGGACCTGCCACTGGTCGTCCTTGAGAGGGGCCCCCTTCTCCTTGTTCCAATCGTATTCGAACTTGACGAACAGCGTCGAGCTCAGGACGTAGCGCAGGCCCGCCGTCCAGCGGCTCCGGTCGAGGGCCAGGCCGCCTTCGTGATAGGGGTCGTCGAACTGGATCTTCTGGAAGCTCCCGACCGGCTGGAGCCCTTTGAAGCTCATGCTGCCCCAGATCGAGAAGCCTTTGGACGTCCCCCGGGCGTACGGCTCGGGATTCTCGATGAACGCTTTGGTGTATTCGCCGTGGATCTCCCACTGGGCCGTCACCCACGACAGGTCGGCGCCTTCGAGGGTCAGGCCGCGCGTGTTGAGCTCGTCGTATCGGCCGGCGTAGTAGGACACGCCGGCCTGGAGCTCCTGGCCGACGAGAAAGCCGAGCCGGCCGCCCTTGGCCTTGTCCGCGTTGTTGTCGCGGAACTGCTGGCCGTAGGGCAGGGCCTGGCCCTCGGTTTCGGCCAGGCCATTGCCGATGTAGCCCGCGTACGACAGGACCCCGATCCGGCCCTCGACGAGGACGCCGAGGTCGCGCCAGCTCGCCGGATACAGAAACTCCAGGTTGAGGGGGGTGCGGATGAGGAGCGTCTCGTGCGGCCGGCTCGCCCTGTTCCATTGGCCGAAGGGCACGAGATAGAGCCCGGCCCGGGCGGTGAACGAGTCCGAGGGCAGGAAGCCGGCCCAGGCCTGATCGAGATCGAACGTGTTCACGTCGCGGGAGCGGACCTCGACGGCAAAGCCGAACTTCTGCCCGATCCGGCCGGCGGCGAGAAATCCGGCCAGGAGGTTCTCGATGGCGCCGTGCGGGTAAGCGCTCTCGGCCTGGCCCTTGACGTAGTCGAGCGAGAGGTAGCCGCCGAATTTCACGTCGGAACCGGACGGGGCGGCGGTGGCCGGCTGGGAGTACTGGCCGAAGGCCGGGATGGCCAGGGCCAGCAGGACGGCGAGGACGGCGGTGGCGGTCAGAAGCTTGTTCATAGGATCTCCGTGAAATCGAAATCGTCGGCGAGGAGGTCGTCCTTGAAGGAGCCGACGGGCTTGGCCAGGGCGACGAGCCGGCCGATCTCCGCCGCGCCCTTTTTCGTGCCCATCCAGATCCCGCCGACCAGGCGCCCGTCGCGGAGGACGATCTTCTTGTAGAGCCCGGATTCGGGCACGGAGCGGACGAGCTCTTCGGCGCCCTCGCCCAGAGCGTCGATCTCGCCCACGGACGTCACGTAGAGGCCGGCGACCTTGAGGGTATTGAGCGGGACGGTGCCGGCGTAGGGCTTCTGCCGGCCGGTCAGGCTGTGGGCCGCGGTCCGCGCCTGCTCGAAGGCCGCCGGGATGATGCCGTGGACGCGGCCGCGGTGCTCCGCGACATCCCCCGCGGCGTAGACGCCGGGAGCCGAGGTCGACATGTGATCGTCGACGACGATCCCCCGGCCGGCGCGGAGACCCGCCTCCCTGGCCACGGTGACGTCCGGAACGATGCCGGCGGCGACGATGACCGTGTCGGCTTCGATGCGCTCCCCCGACTCGAGCCGGACGCCCCGGACGCCGCCGGCGCCGAGGATCTCCTTGGCGACCGAGCCGAGGCGGACGGCGATGCCGTCCTTCTCCAACTGGACCCGGAGGATGGCGGCGGCGGCCGGGTCGAGCTGCCGCGGCAGCAGGCGGTCGAAATATTCGACGACGACGACCTCCACGCCGCGGCTGCGAACGGCCCGGGCGACCTCGAGGCCGAGCAGGCCGCCGCCGAGGACGGCCGCCCGTCGGCGGGTGCCGAGGTGCTCGACAAGGGCGATGGCGTCATCGAGCGTCCGCAGGACGAAGACGCCGGGGCCCGTGATCCCTTCGACGGGAGGCAGGGCCGCCCGGGCACCGGTCGCGAGAAGGAGGACGTCGTAGGAGCGCTGCAGGCCCGAGACGGTCTCGATGCGGCGCTCCCCCGCCCACAGCCGGGCGACCTTTTCGGACGGGCGGACGGTGATCCGCTGCCGCTCCGCCCAGCCTTCGGGGAAAGCGAAGAGCTTGTCGTACGGCAGCCGCCCGGCCAGGTATTCGATGAGGTTCGGGCGCGGGTAATAGGGATAGCGTTCCTCGCCGAAGATCTCGATCTCGGCGCCCGCGTCGAGCTCGCGGACGGCCTTGGCCGCCAGCGTGCCGGCCAGTCCGCTGCCGACGATGACGATGTTCACGGCGACCCGGACGTTCCGTCAGCCGCTCAGCCGAGCTTGGCGAAGAGGTCCTTCGGGACGCCGCACTGCGGGCAGACCCAGGTGTCGGGCAGGTCGTCGAAGCGCGTGCCGGGCGGGACGCCGTTGTCGGGATCGCCGACCGCGGGGTCATAGACATAGCCGCAAGCCGTGCATTCGTACTTGGCCATGGGACTCCTTTCAGTTTTCCGGAAGGACGTGCGCCTCATAGGCCGTCTCGACCTTGAGCTTGTGCTCGCGCTCCTGGCCGGCGAGAAAGAGGAAGAGGCGATCGCGGCCGGAGCCGCCCGCCAGAGCGGCCAGGGCCTCGTAAAGGGCCGCGGCCCGGGCCTCCTTTTGAGCGGCAAAGATGAGCAGGCCCTGGAGGGACATCCCGGGGGTGAAGGGCTCGTCGGCCAGGGTGTCGACGAGCCGGAGGTCGGGAACGGACGGCGCGGCGATCTCCTGGATCTCTGCAACCGGCAGGCCTTCGAGCAGCCGGCGATGCTCGATCTCCTGGAAGCGAAGGTCCTCGGCCAGTTCGCGCAACCCAGGCGTCCCGGCCGCGGCGGCGATCCGGGCGTACCCCCCGGCCGCTTCGATCTCCCGCTCGATGGCGAAGGCGATGATCTCGGCGGCGCTCGAAAAACGCGGCTGGCTCATCGCTTGTTCGCTCGTCCTTTCGTTCGTCTCGTCGCGGACGGGCTCATTATAGCCGAACCGCTTGGCCAGTCAACGCGCGGACGGGCCGAGCGCGATGAGCTTGTCGCGGAGGAGCGAGTTCCTCTTGACCGGCTTGTCGTTCTTGATGGCAATCCAGAGCGCCTTGAACGAGCCGATGACGACGCTCAGCCGCTTGGCCCGCGTCAGGGCCGTATAAAAGAGGTTGCGCTGGAGCATCATGAAGTGCTGGGTCATAAGCGGCATGATGACGGCCTGGTACTCGCTGCCCTGGGCTTTGTGGACCGACACGGCGTAGGCCAGAGTGACGTCGTTGAGCTCGTCCTTCTCGTAGCAGACCGTCCGGCCTTCGAAGTCGACGAAGAGGCGGCATTTGGCCCGGTCGGCGTGCAGGACCGAGCCGATGTCGCCGTTGAAGACATCCTTGTCGTAGTCGTTGCGGAGCTGCATGACCTTGTCGCGGGCCTTGAGCGTCCGCGTCCCGACTTGGAGCCCCTCCCCGCCCGGGTTGAGCCGCGACTGCAGCGCGGCGTTGAGGCTCTCGACGCCGACGAGGCCCTTGTACATCGGGCTGATGACCTGGATGCGCGGGTCGAGCGGGCTCAGGCCGAGCTTGCGGGGCACGCTCCACGTGGACATCTTGCAGATGAGCTGGAAGGCCTTGCGCTCGTCGGCGAGCGGGATGAAGTAGAAATCGGAATCCTTGTCCGTCTTCGCCGGCTGGACGATCCCCTCGCCCTGGTTGATGCGGTGGGCGTTGACGACGATGAGGCTCTCCTTCTCCTGCCGGAAGATCTCGTCGAGCCGGACGACGTCGACCGTGCCCGACTCGATGATATCGTGGAGCAGGTTCCCCGGCCCGACGGACGGCAACTGGTCCTTGTCGCCGACGAGGATGAGGCGCATCCAGGGGGGCACGGCCTTGAGAAGGTGGTGCATCAGCGGCAGGTCGACCATCGAGAACTCGTCGACGACGAGGGCTTCGCCGGGCAAAGGGTTCGAGGCGTTGCGCTTGAACGAGCCCTTCTTCGGCTGGAATTCGAGGACTCGATGGATGGTCCGGGCGTCCCTGCCGGTCGCCTCGGCCAAGCGCTTGGCCGCCCGGCCGGTCGGGGCCGCGAGGAGGACGTCCTTGCCCCACTTGCGGAAGATGTCGACGATGGCCCGGATGATGGTCGTCTTGCCCGTCCCGGGGCCGCCGGTGATGACCAGGATCTTGCGCTCGAACGATTCCCGGATGGCCCGCCGCTGCAGGGCCGAGAACTGAAGGGCCAGGTCCTTTTCCGTCCCCTCGACGGCCTGGTCCAGGTTGAAGTCGGGGGCCCGGCACGGGAAGCCGGCCAGCTTGTGGATCGACCGGGCGACCTCCTCCTGGGCCTCGAAGAAGAACGGGAGATAAAGGGCCCGCCCGCCGGACCACTCCTCGGCCACGACCTTGCCGCTCCGGACAAGCGCCTCCAGGGCCTCCTCTGGCTTGCCGGCCTCGAGCTCGAGGTCCGCGGCGCACTTCTCCGCGACCTCGGCCGCCGACGAGAACACGTGGCCCTGCTCGTTGTCCTTTTCGAGGATATAAAGGATGTAGGCCTTGACCCTCTCGAGCGAGGCCGGATCGAGGCCGAGCTTGAGGGCGATCTGGTCGGCCGTCTTGAACCCGACGCCCCAGATGTCGAGGCTGAGCTGATACGGGTTCGTCCGCAGCACCGTAAACGAGCGGTCGCCGTATTGTCGGTAGATCTTCGTCGCCAGGCCGGTCGAGACGGCGTGCTCCTGGAGGAACATGATCAGGTCGCGGATGTCCTGGTGCTCGGCCCAGGAGCGGCGAATCTCGCCGAGCTTGACCTCGCCGACGCCTCCGACCTCCCGCAGGCGGTCCGGCTCGCGGTTCAGGATGTCGATCGTGCCGGCGCCGAAGGTCTTGACGATGCGCCCGGCCAGGACCGGCCCGATGCCCCTGACCAGGCCCGAAGCCAGGAACTTCTCGATACCGGCGGCAGAGGCCGGCAGGGTCATGGTGAAGTGCTCGACCTTGAACTGTTGCCCGAAGCGCGGATTGACCTCCCAGCCGCCGCGGATCCGCAGGACCTCGCCTGGCGAAAGCGGCGGGAACGAGCCGACGATAGTCAGGATCTCGCCCGATTCCGGCTTGAACTTGGCGACGGTGTAGCCGTTGTCGGGATTGTAGAAGACGATCTCCTCGATCGCCCCGTCGAGATGTTCCTGGCCGGTGACAAGCGCCGGCTTTTTCACGCGGGCCTCAGTTGATGACGCGGAGCATGCGGCTCCAGCGGGCCTTGGGGAGGAAGCTCGCCAGCTTCTTGAGACGGTCGCTGACCCCCGTCTTCTGCCACGAATCGCGCTCCGCCTTGTAGGAAAAGTAGATGACCCAGGGCCGGCCTTTGATCGACGCCAAGGGCACGAAGCCCCAGTAGCGGCTGTCCATGCTGTTGTCACGGTTGTCGCCCATGACGAACAGCTGGTCGGACGGCACCGTGACCGGCCCGTAGTTGTCGCGGATGACGTCGTCGTAGCTGTAGAAATCGCTCTTGGAATTGACGTGGCTGTCGATGTGGACCTTGTAGGGCTCGTCGAGCGGTTTGTCGTCGACGTAAACCTGCTTGTCCTTGACCTCGACCTTCTGGCCCGGCAGGCCGATGACCCGCTTGACGAAGTCCTTGGTCAGGTCCTTGGGGTACTTGAAGACGACGATGTCGCCCCGCTCGATGGGCTTGCGGGGCAGGATCGCGCCCTCGAGGGGCAGCACCGGCCGGGTGTAGGCCAGCTTGTTGACGAGGAGGAAATCACCCACGAGGAGGGTCGGCTCCATCGAGCCGGTCGGGATCTGGAAGGCCTGGACGACGAAGGTCATGACGAAGAAGACGAAGACCGCCGTCTCGGCGATGAGCTCGAAATATTCCCGGAAAAGGCTCTTGTCTCTTTTCTTCTTCTCTTTGTCCATCGGTGTCTCGGTCATGATCTCTTTACTATAAAGGAAAACGCGCTTCCGGGCAATAGTGTTGCCTCCCGCCTCGCCTTGACACCCCCGCCCAATCCGGCTTAACTAAAAGCCGTGACCGTCACCCTGTTCGGATACCCCAAGGCCGGCAAGACGACCCTGTTCAACCTCCTCGCCGGCGCCCGCGCCGCCGTCCATGCCTACGACGACGGCAAGCGCGAGCCGAACGTGCGGACCCTCCGCCTCCCCGATCCGCGCCTGGACGGGATCGCCGCCGCCACCCCGGATAAAAAAAAGGTCGAGGCGGCGCTCGACCTGATCGATCTCGCCGGCATCTCGTTCGGCGAGGTCAAGACGAGCCTTCTCCTCGGCCACCTGCGCAAGGCCGACGGCCTCGTCCACGTCGTCCGGGCCTTTGCCAACGCGGACATCCCGCCCGCCCGCGGCCGCATAGACGCCGCCGCCGACGTCCGGGGCATGGAAGAGGAGCTCGTCCTGGCCGACCTCGTCCTCATCGACGGCCGCCTGGAGCGGCTCGAGAAGGACCTCAGGAAGATGAAGGACCCGGAGGGCGAAAAGGAGCGCGAGCTGCTCCATCGCCTGCGTCCGGCCCTCGAATCGGGACGGGGCCTGCGCGCCGTGCCCATGAACGCGGCGGAAGAGAAGCTCGTGCGCGCCTTCGCCTTCCTGACGCTCAAACCCCTCCTCCATTTCGTCAACATCGACGAGAAGGACCTGGCGATGATCCGAAAGCCGGAAGCGCTCATCCCCGCCCTCGCCTCCGGCCGCCGCGCCCTTGCGTTCTGCGGGCGCATCGAAGCCGACCTGGCCGAGCTCGAGCCGGGCGAGCGCGGGACCTTCATGGCCGAATACGGGCTCGAGGGCCCCAGCGCACCGCTCTTCCTGGGCCGGGCCGTCGACTTCCTCGACCGCGTCTCGTTCTTCACCGTGGGCAAGGACGAGGTCCGGGCCTGGACCGTGCGCCGCGACGCCCCGGCCGTCGAGGCCGCGGCCGCGATCCACACCGACATCGCCAAGGGTTTCATCCGGGCCGAGGTCATATCGGCCGCCGACCTGCTCCGCTTCGGCTCGCTCCCGCACGCCAAGGAAGCCGGGGCCATCCGTCTCGAAGGCAAGGATTACGTCGTCCGGGACGGCGACGTCATCTCCTTCCGGTTCGGCTCATGAGCGCCACGTTCCGCGTGACCTCTCGGGATCCCGGCTCGGCGGCCCGGTGCGGCATCCTGGAGACGCCGCACGGCCCGGTCGAGACGCCGGCCTTCATGCCCGTCGGGAGCCAGGGCACGGTCAAGGGGCTGACCCACGCCCAGGTCGAGGCGCTCGGCGCGCAGATCATGCTGGTCAATTCCTACCACCTCTCTCTGCGCCCCGGCGTCGAGACGGTCGAAGCGATGGGCGGGCTCCACAAGTTCATCTCGTGGCCGCGCCCGATCCTGACCGACAGCGGCGGCTTCCAGATCTACAGCCTGTCCCCCCTCGTCCGCGTCAGCGACGAAGGCGTCCGCTTCGCCTCCCACCTCGACGGCACGAAAATCATGCTCCGGCCCGAGGACGTGGTCGACCTCCAGGTCCGGCTCGACGCCGACATCCTGATGTGCCTCGACCGCTTCCCGGCCTACCCCGCCTCCGACGAGGACCTGCGCGAGTCCGTCCGGCTGACCGCCCTCTGGGCCCGGCGCTCCAAGGCCCGCTTCCGGGAGCACGACACCCGCCAGCAGCTCTGGGGCATCTGCCAGGGCGGCGTCCACCCGGACCTTCGGGCCCGGTCGATCGCCGACGTCCTCGAGCAGGACTTCGCGGGCTACGCTTACGGCGGCCTCGGCCTCGGCGAGCCCAAGACGCAGCTCTTCGAGATGCTCGAGCTCGGCCACGGGCTCCTCCCCGCCGACCGGCCCCGCTATCTCATGGGCATGGGCTACATCGAGGACGTCGTCGAGGCCGTCTCGCGCGGCGTCGACCTCTTCGACTGCGTCCTGCCGACCCGGAACGCCCGGAACGGCACGCTTTTCACGAGCCGGGGGCGCGTGGCCATCAAAAACGTCAAGTACGCCCGGGACGAGCGGCCCCTGGACGAGGCCTGCGGCTGTTTCACCTGCCGTCATTTCAGCCGGGCCTACCTCCGCCATCTCTTCGAGCGCGAAGAGATCACGTCGGCCGTCCTGAACACCATCCATAACCTGCACTTCTATCTTGACATCTTCCGGAAAATGCGCCATTCTATCTCGTCTAACTCCTTCGCTACCCTGAAGAAGAGTTTGATTTCGAACGCTATTCAAAAGGAAGAACCGACATGATCTTCGGAGCAGTCGCGAACCTGGCCGGTCAGGCGGGACCAGCGGGGCAGGCCGCCCGGCCCAACATGCTCGGGGCCCTGCTGCCCTTCGTCCTCGTTTTCGTCATTTTCTACCTTCTCATCATCATGCCCCAGAGGAAGAAGCAGAAAAAGCACATGGAGCTCGTGGACGGCCTGAAGCCCGGCGATCGTATCATCACCTCCGCCGGCATCTTCGGCACGGTCATGGGCGTCCAGAAGGACCTCATCGAGCTCAAGGTCGCCTCCAACACCAACATCAAGATCACCAAGAGCGCCGTCGGCGTCATCCGCGGCGCCAACGACAGGCTCGAAGGCGAATAACGCGGCCGCGGGAAGCGAGGCCTTCCCCCTCCGCCCCTGAATATCTCACGAGAGCGGGTACCCCATGAAAAAGAACCTCCAATGGAAGGTCGTCCTGACGCTCGTCATCGTCGGCGGCGCGATCTTCCTCGCTTACCCCTTCAGCGACGCCAAGATCAAGAGGGGCCTCGATCTGAAAGGCGGCATCCACCTGTCCATGCAGGTCATGACCGACGACTCGATCAACATCGAGACCGACCAGGAGGTCGGACGCCTCGAGGAGCTCCTCAAGAAGAACAGCATCTCCTTTGCCAAGGTCAGCAAGGAAGGCCTCGGGCGGATCGCCGTCCAGGGCACCCTGGCCGACCAGGAAGGCAAGACCCGAGACCTTTTCGACGAGTACTCCCGGGACTGGGAATACTCGTTCGCGGGCGACCGGGCCACCCTCTCCCTCAAGCCCCTGGTCATCCAGTTCCTGCGCGACCAGTCGGTCAGCCAGGCCAAGGAAACGATCGAGATCCGGGTCAACGGCCTTGGCGTCTCCGAGCCGCTGATCCAGCGCCAGGGCGCCGACAAGATCATCGTCGAGCTGCCCGGCGTCGACGACCCGGACCGGGTCAAGGAGCTGATCAAGGTCACCGCCGTCCTCGAGTGGAAGCTCGTCAAGGCCGGCCCGGCCGCCGACGAGGCGACCCTGCTCGCGGCGACCAACGGCCAGGTCCCCGAGGACGCCGAGGTCCTCAAGGGCGATCCCAAGCGCGGCCAAGGCGGCTTCTACCTCGTCGACAAGGTCTCCGTGGTCACCGGCAAGGACCTGAGGACCATCCGCCGGACCCAGGACGAGTGGAACAACCCCGCGGTCGCCTTCTCGCTCAACTCCGACGGCGGGGCCCGCTTTGAGCAGGTCACCGGCGCCAACATCGGCAAGCAGATCGCCATCATCCTCGACAAGAAGGTCCAGTCCGCCCCGGTCGTCGAGAGCCGCATCTCCCGGGCCCAGGGCGGCATCATCCGCGGCCGGTTCACCGCGCAGGAAGCCGACGACCTCGTCGTCGTCCTCAAGGCCGGGTCCCTGCCGGCCGGCATCAAGTACCTCGAGGAGCGGACCATCGGGCCGACGCTCGGCGCGGACTCCATCCGACAAGGCCTCCTGGCGGGCCTCGTGGCCATCGTGGCGGTCATGATCTTCATGGTCGTCTTCTACAGGCTGTCGGGGATCAACGCCGTCGTCGCCCTCATCCTCAACGTCCTCATCCTCTTCGGCGCCCTGGCCTACTTCAAGGCCGCCCTGACCCTGCCCGGCATCGCCGGCATCATCCTCTCGATCGGCATGGCCGTCGACGCCAACGTCCTCATCTTCGAGCGCATGAAGGAAGAGCTGGCGATCGGCAAGGGCGTTATCAGCGCCGTGGCGCAGGGCTTCTCCCGGGCCTTTTCGGCCATCTTCGACTCCAACCTGACGACCATCATCTCTGCCGTCTTCCTCTTCCAGTTCGGCACGGGCCCCATCCGGGGCTATGCCGTGACGCTGACGATCAGCCTGTTCGCCAACCTGTTCACGGCCGTGTTCGTGTCGCGTCTGCTGTTCGACTTGACCGTCCGGAAATCCGCCAAGACACTGAGCATCTAACATGCAACTCTTTAAAACCCCCAGCATCCGCTTCATGAAGTACAAGTACATCGCCCTGGCCGTCACCGCGGCGATCGTCTTGTCGGGCCTCCTCAATATCGCGGTCTTCAAGGGCCTCAAGCTCGGCGTCGATTTCGGCGAGGGCACGCTGCTCCGGATCATGACCAAGACGCCGTCGTCCGAGGGCCAGATCCGGGATCTGCTTCAGACGATCGGCCTCGGCAAGAGCCAGGTCTCGAAGATCGGCAATACCGGCCAGGAGTTCCAGATCCGGGCCCTCGAGACGGCGCCGACCAAGGCCACGGACCGGGAACAGATCGAGTCGCACGAGGCCCTGGCCGACAGGATCATCGCCGCCCTCCGGGGCGGCGAGGGCGCCGCCGAGAAGGCCCGCGGCCTGGTCGACCTCAACGCCATCGACGAGAAGTCGCTGACCGCTCTCCTCGAAAGCGCCTTCCCCGGCTCCGGGCCCGACGCCGCCCAGCGGATCCTCTCCTACCGGACCCAGACCGGCATCATCACCGACTTCAAGATCCTCGACGGGTTGGGCCTCAAGCCCGATGTCCAGGCGTTCCTCCAGGACAAGGCCTATCTCGGCAGCCTGACCGTCCTCAGCCGCGAGACGGTCGGCCCGCAGGCCGGCGCCGACCTCCGCAGGAAGGCCGTCCAAGCGACGATCTGGTCGCTCCTGGGCATGCTCGTCTACATCGCCCTGCGCTTCAAGATCGAATACGGCGTCTCGGCCATCTTCACCCTGGCCCAGGACGTCCTCATCACGATGAGCGTCTACTCCTTCACGAACCGGGAGATCAATCTGCCCATTGTCGCCGGCATCCTGACCATCGTCGGCTTCTCGATCAACGACACCATCGTCATCTTCGACCGGGTCCGCGAGAACCAGAAGCTGATGCGCGGCAAGCCCCTCGAAGACATCATGAACGTCGCCATCAACCAGTGCCTGGGGCGGACGGTCATCACCTCGGGCACGGTCTTTTTGACCGTCCTCGCCCTGTTCCTTTTCGGCGGCGAGGTCATCAACGATTTCGCCTTCCTGATGCTCATCGGCACGATCGAAGGCATCTATTCGACCATCTATCTCTCCTGCCCGGTGGTCCTGTTCTGGCAGAAGTGGTTCGGCTCCAAGAAGACGGCCCGGAGATGATTTTTCCAAAAATAATTCCTTGTCAAAGATGCATTAATGCTTTATACTGATTGCTGTGTGTTGGTGTAATTTTCCGAGGATGAGGTAAGCATCATGGCGGAAGCTAAAAAGCCCCTCAGCGCACCCCCCGTGCCCCCCATGTTCAAGGACTCGTTCTTCGTGGGTGAGAAGGGCACGACGCGGAAAGCCCTCGTCTTTCCCATCGCGCTGATCCTCCACGTCGTTCTTATCGTTACGGCCATCGTTCTTCCCCTTCTCTCGACCGGCGCCCTGCCGACGGTCGAGGTGTACAGCGCGTTCC
>Ga0209609_10000537_pt1 | contig 22831 bp, 16 predicted proteins | sample LakKivw325mmetaG_FD_184136 | JGI IMG/M metagenome (GOLD analysis project Ga0209609, IMG submission 184136) | Anoxic lake water microbial communities from Lake Kivu, Rwanda to study Microbial Dark Matter (Phase II) - Lake Kivu water 325m metaG... | ecosystem: Environmental > Aquatic > Freshwater... | reverse complement strand
GTCGCGTCTTCTTGTGAATCACCATCGGGGTCTCCTCCTGAGGTAGCTACCTCGGTCTGATTACCCCGAAAATGTAAACAACGCTAGCTTAACCCACATCTTAGGTAGAGATCCTCAAACTCGTTAATCATTTTATTTAGAGTAAATTTTTCTAAAAATATTTTATGGCCATTCATTCCCATTTTTTCCAAAAGGTTTCTATTGTTTAATAATTGAGCGATGCAATGTGCTAAAGCATCGACATCTGTTGGAGGAAATAAAAATCCATTTTCTCCATGGTTAATTGCCTCTGGAATACCGCCAGTATTAGAACCTATTACGGGTCGACCAGAAGCCATAGCTTCTATAACACTCAGTGGTAGTCCTTCTCTTGTAGATGCTATGATTGTGAAATCGACATCCCTCAACAAATTTTCGACTTTGTCTATTAATCCTTTAAAAATAACTCGTTTATTCAAACCAAGATCATTGCTTTTCTGCTGTAATTCTTCTCTCAAAGGTCCATCGCCAATAACCCATAATTTAGCATGAGGTATTTCATGCGAAATTTTTTTGAAAGCACGCAAAAGTATCTCATGACCCTTATGTCTTGTAAGGGAAGCAATGATAGCAAACACACCATTATATTGAGGTTCCGAAAAACAAAATTTTTTACCATCAATACCGTTATATATAACTTCTATAATTTTCGGATTGAGCCCCTCTTTTTCAACAAACGATTTTTTCACGGCCTCGGAAACCGCTATGCATCGGTCCGTAAAATAGCGGTTTAATATACAGTCTGCCATGCGATGCTTGATAGTCAAAACCTCGGAATTATACATCGTGTGAAAGTGATGGATAACAACAGGTATACGGATTAACTGAGCAGCAACGCGAGACGGAAACGAGGCAAAATAACCATGAACGTGCAAGATATCCACATTTAGGGCCTTTAGTCTTGTGTATAATCTCAACCATTCCTGAGGGTTTTTATAATTTTTTATATTTAATATTTCTAAAGATATTCCATTTTCTTTTATTTGCTCGGCCACCTGACCACCACCACTAAGACACCAGACAAAAGAATTGAAACGGTTTGCATCAATCTTAGTAACAAGATTAAAGATGACCTTCTCGAGCCCACCTATTTTCAAATCTTCTGTAATGTGTAATACTTTTATATGTCGATTTTTCGATTCACTCATAAACACAGTCTTGGTTCCGAAAATTGCGCCTATTAAACTCATTGATCATTTATGGATGAAAGCATTGCTACGATCCTCATTAAGTACGTGTGATGACGAAGCACCGCTTCTCTTCCTAGCCTCGAAATTTGCTTCCTTTCACTGGGGTTATTCAGATAATATTTCATCTTGTCAAACAGATCATCCGGGCTTTTAAAAGTAACCAAGTGCGTTCCATCTTTGAAAAGCGCCAGCACATCCCGCTGCCTGTCTGAAATGACAAAGGAACCGCAGGCCAGTGCTTCAAATATTCTGGGACTTGCCTGGTAAACCGGAAAGCGACCTTCTGGATCCTGATAATGCGCTGCAAGAACAATCTTGGCGGCACTGTATATCTTAAGCCACTGGTCCGGCGTGGTATGTGATCCCATAATATGCTTTAGCAAAGGCGAGCTCGATTCCAGTCTATCCCATCCCGGCCCCCATATTGCGAGATCGAATTCGGTCAGCCTGGAAAATAACTCGGCTCTGCCGGGATAGTAAGATCCCATGAAGACGATATCGTGCGCGTATTGTTTTTGATCTTCTGACGAAAGTTCCAAAGGGTGATGAAGATCCGGATCACAGCCAAAGGGAAGCCATCTTGCTCCGGCAATACCCACCTGATCAAGAAGCTCAATTGCTTCTGTTCCTGCGCAAAATATGTGATCATAATGAGGCGCTGCGTGAAGGATTGGTTGAAAATTTATAGGCGCATCAGTTGTCCACAGTATAGTTCTGATTCTGTTTTTTTTTAGAGAATTGACAGTATCAGGCAGGGTACGATAACCCCCTGTAATAAAGGCGATTTCAGGAGCAAATCGACTCGCCAGGGTATTGAATTTTCTGTTTAAAATATCGAGATCTAAACGATGAAGCCAAGGCACATGCCTCCTGATCTGGCCTGGGATGATATGATTTCTGTCATCGAATATTGAAAGGTCATGGCCTAAAGAACGAATGGCATTTTCCATGTATTCGGTGATCGTCCAGAAGTGCGGGTTATGATAGCCACTTAAAAGGATTTTCATCTTTACAATATTATTCCTATATTCGTGTAGATTTACTATCTGAGCTACAGAAACATGAAAAGAGATGTTGAAAAATACTCTTAACCCATAAATAATATCCGGCCCATTGAATTGGATATGAACGGATCATCTTTTGAAATTCGGTTAATGCCTTAGCCGGCATTCCGTTCTCAAGGAAAAATAGTCCACGCATGTAAAAATTGTGATTAGAAAAATAAGGTGATTCTCTTTTTATCATCGGATATGTTTCTGTTAGCACATTCAAATGGTCTAGCAGAATCAGGCGGGCATCCTGGAATCGCGGAGATTGAGAATAATTGTTCTCATGCTGCACCCACTTTTGAACAACGCCCGGCTCATATTTCATATTTGCGTCAGAAGCGAAGAGTCGCGACATAAATTCTGCATCATCAAGCCCAGTCAGACGATGATCCTCAGAAAATCCTCCTATTCGTTGGACTATATGCTTCCGAACCATAAGGGTTTGCATTGACACAAGGCCACAACCTATGGCCATCTCATGGAGACATTGCTGATTCGAAGCCTGGCGACTGATGAAGCGATCAATGAGTCGGCCATCATCGTATATGCGCTCATAATCGGAATAGACAACATCAACATCAGGATTGCGTCTGAATACTTCATATTGTTTGAACAGTCGGTCTGGCAACATAATGTCATCCTGATCTAAAAAACAAACTATGTCAGCCGAGGCTTTGGCTATTCCTCTGTTGAGCGCCCTGCCCTTGCCCCCGTGTGTCTCTTTCAAGAGAGTTATTTTCGGGTCAGAAATGGTTTCCAGAATCGGATCCGCAGGTTCCTTTGATCCATCATCCACAACAATGATTTCCCATGACACTCCTCCCTGGACACAGACGCTATCAACTGAACGATTCAGCCAACCTTTGCCTTCGTAGTATGGCAAAATGACAGAAACCTGTACGTTCATGTAAACCATCCCCAAAAGCCCACTGAATTCAAAGGCTTACAAGAGTCAGTTGCCTCTAAGCAATGAATTTCATTGCTTATTTCTTATAATCAATCATTAAATCACTGCAAAAATCTAACCACTTATGTTGGATATATTGCACGGGGAAGGAATATTTTAAAGAGGTGTCTTGTGGCGAATTGGTACTATTTTTGATGGGTTAAGTCACATGACGGCCGCTTTGGAACAATTCTTGTAAAATATGCAGTATTACATGCTTATTCTGTCTAGATGAGACGTTCACTTGAGATATGAACCGGAGTCCATCCAATAAAATCATAGAAAACATCCTGTGGAATTTTACAGGCCAGGGCTGGCTTCTTATTTTAGCCTTCTTTACCATGCCCTATATCATCCATCATCTCACTGTAGAACTCTATGGCATCTACGTTCTAGTCAGCATCGTCGTTGATTATTTTGCCTTTCTGCAGCTAGGGATGGGGGCTGCGTCTGTAAAATACATTTCCCAATACCTTGCACAGGATCGGCAGGAGGACATAAGGTTAACCTTTTGGTCAGGGATTATTGCCCACGTCGTAATGGGATTTATTGGAACATTGACCATATTCATTTTTGCAGATATACTTATTGATAAATTTTTTACAATGTCCCCCCAGTTCAAGGATACAGCTCTTTTTGCTCTCCGTGTCGGCTCCATCGGCTTCTTAGTATCAATGTCAATCGGCATGGTAAGTAGTGTCATAAGGGCAACAAACCGATTCGACCTTATTAATCGCATTGGTATTATCATCGGCACGCTACAGGTCGGATCGACAGTTATTCTTCTCTATTTCAGTTATTCACTTAAAGAAATCGTAACCGCCAACGTTGTCATACAATCCGGTAGCCTCTGCTTGCAGTGGATACTGGTGAGGAAGCTTCTTCCCTGCCTTTCAAATTTCTCGTCGAATATAAGTACAATTTTTCACCTTTTAAAGTTCGGCGGTTTTGTTACCCTATCGAGTATCGTTGGGCCTATTCTAACCAACATAGAGAAGATACTTCTCACATCCCTGCGTTCAGTATCGGCACTCACATACTATTCCGTACCCTTTTCGCTTGTTGGCAGATTGGCTGTTATACCATCCTCTTTTTCATCGGTTCTCTTTCCAGCTTACAGTTATTACCAGGAATCGGAGAAAAAGGAGGTTAATCGGCAATTACATTTCAGGAGCACTCTATACATTTTTTTAATCTTTTTTTTCCCGGTCTTGTTTTTTTTGTTCTACGGTCGTTCATTCCTTACGTTATGGGTCGGTGATGACTTTGCAGAATATTCAACAAATATTTTGATCATCCTCAGCCTGGCGGGTCTGGTTAACGCAGCGGCCTATCCTTCGATAACAGCCCTGCAGGGAATAGGTAAGCCCCAATTACCGGCCTTTTTTCATCTCGTAGAAACGATCATTTATATTCCTACGGTGTACCTGCTTATAAAGGAATATGGAGGGCTAGGTGCTGCCGCGGCCTGGTTTTTAAGGGTTTTATTGGATACCGTGTTACTCCACCATGCCTCATGTAAGTTTCTGGGAGAATCTCTTTTTGAGTGGTATCGAAGTCTTTTATCCAGAAGTATTTGGCCTACAACCATAAGCGCTTTTTCTTTCATTATCCTGAAAATTAATAACTTTTCTCTAATAGATCCTCTAAACATCGGTGGAATTCTGATAACTGGCGCACTGTATAGCTATGCCGTCTGGAAGATTTCATTCGACGATATCACCAGGGCAAGATGTGCAGCAGTGCTAAATGGAACGAAAATATGAAGTCATTACAGATGGAAGATAATCCCAATTGTTACCTGTGCGGCAAGCCAGGGGAATTAATATACCAAAATCTCAAAGACCGGCTATTCGGTGTAACAGGTCAGTTCAATATAAAAATATGCAAACCTTGTAGGCTGCTATGGATGGACCCCAGGCCATCCCTAACCGACATACCGAAATGTTACGAAAATTACTATACCCACGAAGAACCTGTTGCCGTCCAACATTGTTCTAACCATAGACCTCTCGCATTATTAAGGGACTCTATAAGAAGCATCATATTGTGCGGATATTACGGCTACCGTCACCTTCACTCCGTGCATCAATTTTGCTGGTTAGGCCCCGCACTTGCAAACATCCCTGTTCTGAAAAGGAGAGCTACATTCGACCTAAGGGAACGTTTTCTTCCATATAATAACTGTCACAATCGGCTCATAGTAGATCTGGGTTGTGGTAGAGGGGATTATTTAAAACGAATGAAAGATCTTGGATGGAATGTTTTGGGCATAGAGCCGGACCCTGTCTCCGCTCAGCTGGCCGAAGGTAATGGCATCAATATATTTAATGGAACTCTTGAGAAAGCGGCATTAGAGGAAGAAAGCGCCGATCAGGTTACCATGCAACATGTAATAGAACACCTCTCTGATCCAATTGCTTATGTAAAGGAGTGTCACCGTATTCTCAAGAAAGGGGGAAGACTGGTTATCTATACCCCTAATCTTTACAGCCTCGGACATCGCATATTCCGTGAATCCTGGCTTCACCTAGATCCGCCACGGCATCTCCATCTTTTTTCGCCGATGAGCCTTCAGTCTGCGTTGGAAAAAAGTCCTTTTAAAAAGTTTCGAATTGGAACGACATGTCATCCTGCAAAGAACATCTATGATAATAGTGTTATTATCTTAAAGCATGGAAATGTGAAAGATAAGGCAATACCCCAGAAAGGAAGAACACTTTTTAGTGTGCTGGAAACACTTATCTGCTCATTTGGAGTTTGTGGCGGTGAGGATATAGAAGCCGTAGCTTGGAAGGATTAATTGTTAGAATCTATTTTTCGACTTTGTTAATCTGAGCAGCACTTCCTAGTAATTCGATCTTTGGGATCATAATCACCATGGCTGTGAGAAACCAGAAGGGTTCCATGATTCGGACGATAATGAATGTGTTGGCGCTGATAGCATGGAAAAGGAGGCCGACAACCCCCCCCAGGAAACCCATGATTAAACCTTTAAAGAAAGGATCTGCGGTAGTTTGATAAGCTTTCAGAGCATTCCTATAAATTGCACCAAGTAAAAGGACGAAGAAGAAAAGTCCGAGTAATCCCGTTTCGACCAGCACTCTCGGATATTGGGCATCGACAAAGGCATATCCTGTTACGCCATATCCCAGAATCGGGTGCCTGGCAAAATCCTTTGTCAACACCTGTTTCCATGACTGAACCCTGGCCGAGGTAGAGGTATCTAGTCTAAAGCTCCCTATTTCCACATCTCCCCGATCGTGTGGCTGCGCAAAGGTATAATAAAATCTATCCTTCACACTATGTGGAAGCAACAGCGGCGAGATGGCTATTGCAAATACCAGGGGGATGATGATAGCAAACCTTTTTTTAGTGAAATAAATCAACGTGAAAAGCATCGGTATCAAAGCAACCCATGAACCCCTCGATAACGTTAGTTCTAATGTAATTAAACAAACAATAAGTAGAACAAAAAGAAAAGGTTTCTGTTTTGGCCGATTATCACTTAGCAATAAACCTAACGTTAATGAAATCATCAGAACGAGATAACCGCCGAGTGTGTTAGGTTCACCCTCCTTACCTTCAAATGGCGTTGAAACTCTTCCGCCAGCAGGAACTTCAATCAAGCCTACAACACATGTTACGAAGCAAACTATGAGCATGACAGCCAAGAAGCGCTCAATCTGCTTTTTCTCCTTGAGGATATTCACAGCCATGAAATAAATGACGATATACTCGAAATACTTGAAAACAAAAAGAAATCCCGTAACGCCCCTCACCCTGCCCATCTGATAGCCTATCATCGTAGATAGCAAGCACACGAAAAGGTAGACCGCTATCGCTTTATTAAGCGGTGTGCTCAGAAAGAGGCCTAATTCCTTTCTGATCGCTGTCTTCATGAACCAGGCAGTTCCAATGATAAGCAAAAGAAGATCTTCATAACGCAGAGTAAGACCGCGAAGGCCGGCACCTCCCCCCAATACTGAAAATGAGAACTCCGGGCTTAAGAGCATGGAAATAAGGAGTAGATAAAGGGAATATTCGGGTGCCAGGAAGCTGAAGATCGCGATGACAAAAGCAGCGAGTATTGCGATGACAAGAAATGAAGAAGCCTTAATCAACGCCACCCCTACAAGAGAGGTCACGATAACGATCGAGGCGACCCAGAAGAGTCTCTGGTTTGAATCTATTTGATCCGCTCTAAACATATCTCGCAAAATTTCATTTCCGGAATATTAAAATACCCGTCGAAGTAGCTACTCGTATCCCGGAAAATTCATGGACTGAGCAATATGAGTATTACTGACGGGCGGGGTGTCCGCTGGTTGATTATATTTTCGATGCAGACCTTTTGATGCAACGACACCATTCCGCTGGCACCATATTCGGTGACGTAACGTCAGGGCGAATCGGGCTTATAGATTTTTTTCAGCCTCTCCAGAAGGGCGTTTATTTCATTCAATTGCCTGTCGACATCCACCGGCCGGTAGCTTGCATCCTCGTAAGCATAGATGGCTGTCATCCAGCTCTGAAGATTGACGGCGAAAATACCCGCGACAAGCGAAAAGAGAAGAATGATCCACAGCCAGGAGGCAGGGACCTTCTTTTTCAGGAATTTTTTCCAGTCCCTCTTTTTCTTCAGATGGAGGATTTGAGCCTGCTCAGCCATGCCGATATCGCTCTAAATTAAATTCCACTATCGCTGGTCACGGTCAATCTTCTGCCGGATGAAGCTTCCGTATGTTGCCGGGATAACAGGGGTCTCTACTTTCTGCACCGGGGATACCGCTTCCACCATGGCACTTTGAGCCGGTGGGACCGCTTCGAGACTCGCCTCACGGGCCTTTACACCCAGGGCGATCTCGAAGTTTCCGGCCTGCGCCGATTGTTTCAGATCGCTCTTGAAAGCGGTCATGAGCCGGGTAAAGTCGCAGCGCAGGTACCCGCTCTGCTGCAGGATGCCGGTCGTGAAGATCATGATCGCGACGGTGAAGAGCAGGTTCTTGATCTGCATGATCTTCTTTACAACCTTGCTCCTCGAGGCGGCCTTCACATCGGCAGAGGTCTTGTTCAGCAACTCCTTGATAAAGGCTTCCGATGTTTCCTTCGTGTCGGCAGTCGCCACTTTTTTCCGGAAGGGATTCTTCGCTGCCTTCCGGAAAAATTCCATGGCCTGTGTAGGCAGGGACTCGATCTTTTCGAGAATAGACTGCTGTTCTACCCTCTGGGCACCGTAATAATAATAGCTCCTGTAGCGGTAATCGGAGTAATCCGTGCTCAGCTCCGCCTTGAGGCCGTTCAGCACCACACCGATGACATTTGCCTTGACCTGCTCGAGCTGCGATTTGGCGCGTTTGAGGGCGCCCCTCGGGATCTTACCGACGCGATAGACCATGACAACGCCATCGGCTTTCGAACTGAGGACGGCCGCGTCGGCGGCGGAGAGAAGAGGCGGCGCGTCGATGAAGACGTAGTCATACTCCTGCTTGGCCTCGTTGATCAGGTCACTGATGTATTGCGAGCCGATAAGCTCCGCCGGGTTAGGCGGGATCGTGCCCGCGGGGAGCACGTTGAGGTTCTCGATCCCCGGGGTCTTCAGGACTTCATCTACGGTCATCTTTCCGGCCATCATGTCCGCGATGGTCCGGACGCATTTTTTCCACTCAAAGTTCGCGAGGATTGCGTCCGTCAGCCCCTCAGACGAAGGCAGTCCAAACATCTTCGCGATGACGGGTTTCCTCAGATCGCCTTCGAGCAGGAGAACCTTGCGGCCGGCTTGTGCCATGGTGATGGCCAGGTTGACGATGGTGGAGGTCTTGCCTTCCTGCGGGGACGAACTCGTCAGGACGATGGATTTGATATTTTTCTCGAGGGATGCGAAATTGACGTTTGTTCGCACCGTCCTGTAACTTTCCGCCAGTGACGATTTAGGCGCAAAGTGGGAGATAAGCCTCGCATCCCGCTGGAGCGTTTCGGGATCCATGTCCCCGCCGTACTTCTCCTGGATGACAGCTTTGATCTCCTGCTGGGTGACATGGGGGACCAGCCCGAGGACGGGGACCCTGAGGAATTCCTCCACCTCTTCGATGGCACCGATGGAGGTGTCGAAGGTCTCAATCAGGAACGCGAAGACGACACCCATGGCAAGCCCGATGATCAAGCCCAGGAGAAAGTTTTCCTTGACCTTGGGCGGGTTCATGGGGTTCGCGGGCTCCAGGGCCGGCTTTACGACCTTCACTTCCTCTATATTCTCGGCCTCCTTGATCAGGGCTTCCTGGTGCTTCTTGTTCAGCATGGTGTAGACTTCCTGGGTGACCTGAACCTCCCGGTCAAGGCGTGCCATTTCGATGCCCTTTTCCGGCATCCTTTTGATGCCCTCACCGACGAAGTCCATTTTGGACTGCAGTGTTCTCATCTCCGCCACAAGACCCCTGTCCATGGCCTGGAGCTGTGCCTGCATGGCCTTCACCGTCTCGCGGATCTGGGCCTTCAATTCCACGACGGCCGGATACTGCTCCGTGTAAGTAATCAGGAGGGTGTCCCTGTCGAGCATCAGCTTGACGAGGCGGTCATTCAGATTGTGGTAAAGGGCGGGGGCGCTTTCGTAATAAAAGCTCGTTTTCGAGGTGAGCGGCCTGTCTTCAGCCCCTTCGAGGAGCTTCAGAATGTTCGTGATGTTCTGGTGGCTCACGGCGTCTTTGTCATAATTCGCCTGCAGGGTGTTCATCTGGCCGAGCAGGCTTGCGGACTGACTGTCCACGGAGACAATCTTGTTTTTCTCCTTGAATTCCCGGACGGCCTCCTCGGAATCCCTCAATCGCTCGGTGGCAAGCTTCAACTGGGCTTCGACGGCCCTCTTGGCTTCGATGGTCCTCTTGTTGATCTCCTTGTATCTCTCCTCCTGGTAGACGCTTGCGAGCCCGTTGGCCGCCCGCTGGGCAAACTTGGGGTCCTCGGACTTGACAAAGATGTCGATGACCGTGCTCTTGTTCTCGTCCAGCTGGGTCTTGACCTTGTCTTTCAGGTCCAGGATGATGCCCAGGTACTCCTTGCGGTTCCGGACCTCCTCCGAGGGAAGGCTGGCGGGGATGAGACCCATCTCCTTGGCCAGCATCTCCATCATGTAGTAGCTCTTGATTGTTGCGACCTGGGTCTGGAGGTCATCGACCATCGTGTAGTTGGTGTCCATGAAAATGCCGCCGCCGGTGTTGCGTTCGACCTTGATGCTGACACTGGCCTGGTAAACGGGCACGGGCTTATCGATGATCGCGGCAACGAGGCTGAAGAGACCTGTCAGGATGACGGTCAGGAGGATGATGAATTTTCGCCTCTTGATGACTCTCCAGTATTCTCTCAGGTTCAGGTCATATTGTGCCATTTCCTTGGCGCTCCTCTGTTTGGTCGAATTTCATTCTGAAAGTCGTCTTTACCTCAAGTGCAGTGTCATTTACCCAGATCCGGCCTGATTTATTTTATGCGCATCTGATCGGGCTGGCCGTAAGCGTCTCTGTATCTGCCCGGATAGAACATGTATTCCAGGAGCGGGACGGTGTTGATGATGAATTCGTTGATGTCGCCGATCGCCGTCCTGGGCACCCAGACGACATCGCCGTTTTTGAGCCTGACGTTCTGGCTGATATCGCCGCGCTTGGTCATCTCGTCATAGTTGGCTGAGAGGATGATTGGCTTTCCCTGTCTTTCCTGGAACTCCCTGATGACCTTCACGTCCGATTTGATGGCAACACGGGTGGGTCCTCCGGCCTTTGAAAGGGCCGCGAGCAGGTCATAGGCGTCCTTGAGCCGGTAGATGCCCTGCTGAGCAACCTCACCCAGGACATAGACCCTCTCCCCGAAAATGGGAAGTTCCGGAACGGTTACCATGTCCCGGTCCTCCAGGATCATGTTCTCACTCATGTCGCCTCTGAACATTGAATTGTAGAGATTAAGCGTGTATATTTTTCCCTTCCGGACGAGTTCGACCCGTGTGAGGTCCCCATTACCCTCTGTCTGGCCGGATATAGCCCCGCCGGCCCCTACGATGAGGTCAAGCACCGTCATCTTGCCGGTGAGGGGATAACGACCGGGACCGGACCTTACACCGGAGATACCCGTATCGAATCTGTTGATCTGCCCGAAGAGAAGGGCTGTTTTGCTTCTATATTCCTTGACGATCAACTCCAGCCTGGGGTTGCGGATGTATTTCTGCATGGCCTCCGTCAGGGCATCATCCACCTGCTGGACGGTGAGCCCGCTCACGTACAGGTCATCCACGAAGGAGTATGAAATCTTCCCGTCGGCCCTGACCTCCGTCGTATATGCCAATGGCTTGGAGCCGTCCCAGAAGGTGATCTGCAGGACATCGCCGGGCCCCACGATGTACTCAGGCATTCCCCTGGCCTCGGTGAAGACGTCGTTCCGATCAATCTGGCTGAGTTTCTTGATTTCAGCGGCCTGCGCTGCCTTTACCTCGGGGGGGACAACCTCCTGGCTCGCCTCGTATTCCTTCACGGGGATACCTTTTTTCTCCATGGTGACACACCCGCCCAGGAGGAAGGCCAGGACAAGAACGGTCGAAAAAGCAATCATTCTGAGCTTATAGCGCATACGGGTTCTCCTGTATGGAATCACACATTTCGTATCATGCCAAGAATATGCCAAGTTTTTAAAGAATCTGCTGACGTGACAACCCCTTAGCAATACCCGGGCCGTCTTCAGCTTCTGGCCTCAGCGTTGCATTGACGAAATGCCGAATGTCTGTTTGAATAGAAATGCTTGAAAACTTCTGCCGTCATGTCTCGGGTGCGGAAAAGTTTTCCTAACCTTGCTTCGGTATTTACCGGCTAAATCTTTAATCTTTATGATCTAAAATTAACGGCTGGTATGAAAATTGAAAGTAAATTCATTCGCGGGTTGATCTCATGTCCCTTGTTTTTTGCGCGCCTTCAACCCATTAATATGATTAAACTAACCAGGATCTGGCCCGAGTAGAAGACAAAGGAGATCGCGATGGTTCGCTATGTAGACCTCATTCAAGACGCCCCCATCAAGCGGGAGGAACTAAAAGAAAAAGAGGCAGTACCCCGGAAGACTCGAAAGCTGGACAAGGAAGATATGGAGGAATACCGGAGAATTTACCTGACGGTACAGGACTACCTCGAGGGGGTGCGAAGGAGAGTCACCCGGCACATGGATTTCGATCTCGAACCCGCCATAGATTTCCTGCACAATATCATCGACACACCGGATCTCATCACAAAGCTCTATCAGTTCACAAGCGAATACGGCCACGAGGAGGATTTCACGATCTCCCATTCCATCAACACGATGATCCTGTCCCTCAAGGTCGGCCAGGGCATGGGCTATTCGAAGGATAAACTCTTCGAGCTGGGCCTTGCGGCCCTGTTTCATGACCTGGGGATGTTCCTGGTTCCCGATGACATCCTCAGGAAACCCGACAGTCTGACCACGGAGGAGAGCGAGGCCGTCAGGAAACACCCTGAGATGAGCAGGGACATTTTGTCCATCCGCGGCGGGTCCTATCCATGGCTTTCCGAGGTGGTCTACCAGCATCACGAGCGGCAGGAGGGCCAGGGCTATCCCTGCGGCCTGAGAGGGGACCGCATTCATGAATACGCAAAGGTCATCGGCATCGTGGACACCTACGAGGCCATGACTCATAACCGCCCCCATCGGAGGGCCATCTCTGTCCGGGAACTCATCGAGTCAAAAAACCAGCAGTTTGCTCCCAGGATCATCAAAGTCTTCCTGGAACAGGTTTCTCTCTACCCGATGGGGAGCTATGTGAAGCTTAATAACAAGTCCATCGCCAAAGTCATCGACACCAACGACCAGCAGCCCCTGCGGCCCGTCGTCAACGTCCTCTTTGACGGTCAGGGCAACAAGATGAAGGTGGACCAGATCGTCAACCTGAAAGAAAACTCACTTCTGTGGGTTGTCGGAAACGTGTCGGAGACGGACCTTCCAGCTGGAGCCTGAAGGTACTGGGCAGGAAATTCAGCTTGCGACCGTTGGTAGGATGAAGGACTTGGACTCGAGGATGTAACCTCCCTCGGTCCCGTTTTCCCCCTCACAGGACGTATCCCTCACAGCCTCCTGGATCACGTCCACATCAATCTCCCTGATCTTCATTCCAAACCCGATCAAGAGACTCATATCGCATATGTTGTTGATCTTGCGCGGCACGCCCCGGGAGTGATCGTAGATGGTTCGCAGGGCATCGTCGGTGAAAACGTTTTTGTTCAACCCCGCCTTGGAGAGGCGGAAGAGTATATACTTGACCGACTGGTCAAAGCTGAGCGCGCCCAGGTGGTAACGGACGGCGATTCTCTGGTCGAGTTGCTCGATTCTCCGGATGATTCCCCTCAACTCCGGCTGACCGATCAGGATCAGGGAGAGAAGGAACTGGTCATTGAGCTGATAATTCAAAAGGAGCCTGACTTCCTCGAAGGTTTCCGGGGGCACGAGTTGGGCCTCGTCGACGATTAAAAGGGTGGTGACACCCTTCCTGAAATCCTGCAGGATCATCTCCCCGAGCATGTTCAGGAGATCTACCTTGGAGTCCGTGCCGGGGGTGAGCCCAAACTGGTGGAGGGTTTCTTTCAGAAAGTCCGTGGGTTTCAGGTTGGGATTGGCGATCAATCCGATGTTGTACTTGTGCCTCGGAAGCTGCTGGATGAGGGCCCGGCTGAGGGTCGTTTTTCCGCAGCCGATCTCGCCCGTGAGAAGGGCCGCCCCCCTCTTGCGGTGCACCGCGTAGAGGAGCCTTGTCATGGCTTCCTCGTGATCCCGCGAGTAAAAGATGAACTTGGGGTCCGGCGAGATCTCGTATGGATACACCTGGAAACCCCAATAATTCAGATACATTTAATTAATCCATCCAGAGCGAGATAAATTTCCGCGAAACAGGTTCTGTAGTGGTAATCGGTAAGGCCGTGAGGATCTTTAATGTTTTTGTCGCCGTTGCTCCTGCCGCCGGAGAAAACCCCCAGGAGGTGTATCTTGTCCCGCGTTTCGGGATATCTCGCGATGATCTCCCACTTGTGGATCTCTTCCATAACGAGAATTAGATCCGCCCAGTCAGCCAGGTCCTCCGTCAGGGGCCTCGAACGGTGCCTGATCCCGTCCATGCCCCTGTTGTGAAGCAAACGGGCGGCCTTGAAATCCGCCGCTGCGCCTTGCAGATCCATCAGTCCCGCAGAATAGACCTCTACATAGTGAATCTTATGGACCTGGAGTATTTTCTTCAGGATGCGCTCGGCGAGAAAGCTTCTGCAGATATTGGCCGTGCAGACGAAAAGGATGTGGATGGATGTTCGTACTTGTGAACCCGAGGTCATAGTTTCTGATCCTTCGATAGGTGGCCGGAGTGCCTGTTTTTTTTGTGCAAAGACCATGCCTCTTGAAAACCATGAGAAAAGTCCTAACGCCCGGGCGTTGCCTGCCGATAATAACTCCTATAGGGATGGGGATCCCCTTTGTTATCAATTTTGTGGCGCCGGTCTGGCATATTTAATGAATAAAAATCCACTCTGAATCTTTTTGGGAAGACATCGCCCGGATCACCGGAGCGGGGGACGGGCGGTCATAAAATTCCCGCTTCAGGGGTGCACAAGGACAGAATGTTCCCGGAAAAGACCGAGAGAGCGGCAGGCGGTTTTGACTTCAGGGAGATCTCGCAGCTTTCGGAGAAGCTTGCGCTCCGCAAGGCCCTTCTCGAGATCACCAACCGCATCCACGCCGCCCAGAACATCAGGGAGATCCTCGTCGATCTCAAGGACGGGATCCTCTCCCTTTTCAACGCCTACATGATCTCCATCTACGTGGTGGACCGGTCGAAAAACGAGCTTTTCACCTATTTCCTCGCGGGGTCCCAGCTCAAAGAAATCCGAGTGCCGATCAGCAACTCGAGCATCGCAGGCTTTGTGGCCGCCAACGCCAAGCCCGTGAACATCGCGGACGCCTACGACAAGGCGGAGCTGCAGGCCATCCACAAATCCCTCACCTTCGATGAAAGCTGGGACAAGAAATCCGGGTACCGGACGACCCAGGTTCTCGCCGTGCCCGTCTATCACGAGAACAACCTGATGGGCGTTGTCCAGCTCGTCAACAAAAAGGGCGGGGAAAAGTTCAATGCCGAGGATCAGAGTTTCCTGGAGGAAATCGGCGAGGTCCTGGGCATTGCCTTCTACAACCAGCAGAAGGTCGTCACACCCCGCCGGAGAACAAGGTTCGACTATCTCGTCATCCGCGATCTCATCAAGCCGCAGGACCTGGAAACCCTCTGGACCGAGGCAAGAAAATCCAGCGAAACCGTCGAGAGTCTCCTGATCAACAAGTACAAAATCTCCAAGGAGGATATCGGCCGCGCCCTCGAGGATTTCTTCGGGTGCAAGTTCGTCCAGTACAACTCCAAACAGCCCATCCCGGACGACCTCCTAAGGGAACTGAAAAGGGATTATCTTCGCCGGGAACTCTGGGTGCCCCTCGAGAGGACGGATGGCAAAATCCGCGTCGTTGTCGATGACCCCAACAACATCATCAAGCGCGACATCATCCAGAACCTCCTGAAGACCAAGTCCATCGAGTACTGTGTCGCCCTCCGGGAAGACATCATCAAGTTCATCAATCACTTTTATCAGGCCGGGGATGACGGCCCCTCGGTCGGGGATATCCTCAAGGGCCTTGAAGTGCTTCCCGATGGACAGGAGGAGGAGGATGAGGCCGTCTCCGAGTCCGACAGCGCCATCATGCAGCTGGTCAACAAGATCATCAACGAAGCCCAGTCGAGGCGCGCCTCGGACATCCACATCGAACCCAACTACGGAAAGAAAAACGTCGAGATCCGGTACCGCGTCGACGGTCACTGCTCGATCTGCCAGACCGTTCCCTACAGCTACCGGGCGGCCATCGTCTCGAGGATTAAGATCATGGCCAACCTGGACATCACCGAAAGGCGTCTACCCCAGGACGGCAAGATCAAATTCAAGCGCCCCGGCGGACAGGAAATGGAGCTTCGCGTGGCCACACTGCCGACCCAGGGAAACATAGAAGACGTGGTGCTCCGAATCCTGGCCAAGGGCGAGATCATGCGCCTGGAGGAAATGGGGCTTTCCAAATACAACTTCAACAATTTGACCAAGCTCCTGTCAAAACCTTACGGCCTCATTCTCTGCGTGGGACCCACGGGATCCGGGAAGACGACCACCCTCCACGCGGCCGTGCACCGTATCAACACGCCGGAACTGAAGATCTGGACCATCGAGGACCCCGTCGAAATCACCCAGCCTGGTATCCGCCAGGTCCAGGTCAATCCCAAAATTGGCCTCGATTTCGCAAGGGCCATGAGGTCCTTCCTTCGCGCGGACCCCGACGTCATCATGGTCGGCGAGATGAGGGATTTCGAGACGGCCAAGATCGGCATCGAGGCTTCGCTCACGGGACACCTTGTCTTTTCCACCCTTCACACCAACAGTGCCCCCGAGACCATCGTGAGGCTCCTGGACATGGGGATCGACCCCCTGAACTTCGCCGACTCCCTCCTGGGGATCCTTGCCCAGAGGTTGGCCAGGACGGTCTGCAAGAACTGTAAAGAGGCCTACCACCCCACGAAAGAGCAATATGATGAACTGGTCGATGCCTACGGGCCGGTACATTTCGCGAAACTCAACATCCCCTACGGTGATGATTTCAAGCTCTACCGGGGGAAAGGCTGCGGGGATTGCGACAACACGGGTTACCGGGGCAGGATCGCCATCCACGAACTTCTGGTCGCCACGGACAACATCAAGAGGATGATCCAGAAGCACGAGACCGTCGATATCGTCCGGGAAACCGCCATCGCCGACGGCATGACCACGCTTTTGCAGGACGGCATCCTCAAAGTCATCCAGGGCCACACGGACTTCGAGCAGGTACGGCGCGTCTGCATCAAGTAACAGTGATGAGTGAATAGTGGTGAGTGGTGAGCGAATAAATCTTAATGCAAAAAGTTATCGGGACCTCAAGGTTTGGCAAAAGAGTATCGAACTAGCCAGAGATCTCTACTCAAGAACACGTTCATTTCCCGAAGATGAGCGTTTTGGTTTGACCAACCAAGTAAGGCGTGCCGGGGTTTCTATTTGTTCAAACATTGCTGAGGGTCAGGCCAGACGCACCACGAAAGACTTCGTTCAGTTCTTGTATATCTCGCGTGGCAGCCTCGCTGAACTGGATACTCAGTTGACGCTTTCTCATAAGCTGGGATACCTGGACGAAGAGAATTACCAAAAGCTCCTCAGCCAGATTGATGAAATACAGCGGATGCTTTACGGCATGATCACAAAGCTGGGCGGATCGCGGTAAGACGTACTCTAAACACCAGCACTCTTGATTCCTTCACTTTATATCTCATTTTTGCTCACCACTCACCACTCAACACTCTTCACTTTTTCTTTAATTTGTCCTGCCATTCCCCCAGTTTGATCATGGCCTCCACGGGGGTCATGTTGGAGACATCGAGGTCCGCGATCTCGCCCAGGACGGCGTGTTCCTCGTCCATGAAGAGGCTCAGCTGGCCGGTTCTGGACCCGCGTATTTCCTTTTTTCGGCGGGCGATGGTAGGCATGCCGATCTCGTCGAATTCCCCCTTTTCGAGGTTTTCCAGAACCTCCTTTGCCCGCAGGATCACATCATCCGGGACGCCGGCGAGACGGGCGACGGCGATGCCGTAGCTCCGATTCGTCGAGCCCTTCATGATCTTCCGGAGGAAGATGATCTTGTCCCCCCACTCCTTGACGGCCACGTAATAGTTCTTCACGCCGTCGCGGGTCAGGGCCATGTCGGTCAGCTGATGGTAGTGTGTTGCGAAAAGGGTCCGGGCGCCCAGTCGCTCGGAGTCATGAATGAACTCCGCCACGGCCCAGGCGATGCTCAGGCCGTCGAAGGTGCTCGTGCCCCTCCCGACCTCGTCGAGGAGGATCAGGCTCCGCGAAGTGGCGTTCCGGAGAATGCTTGCGACCTCCGTCATTTCAACCATGAAGGTGCTCTGACCCCGGGCCAGACTGTCGGCGGCCCCGACACGCGTGAAAATCCGATCCACGATACCGATCCTCGCCTCCTGCGCCGGGACGAAACTTCCCATCTGAGCGAGGATCACAATGAGAGCCACCTGCCTGATGTAGGTGGACTTCCCGGCCATGTTCGGGCCCGTGATGATCAGGAAACGATCCTTATCGAGATCGAGGAAGGTGTCATTCGGCACAAAGCCCTCGGCAAGGGGCATCCTCTCAACGACGGGGTGCCTCCCTTCGCGGATCTCGATCGCATCCCCGTCATCGACATTCGGCATCCGGTAGTTGTAGCGCTCGGCAACCTCGCCCAGAGAGACAATGGCGTCGAGGTCGGCCAGCCTGGAGGCCGTGTACTGGATCCGGCGGATGTGACGGGCGATCTCGTCCCTGACCCGGATGAAGAGGTCGTATTCCCGCTGCCTCTTCTTTTCCTCGGCATTGAGGACAGTGGCCTCGTACTCTTTGAGTTCCTGGTTGATGTAGCGCTCCGCGTTGACCAATGTCTGTTTACGGACATAATCCACTGGGACGGCGTGGCTGTGGGTTTTCGTCACCTCGATGTAATAGCCAAAGACATTATTGAACCCTACCTTGAGAGAGGGGATCCCTGTTCGCTTCCTTTCTTTCTCCTCCAGCGCGGCGATCCATTGCCTGCCGTCCCGGGTGACGGAGATAAGCCCGTCGAGTTCCTTGTCGTAACCCTCCCGGATGATGCCCCCTTCCCGGATGGTCATCGGCGGATCTTCAGCGATGGACGCTTCGATGAGATTGGCGATGTCGGGCATCTCATCGATCCCCTCCCGGATGCCCGTCATGAGGGGGGAGTCGAATTCATAAAGAAGCCTTCTTACCGCAGGGAGGGCTTTGATGGACGTCTTTAGGGCGTTCAGGTCCCGCGCGTTCGCCGCCCCGATTGAAATCCTCCCTGCCAGTCGCTCAATGTCATAGATTTCCTTGAGCGTCTCCCGCAGATCGCACCTGGTCAGGTGCTTTTCCTTGACCTCCGAGACAGCGGCCAGGCGTTCGCGGATCCTTTCCGGGACGACAAGGGGATAGTTGAGCCACCAACGGAGCCGCCTGCCGCCCATGGCGGTCACCGTTTCGTCGAGAACATGAAAGAGAGACCCCTCCTTGCGGCCGCCCTGGATCGTGACGAAGAGTTCCAGATTGCTCCGCGCATTTTCATCAAGAACAAGAAAATTCCCCGCCTGGTGCCAGCGGATGTCCGTGATGTGTGCGACCTCATCCTTCTGGGTTTCCCTGACATAGCGGAGAACGGCGCCCGCCGCGGACACCATGGCCGGGTGGCCGCCGATACTGATCCTAGAGAGTGTCTCAGGGGGGAAATAGCTCTGGAGAAGCACTTCCGAAGAAGACGGGTCGAAATACTCCGACGGAAAATAATTGATAACGCAGGCGCCGAGGTCCCGGCAGAGGGCCTTCTGGAAGGCTCCCCCTCTGAGGTTCTCCTCGAGAATGATCTCCCTGAACCCGTGACCGAGCACCTCGTCGAGAAAAAAATCACGGTCCTCCGATTCCGTCACCCAGAAATCGCCCGTCGAGATATCGATGAAGGCAAGACCGTAGAGGGAATCCCGGACGGCGATCCCGGCCAGAAAGTTGTTTTCCTTGGCCTCGAGGTTTTCAGCGTCGATAACGAGCCCGGGCGTGATGATGCGGACGACCTCCCGTTTGACGATACCCTTTGCCTCCCGGGGGTCCTCCACCTGCTCGCAGATGGCCACCTTGAATCCTTTTTCGATGAGCCTGGCAATGTAGGAAGATGCCGCGTGGTAGGGGACACCGCAGAGGGGGACGCTATCTTCCTTGCCCTTGTTCCGGGACGTCAGGGTGATCTCCAGGACCTTCGAGGCCACGACGGCGTCCTCGAAGAACATCTCGTAGAAATCACCCATCCGGAAGAAGAGGATGCAGTCCTTGTGCTTCTCCTTGATCTCGAGGTACTGCCGCATGGCCGGCGTGAGACCCGTCATTCCCACCTGTCTCCCCGCTTCTTGAGATCGATGGCCTTTTCCTCCTTGATGGAAACGACCTTGCCCCGGTCACTGATAAAAACCGTCAGCAGCCAGCTCACGATACTGATGATGATCGAACCCCACAGGGCCGGCCAGAAACCCCGGACGTCGAAGCCGGGAATCAGTCCCGAGACCATCATGAGAAGCAGGGCATTGATGACAAAGGTGAAGAGCCCCAGTGTCAATATATTGACAGGAAGGGTCAGGATGAGGATAATGGGGCGCAGGACGACGTTCAGGACCCCCAGGATGGCAGCGGCCGCCAGGGCGGACCAGAAACTGGCGACGGAGATGCCCTGCAGCATGTAGGATGCAGCCAGTATGGCCGCAGTCAGGACAAGCCAGCGTATCAGTAGACCGATCATGATGCTCCTCCATCTTGATGAATAAAAAGTGCACCCGGCTGAACAGTGACTGGGCGTGTTTCGGCAGGTACCGAGGATTTTGGATTCTAATCCTTGGGCCGCGTAATGATCAAGGGGCAATTTTCCGGACGCGCGATTGCAAAAATATATTGAAATACCGGGCCTAAAGAAATAAAGTTCCCTACCATTGCACCCTTGAAACGTTTACATAAACGCCGAACTCCTGTAGAGTTTAAAAGCAGTTTAAATTTTCGCCCTGATCGATGACCGCTATGGGAAAGACGATCACGCAGAAAATCATCGAATATCATCTCGTGTCCGGCCGCTTCGCCCCCGGGGAGGAAGTGGCTATAAGGATTGATCAGACGCTCACACAGGACGCCACGGGAACCATGGCCTACCTGCAGTTCGAGGCCATGAAAATCGACCGGGTGAAAACGGAGTTATCCGTCAGCTACATTGACCACAACACGATGCAGCTCGGCTTTGAGAATGCCGACGATCATCGCTACCTCCGGAGCGTGGCGCGAAAATACGGGATCTACTTCTCCCGGGCCGGAAACGGCATCTGCCACCAGGTCCATCTCGAGCGCTGCGGAAAACCGGGAAAGACTCTCCTCGGATCGGACAGCCACACCTCCACGGCTGGGGCCATGGGCATGCTCGCCATGGGCGCAGGCGGGCTCGATGTGGCGCTTGCCATGGCGGGGGAGCCCTTTTATTTCGACTGTCCCCGTGTGATCCGGATCAACCTGACGGGGAAGCTGCAACACTGGGTGTCCGCCAAGGACGTCATTCTCAGGATCCTGGACATCTTCACGACGAAGGGCAACGTGGGATGTGTCTTCGAATACGGCGGCGAAGGGCTCTCCACGCTCTCCGTCCCGGAGAGGGCGACCATCGCCAACATGGGTGCCGAGTGCGGCGTGACGACCTCCCTCTTTCCGAGCGACGAAATCACGAGGCGGTTCCTCCGCGCCGAGGGCCGGGAGAAAGACTGGTCGGAGATCAAACCGGACAGCGATGCGGTCTATGAACGAACCGTCGATATCAACCTTTCGGAACTTGTTCCCATGACGGCCAGACCCCACAGCCCCGACAACGTGGACCCGGTAGCAAAGGTCGGGGAAATCCCGGTGAACCAGGTCTGCATCGGAAGCTGCACGAATTCCTCCTACAAGGACCTCGCCACGGTCGCGAAAATCCTGAAGGGGAGGCACGTCCATGAGGGTGTGAGCCTCGTGATAACGCCCGGCTCGAGGCAGGTACTGGAAAACCTCACGAAAGACGGTTACCTGACCGACTTCCTCGGGGCCGGCGCGAGATTGACGGAGAGTTCCTGCGGTTTCTGCATCGGCGCCGGCCACAGCCCGGAGTCGGGTGGTGTCTCCGTCCGGACATCGAACCGCAACTTTCCCGGCCGGTCCGGCACGGAAGACGCGGAGGTTTATCTGACAAGCCCCGAGACGGCCGCGGCGGCCGCCGTCACGGGGAAACTTACTGATCCGCGGCATATGCCCCTGCCCTACCCCGGGACGGAAATGCCGGAACGCTTCCATATCAACGACGACATGATCATCAAGCCCATCCCCCCCTCGGACAGGGCGTCCGTCAGGATCATTCGCGGGCCGAACATCGGCAAGCCTCCGGAAAACGATCCCCTGCCGGTGGACATCTCGGGCGAGGTGGCCATCAAGTTGGGCGACAAGATCACGACGGATCACATCATGCCCGCCGGGGCGAGGATGAAATACCGATCCAACATCCCTAAATATGCGGAGTTTGTTTTTGAGGGTCTGGACAAAAAGTTCTCCAGACGGGCGATGAAAACTCGGAAAGCGGGCAAACACAACATCATCGTCGCGGGTCTTTCCTATGGGCAGGGCTCTTCCCGGGAGCACGCGGCCATCTGCCCCATGTATCTCGGCGTCAAGGCGGTGATGGCAAAATCCTTCGAGCGGATCCACGCGGCCAACCTCATTAACTTCGGCATCCTGCCCCTGACATTCAAGGATGAGAAAGCCTACGACGGGATCGATCAGGGAGACTGGCTTGCGATTCCCGGCATCCGGAAGATCCTCGAAGAAGGCAGGGCGATTATCGTCAAAAATACAACGAAGGGGATCGATTTCGAG
>Ga0209609_10000535_pt1 | contig 22860 bp, 19 predicted proteins | sample LakKivw325mmetaG_FD_184136 | JGI IMG/M metagenome (GOLD analysis project Ga0209609, IMG submission 184136) | Anoxic lake water microbial communities from Lake Kivu, Rwanda to study Microbial Dark Matter (Phase II) - Lake Kivu water 325m metaG... | ecosystem: Environmental > Aquatic > Freshwater... | reverse complement strand
GGCCGGCCCCAGACCGGGACAAAGTCCGAAGCCCGTGCCGCGATGGCGTAGGCCGAGTCGAGCGGCTGGCCTTCGGCCGGCATGGGCAGAAGCCCCATGAAAAATCCCCGTGCCGGCATCGCCCGGGCCGGGTCAATCGGCTCAAGCTGCTCTGGCCCGGCCGGGCCGCAACCGGCGAGAAGCAGAGCGGTTGCGAAGCAGAAGAACGCTTGCCGCATGGGAGAGTATCGCGCCTGGAGCGAAGCAGTCAATGGCAGGGCGTCCGCGGCGGGCCCGCCCCTCCACCCGGGAACCGACATTGACCACAAAGACTCATACTGCGCCGCGCGCGGCACGCGGCAAGGGTCTTGAGTCGGGATTCGGGCCTCCACCCACGGCTTGACCGCTAGCCGGTCGCGCGCATAATGCGGGGTGATTGCGCGTCAGAAAAACGCTGGAGGTGAGTCGTGGCTGACAGAGTCAACTGGTTCGAGATACCGGTAGAGGACCTGGCCCGGGCGTCCGGGTTCTATACGAAGGTACTCGACTGCCCGGCGTTCCCGCAGCCGGGCCAGGGCTTCGCGGTGCTGGCGTACGAGCCGGGCGAGGTGTCGGGCTGCCTGGTTCAGTGCGAGAACATGCACCCGTCCCGGGACGGCGTGCTCATCTATCTGAACGTCCAGGGCCGGCTCGCCGAGGCGGTAAGCCGGGCCCGCGCGTGCGGTGGAACCGTGGTCGAGGACATCCATCCGATAGGCCCGTACGGCGAACGGGCGATTGTTATTGACACCGAAGGAAACCGTGTCGCCCTGCACGCCTATCCGGCGTGAACGGCCGCCCGCGCCGGTCCGGCTGCGCGGGCCGCTCGAAAGGAGCCGGCAATGCGTGACGCCAGGGAACGGCTGATTGCGGTGTGCGGGCTGGATTGCACTGGCTGTGAGCTGCGGCTTGCGCCGACGGATGAGGGGGCCGCGGCCGAGGTGGCGGCGTGGTTTCGGTCCAGGGGCTGGCTCAAGGAGAATAAAGGCGCGGCCGAGGTCAGGGCGCGCGGAACGCTGTGCGCCGGCTGCCACGGCGACCGGACGACTCACTGGTCCGCAGACTGCAAGCTCCTGCAGTGCTGCGTGGACAAGAGGAAGCTCAAGCATTGCTCCGACTGCCCGGATTTCGTCTGCCCGGAGCTTTCGGCGTGGGCGGCGAGGAATTCGCGCTACGCCGCGGCGCTGGCACGGCTCAAGACGATTAGGGAAGAACGCCGGATGCAGGCCGGGTGACGGCCGACGGGGAGCGAGAAGCAGGCAGAATACAGAAGAAGAGAGTGACCAAGTGAGGACGGAGAGGAGGCAGGGGGAAGAGAGAAACCGAGAGATAAAGGGATAGAGTGAGAGGACAGGCCGGGCGAAGGCAGAAGTCAGAATGCAGAAGGCAGAGCGCAGAATGAGGGCGGAGGGCCGGGCGGGCTTTACACGGGTCTGATTCCGGGTAAGATTTGTGCAGTTCCATCCCCGCAGCGCAATAAAGGAGTAGTCGTCATGAAGAACGTCCGTATCCTCTTGACGCTGGCCGTGCTGGCCGCAGTCGCGTCCGCCCTGCCGGTGTCGCACTATAACATGGGCCCGGCCCGGCGGTTCGCTCCCGAGGCCGGACCGGAAGTGAATTACATCGGGTTCTCGAACGGCTGGGCGATTGACACCCGGTATGGCGCGCCCGCCCTGCCGGCCGAGCTGTCAATCAACCCCGCGTCCGACGAACCGGTCTATCATATCATCCAGTTCCGCGGGCCGATTGAGCGGTCGTGGTTCCGCGCGCTCGAAGAGCGCGGGGTGCACGCGTTCGGATACCTGCCGAACTACGCGGTGCTGGCCAAGCTCACGCCGCGCGACGCCGCGAAGCTGTACGAGCTCGCGATGGTCAACTGGGTCGGGTTGTTCCAGCCGGCGTACAAGCTCGAGCCCGGGCTTCTGGACCGGGCCGGCACGCAGCCGGTGGTCATCGCGGTCACGCCGGGTGAGCGGCCGGAGCCGGTCGCGCGGCTCGTGTCCGACCTGGGCGGCGAGGTGACGCTCGTTGACGAGCAGCCGAACATGACGCTCGTGAACGCGACCATCGGTATCGGGCTCCTGCCCGAATTGGCGCGGCTGCAGGAAGTAACCTGGATTCAGGGCTGGTCCGAGCCGACGACCTGCAACAACAACGTCCAGTGGGTCGTCCAGACCGGCTGGCGTTCGAGCGCCCCGCCGGACACGAGTTCCGCGGCGCGCAGCGTCTGGACCCACGGGGTCAGGGGCCAGGGCGTGATTCTGTCGGTGCACGACACCGGCCTGAACACCGGGCACAACATGTTCAAGGACCCGAACCTTTCCATCACCCCGCCGGGAATATGGCCGACGCACCGGAAGGTGGTCGCGTACAAGAAGTACGGCACCGCCGACGCGAGCGAAGGCCAGTACCACGGCTCGCACGTCAACGGCACGGTCGCGGGCAACGATTCAGTCATGGGCGGCACGAGCTACTACGACGGCATGTCCAAGGACGCGCGGCTGTATTTCATGGACCTGACCAACGGCGGTTCGTTCGTAGTCTCGACCAACCTCTACACCTGCTGGGATACGATTCACCCGGGCCGCGGCCTGCCGGATTCGCTGAAGCCGATATTCCAGGCCTCCGGTTCCTGGCGCTGGTCCAACTCCTCCGGCACCTACCTTTTGCAGGAAGCGTCCTGCGACCAGTACGGCTGGGAGCATAAGGATTTCCTGAACATCTTTGCCGCGGGCAACGAGGGTTCGGGCGCGCGCACGGTCGGCAACCCGTCGCTGGCCAAGACCATCCTGACGGTCGGCGCGACCGGCAACGGCACGAGCTCGAACGCAATTGCGAGCTTTTCGAGCCGGGGCCCGAGCCAGGACAACCGGTACAAGCCGAACGTCATGGCCCCGGGCGAAAACCTGTATTCGGCCCAGGCCGCGCCCTCGACCAACGGCTATACCTCGATGTCCGGCACGTCAATGGCCACGCCTTCGACCAACGGCATGGTCGGGCTCCTGCGCTGCTACCTGCAGGAAGGGTATTACCCGACCGGCGCGCCGGTCCAGGGCAACAAGCTGCGCTACAACACCGCGGCGCTTTTGCGCTCGATGGCGATTGTTTCCTGCGACCCGAACATCGGCAGCTACACGATTCCGGACTACAACGTCGGCTGGGGCCGGGTTGACGCCGAGTCGGTGCTGTATTTCACCGGCGACACCCGCAAGCTCATCCTGTGCGACGATACTTTGGGTCTTGCGACCGGCGAGTTCAAGCAGCAGCAGTTCCGGGTGACCAGCGCGATACCGTTGCGCGTCTGCCTCGCCTGGTCCGACACCGCGGCCGCGCCCAACGCCAACCCGACGCTCGTCAACAACCTGAACCTCGAACTGGTCGGCCCGACCGGCACGACCTATCGCGGCAACAAGTACACTTCCGGCCAGTCAACACCCAACCCGACGACCTGGGACTCGCTGAACGTCGAGGAGTGCTGCCGGGTGAACGCGCCGGACACCGGGACGTGGACCGTGAAGGTCTACGGCCGCAACGTCCGGACCGCGGCCAAGCAGTGGTTCGCCTGGGCATTGACCGGAGCGGTCGAGCCGGTGACCACGGTCACCCACGACGTCGCCGCACGCTCGATTGTCGCGCCGGTCGGTGACGTTGACTCGGGCACGGTCGTGACTCCGCGCGCGGTGGTGGCGAACCTGGGTACGCAAGAGGAGACGTTCGACGTGCGGCTCGTCATCGGCGCAGTGTTCGCCGACACCCAGTCGGTGACCGTCGCCTCGGGCGCGACCGATACGGTGGACTTCTCCAGTTGGACCGCATCGCCGCTTGGGACGTACGCGGTGCGCTGTTCGACGATGCTGGCCGCGGACGCGGACCCGGGCAACGACCGGGCCATTGACACCTGCCGGGTCATCCCGGAGACCGGGGTGAAAGAAGGGACGAGTCTGCCGACCGCCTTCACGCTCGAGGCCTGCCGGCCCAACCCGTTCAGCCGTGCCACGGCAGTCAGGTTCGGCCTGCCGTTGCCGGCGCGGGTGAACCTCGGCGTGTTCTCGGTTACCGGCGAACTGGTCCGAACGCTCGCGAACGGCGACCTTGCCGCAGGCTGGCACAGCCTGACATGGAACGGCGCTGACAACTCCGGCCGCAGCGTGAGCCGCGGGGTCTATTACCTGCGGTTCGTCACGCCCGGGCATTCGTCGGTGAGCAAGCTGGTCCGGACCGAGTAACACCAGCCCTGATTTGCGCGGCGGGCCGGGAAACCGGCCCGCCCACTTTCTCGGGCAAAGTGGGAAAAGACAAAGTACAAAGGACAAATCAACGGGAAAGGACAAAGTCATAAGCCGGAGTTCGGCGTCCCTGCCTTTCTGTTCCCTCTTGGTCCTCACCACTCTGTCCCTGGCCATTGACACCGGCCCTGATTGGGTGACAATATCATGGAATGACCCGCACTAAAGCGCTGCTCTTGGCCCTGGCGCTTGAGGCGTCGGCCGGCAATGACCGGCGTTACCTGCGGTTCAGGAAGCACAAGACCGCGTTCGTGGCAACGCTGCTGGTCCGGGCCGAAGACTTTCAGTTGTACGGGCTGGTGGACGCTATTGACGGGGTGGACCTGCTGTGGCGTTCAACCGCCCGCCCAAGGCTGGCGTTTCACTAGGCAATGGCGCGGCGAATCGAAGACCCGGAAGTCGAGCGCGGCCGGCAGATAATCCGGCAGATGGAGAAACTGGAGCGCAAGCGCCGGACCCCGAAGTACTCGGGCGCGGTCGTCTTCCTCGTCGCGCTCGCGCTCATCGCCGCGATTCTTCTAGTCGTCCTGGGCAACCGGGACCGGTTCGCGTTCCTCTGGAGCCGGCTTGCCAAGCCGGATTCGATTCCGGTACAGAAGTAGCCCGAGAGCCGGAGCGGTCGTGGCCCGAACGCTCAGGCTGCTCGCTTTCCTACTCTCAGGCTTTCTGTTCAGGAACCGACATAGGACTGGTCTGTCACCCTGAGCGAACGCAGCGAGTCGAAGGGTCTCTCAGGCGAGATTCCTCGACTCCGGCGAGGACGCCTACGCTCGGAATGACAGCACCTGCTGGGTGACAGCGCCGACTGTGGTTGGTCTGGCGGGAACTGGCGCTTGGTCAGTTTCTATATCGGGATTTGGGTTTCTGTCGGGCGCTTGACCCTGGGCTTGTGCGGTCGTAACATTATATGTAGCGGTTACATCCAGGCGCATGTCCTCAATGACAAGTTCAGAAGACAGGAGGCTCGCGTGAAGAAATTCGCGTTTTTCGCTTTGCTGGTGTCGGTCGCATTAGCCCGCCCGGTCACTCAGGACGAAGCAGTCACAGTTGCCGGGCAGTTCGTCGCCTCGGTGCGGGGCCCAAGCCGCGCCGGCGAAGTTTTCCCATACGCTGACGTCGCCGGTGAGCCGGCGGTATTCTCGTGCGAACGGGTGCTTTCGGACGGCTCCAGCATCACGGTCATGGTCGGCGCGCGGACCGACATGCCGCCGACGCTCCTTTACTACACCGGCCGGCCGCTGGAGGTTTCGCTGGCAAAGCCCGCCGGCGACGCCGCGTCCCGCGCGCTCGGGACCGACGCGGCGCTGCCGGTCAGCCGGGTCTACTACTCTCCTCTCGATTTCTGGTTTGAGTATCGGGCCGGAAGCCGGACGGTGATGGTTGACCCAAGGAGCGGCCGGCCGTTTGACCCGAGTGAGATACGCTCGGTCGCGCCGGCAGCGTACCGCGCCGAGGATGCGCGCCGGTTCGAGGCGGACTGGCGGGCGTATTTTGCCGGGACCGCGCCGTCCGCGACCGACGGCTTCTACTGGATTTCCGGTGTGCCGGACTGGGACTGGCACTACGGTTGCGGCCCGACCGCCGCGGCCAACGTGCTCGACTACTGGAACAGCCGCGGCTATCCCAAGCTCGTTGATTCGGTGATGCACGGCATGTGGGACCCGCTGGAGGGCGAGTTCGACGACGTGCCGAACGTGAGCCTGCAACTGGCGATTGCCATGCACACCGACACCCTGACCGGCGGCACCTGGTCGGACAGCATGGTGCCGGGCATCGTCGCGGTGTGCGACAGCGCGACCTGGAACAACGGCTACCGGTTCTCAAGCGACGAGGTTCGTGAGGACCGCGAGCTGATGGTGTCGGAAATCAACGCCGACCGGCCCGGCGTGTTGATGCTCATCGGCCACCCGGTGTACGGCAACCACTTCGTCACCTTCTGCGGTTGGGGCCCGCCGACCGACCACTGGTTCATGATTCACGACGAGTGGAGCAGCACGCCGCAGGACGTAATGCTTGACTACGACGCATGCCCCGCACCGCGCGGGGTGTACCCGATAGTTCCGGGCGGCGCGGCGGCGCCGGACGTCGGGGTCGGTGCGATTGTCGAACCGGACGTGGCGGTCCCGCCGGGCACAGTCAGCCCGAAGACCGAGGTGCTCAACTACGGCAGCTCGACCGACCAGTGCTCGGCCTTCTGTTACATCGAGCGGCCGGCCGGCGGGTTCTACGAGCAGTTTGACTCCCCAACCTTCCCGCCTGCGGGTTGGGTTGAAGCGCACCCGTTCCCGGACGGCCAGACCTACAACTGGCACCTGAACAATACCGACAACTGGGCCGAATGCCTGCGCGAGGCGTCGTTCCTGCCGAATAACGACTGGCTGATAACGCCGAAGGTCAGGGTGCGCGCCCTGGACACGCTGCGGTTCTGGTATAAGTCCCTGGGCACCGGCACGTATCCGGAATCAGTCGAGGTATGGGTGTCGTACACCGACGCGAACCCGGCGTCGTTCATAGATTGCATCCAGGCGTTCGACTTCACCGCGACGACCTTCCAGCCGGGCTGGGCCGACTTCCATTCGGTCGGCGACACGCTGGTTTACATCGGCCTGCGCTACGGCATCAAGGCCGGGATGAACGCCGTCGGCATCGCGCTCGACGACATCCAGCTCAAGACCGTCTATTACGCGGACACCGAACTCGTCACCCTCGCGCCGGGCGAGAAACGCGACGTGGCGTTTGCGCCCTGGAACGCGGCCGAGGGGCACTACACGGTCCGGGGCCGCATCTTCCAGCCCGGGGACGCGAACCCGGCGAACGACGAGCGGACGCGCGACTTCGTCGCCTCGCGCGAATACCTGCCGCCGAGCGACTGGACCGAGATGACCCCGATGCCGGCCGAGCCGAGCATGTTCTACGTCAAGGACGGCGGCAGCCTGGGCAATATGCCGGCCAAGGGGCTCATCTTCGCGTCCAAGGGCAACAAGACCCGGGACTTCTACTCTTACAACCGGCTGGCCGGCACCTGGACCAACCTGCTGCCGGTGCCCGAAGGGCTGTCCTTCAAGCCGGTCAAGAAAGGCGGCCGGATTGTCGCGGACTCGAACCGCTACGTTTACATGACCAAGGGCAACAACACGCGCGAGTTCTACCGGTTCGACTCGGATTCAACCCGGTGGCAGACGCTTGAGTCAATTCCCGCCGGGCTGCGGGGCCGCCGCATCAAGGGCGGCAACGACCTGGCCTACGTGCCCCGGCCGGGCGGAGACCAGCTCTATCTTCTGAAAGGCTATGACACCGAATTCTACAAGTACGACGTCAACACCGGCAAGTGGACGACGCTGGACCCCGCGCCGTTCTCGGGCAAACCGAAGTACGTCGAAGGTTCGTTCCTCGTGTACGACGGCGACCGGACGATTTACTGCCACCAGGCCAAGTACGTGCGCGGCATGAACCACCCGATGTTCAAGTACGACGTGGTGCGGGACTCGTGGTCCGTGGACACGCTCGCCGGGATGCCGGTACTCGGCAAACAGGGCGGAAGAATCAAGTCGCGCAAGTCCAAGGACGGCGGGTGCGGGGCGTGGTTCGGCGGCAACCTCTACGCACTCAAGGGCGCGGCCACCGGCCAGTTCTTCAGCTATGAGCCGGCCAAGGACTCCTGGACCGAGCTTGATACCATGCCGGCCTGGGGCAACGCGCAGAAGAAGCGCTACGTCAAGAACGGCGCGGACATCGCCAACGCCGGGAATGCGTTCTACGCGCTCAAGGGCAATAAGACGAGAGAGCTTTGGCGGTACGTCGTTCCGACGCGGGACGCCCTACGCCCTACGCCCTACGCCCGAAGCGGAGTCATGGCGAGCCCATCTTCGATATCCGAACTCCGATTTGCGATAGCGCCGAACCCAACAGCGGGTGGTTTCACAACACTGCGGTATTCCCTGCCCAAGCCCGGACCGGTCACGCTTACCGTGTTCGACGTTGCCGGCCGGTCGGTGTTCCGTCAATCTGCAATCTGCAATCTTCAATCTTCAATGGCGCTTGACCTCCGGGGTCTAAGCGCAGGCGTGTACCTGGTGCGCCTCGACGCCGGCGGGCAGAGCGCGAGCAGGAAGTTGATAGTGCAGAAGTAGCAGACTTGGGACACGGTCCCATTTCCGCAGGCGGAAATGGGTCATGTCCCGCGTAACCCTGTCGCAGAGGCGGGCCAGGAGCCCGCCTCCTGCTGCGCTAGCTCCGGTTGCTGTTTTGGTATCCCGTTTCCCGGTAGATAGCGATGCCGGCCGCGCAGGCAAGGAGCGACAGGATGGATACGACCAGGCTCGCCCGGCGGACCGGGGTCAACGGGGCCGTGACTTCAATATCATGCGTGCCGGCCGGGACCCGAAGATAGATGAAATGGTCTTCGGTCTCTGCGAATGGGACAGAATGCTGGTCGAGCTTGACCATAAGCCACGGGTAGTAGCTCAAAGACAGGCGCAGGAAACAGTCGGCTGAGACCTCAACCCGCAGACGGGCATGCTGGTGCGCGAGCTCGGACTCAAGGATGTGCAATACCGGCTCTTTCGGCAGAGATTCGGCCTGCCGGCCGGCGGGAACCGGGATGAAATTCAGGCTGGCTGAGGCCGGGTCAATACGCAGCGTGTCGAGCAGCCCGGCCCAGTCGCCGGCGACGAACAGCTCGCCGGCCCGGACGAGTTTTGTCGCCGGCCAGCGGACCGTGCGGCTAGCGGCCAGGGCCAGGCCGACGCCGGTCGCGCCGAACGCGATGCGCGGGCTCCGGTCCGCCTCGACAAAGCGCGTGTCCCAGGCGATGCCGTCCTTGACCAGCGCGGCGTCATAGACCGCGCCGGCCTGCTCGACCTTGACCAGCGGCGGCTCCATGATGACGTGGCTCACGCCGGCGAGCGCCAAGGCTTTGAGCGAGCGGCCGGAGATAACCCGGCTCGACGAGTCGGCCAGGTCCGCGGCCACCTGGTTGAGCCACGGGTACACGTACGCCATCGAGCGGGGAGCGAACTGGTGATACTGGGGGCCATAGGGCGTGCTCAACCCGCCGAACAGGAACCCCATCGCCGGGTACGCCTGGAACCGCACCGGCTCGTCAACTCTGTCGACCGGGACCGCGAGGTCAACGACTTTGGCCGGGTGCCGGCTCTGGATAAGGCCATAGACCGCGGGCTTGCAGGCCAGGAACTCATCTTCGCGGTGATAACGGATACGCAGTTGGGCCGGCAGGCAGTCAACGGCGAGCAGTACTCCGACGGCAGCGAAGGCCAGCCACGGTCTGCGGTTGAACAGGCGATGGTTCTTCGCGAACCCGTAGGCTGATGCGACCAGGCCGGCTGCGGCGAACGAGAAGAACAGAAGGAATCGCTCAGGCAGGAGACCGAGTGTCGCAAACCCGGCGCGCTGGCCGGCAAGCGGGGCGATGAAGACCAGTACGAGGCTCAGGGCCGCAACCGCGAGAAGAGACAGCCGTCGCCGGCCCGGCGTCTTCTCGAACAGCAGGCCGGCCGCGCCGATGATGGCAAGGCCCAAGATGCTCAAACCGAAATATCCGCCCGCGTACCCGCCGGAGGCAGGTTTGAGGCCGAGCAGGACGAGCGGGTCAGGCGCCGGGCTCTGCATCAGGATGGTCGGGTACACGTGGCTCTCGTATTCGGCAAGGAAGGGCACGACGAAGAAGGCCGAGACGCCGACTGCCGCGACCGCAGCGAGCGCCAAGTGCCACACCCGCGCCCTCGGCCGGCCGGAATCGGCCAGCCACCCGAGGCCGAGAAACAGCGCCGCGACGAATGCGTAGACGATATGGGTGAGCAACGCCGCGGCGGACAGAAGACCGAGGACGAGAGCGGTTCTCAAACGCCGGTTTGCGTCCAGCCGGTCCAGGGCAAGGAACAGGAGCGGGACCAGGGCGTAGAGCAGGGCCATCGGGTAGTTGGCAAGGACCGCGACGTGCCGCCCGCGCCACGGCACGAGCACGTAGGCCATCGCGCCGAGCCCGGCCGCGGGCCCGTCCTCGCCGCGGCCGCGCAGGAAGAAATACATCGCCACGCCCGAGCCGGCCTGGGCCGCGACCAGGAGGACTCTGAGCGCGAGCAGGATGTTGCCCGCGGTGAGCAGCCCGAGCAGGCCGCCGACGAGATAAAACAGCGGGCTGTAGAACCGCAGCACCGGGTAGCCGGAGTAGAACATGAAGGTGTAGAACGGGCTGAACCCGGCTTTGAGCGACTGGTAGACGACGGTCTGGCGTACGAGGTGTGGCCAGACGTCGAACGTCAGCGGGTGGCCGGGCGCGGCGAACGGCCAACTGGCAAAGGCGGTCGCCAGTATCAGGCCGGCGATGGCGACGAGACGGCCGTACCGGTCGAACCAGCGCGTCGGCATGGTGAGCAAGTATAGGAGCGCGGGCGGGTTGTCAAATCAGGGACGACAGTCAGCGGGCCGGGAAGATCACCTCTACCGACGCGGCCGGAGTCCAGCCACCAAGCCCGCCCGGCGCCTGGACCAGGACATGGTTCGCGCGCCGGCTCGCGATAGTCACCTCGAGGCCATCGTGGACGACGACCATTTCCTTGTACTCGTCGCCCGGGCCGGAGCGGAGGGTGACTTCCGGCACGACCACGACCGCGCGGGCCGGATTTATGTCCGCGCGCCAGCTCAGGGTCGCCGCGAGGCAGTAGAGAAACAGCACGCCCGGGACGATTGCCGACAGGCCGTACCAGCGGTTGCCGGTGACGAACAAGAGCGCGAGCGTGGCGAACGCGGCGAAGAAGAGCAGGCCGGCGAGCAGCCGGGTGGTCGAATAACTGAGCACACGCAGGATATTGGTGGACAGCCGCACCAGCGGATTCTCGACCGCCGTCGTCTTGTCCGGCCGGTACTGGCGCGCGAACTCAAGGTTATTGGTGATGTCGCGGTCTGCGGGCGCGAGCACGTGGGCCCGGTTGTAGTCCGCTATGGCGCGGCCGACTTGGCCGGACTTGAAACAGGCGTTGCCGCGGTTGTACAGAGCAGCGGCGGACCCAGCCTGCGCCAGCGAGCTGTCGTAGAGCCCGATGGCCGACTGATAGTCGCCTGATTCATATGCCTGGTTGCCGCGCGCGAAGTACTCCTGACTGGTTCCGGCGTGGACAAGCACGGGAATGAAGACTGGCAAGCAACAGAGAAACAGGTGGGTGAACGTTCCTCTCCGCCACTTTATCCCTTTATCTCTTTGTCTCTTTGTCACTTGTCCTCTCACAGTTGCTCCAGTAGTCTTCTGGTACGCTCGAGCATGCCGGCCGGGCTGCACGAGGCCATGCCCGGAGAGAACCGGGCGGCGTCGCAGCCCTTGACCAGCTCCAGAAGTTCACTGACTGCGGCCGCGGCCGCGCCGCGCTTGAGGAGTTCAGCGGACAGCTCGTCGCCGGTCATGCCGCCGGCCTCGATGTTGAACCGGTCGCCGACGTACCCGGTAATCGCCTGGGCCAGCGCGGAGTAGAAATCGCGCTCGTTGCCGGCCGCGAGGAACCGGCGGGCCTGGACCAGCCGCTTCTTCACCACGCCGCTTGAGCGCGAACGGCGGGCATAACCTGAGTCCTGCTCGAGTCGGCGGCGGTGCCGGCCGACGAGGAGGCCCGTTGCGAATACGGCCCCGCCCAAGGCGTAGAAGAGCCAGTTCCACCACGGCATCGCAGCGCCCCACGACCCGGCCGACAAAGAATAACTCTCCTTGATGTGGCGGATGTCCGAGCCGAGCACCTTCATACCCTGCTCGGACTCCGCGACCGCGGCCGCGCTGCCCGCGCCGACCGCGATGAACTCAAGCGGCGCGGTGGTCCTGGTGTAGTAAGCGCCGGACTTCGGGTCGAAGAAACCGAATTCAAGCGCGGGGATGACGTGCTTGCCGTCCGCGGTCGGGATGACGGGAAACGTGAATTCGCGCGTACCGGACACGCGGGCCTCGCCGGTCTGGATGTTGTCTTTGGTTTCCGGGCTCAATACCTTGAGCCCGGACAGGCCGGCGAGTTTCGGCTCGCCCACGAGCCGGACGTTCCCGGTGCCGGAGACCGCGAACACGACGTTGACCGGAGCGCCGTCAATCGAACTGTCGCTTGAGACCGACGCCTTGACCGAGAAATCGCCGACCCCACCGGTGAAGTTCGCTGGCCGGCCGGTCTCGGGTAAAGGCTTGACCGTGATTCTTATCGGGTCCGACGAGACCTCGAACGGTTCGGCGTTCTGGAAGAAGAACCCGCCGGAGCGGATTGCCTGGCCCGCGAGTTTCATCGCGCCGACTTCGAGCTCGCCGGACCGGGTCGGAAACAGCGCGACCTTCTTGATGGTTGCGGCACTGTAGCGCTGGCCCTGGTAGTCGCGGTCCCGGTAGTCAAGTTCCTTGGCCTCGTACAGGTTCTCGGCCCAGAAGCCGGTGAAGACCGGAACTTCGGCGAGTTTCAGGTCGGCAATCTGCTGCTGGGTGTAGAAGGTGTAGGTGACGGTCACCTGCTCGCCCTGGTACACGTTCGTCCGGTCCGCGTACCCGGCAACGTGGACCGAGCCGCGCACCGGCCGCGAAGACTGCTGCGGCGCGAACGGGTCCCAACTCGGAAACGACGGCTGCTGGCGCTGGGGCGGCGGGGCCTGGCTCTCCTTGGTGACGGTTACCTGAATCGGCTGGGTCTGGTAGGTCGCGCCCTTGAAGTCGAGCGTGGCCGGGCTGATGGTGAGTGAGCCGACCTTCTTTGGCGACAGGAAGTAGATGAAGCTGATGGTCTGCTGCTGCGTCATCCGGCCGTTGACGAAGGAGATGTTCGTTGACTGGGACGAGGTGCTGCCGAGGTTGGTGAAGTCGGGAAGCTCGCCCAGTTGCGGTCGAGGCACGCCGCCGATGTTGGTGCCCTGGACAGTCACCGTGAGCTGGATTTGCTCGCCCAGGCCGACCGTGGTGCGGTCTACGTCGGCGGAGAAGTTGAGTTCGGCCGCGAGCACGGGCAGGAATAAGACCGATAGGACCGATAGGACGTATCGGGCCGATGGCCTGCGCATTACCAGTCCTTCTCCACTTTACGCCTGGGCCGGCTCTGTTGCTGCTTCTCCTGCTGTTCCTTTTCCTTGTTCTCGACCGCCTGGACAACTCGCTGGGCCTGGTCTTTGTCCATCTGCTGGGGCCGGGGCTGTTGCTGTTGTTGCTGGTTCTGCTGCTGGTTCTGTTGGGAGGAGTCTGGCTTTTGTTTCTGCTCCTCCTTCTTCTTCAGGCAGAACTCGAGGTTCTCTTTTGCCTGCCGGTCGGACGGGTTCATCACCAGCGCGGCGACATAGGACTGGATTGCCGGTTCAAGCTGGCCGGCCTTGAACAGCGTGTTGCCGATGTTGTACATCGCGTTGGCCCGGCGCCCGACCTTCTTGTCGGTCATCACCAGTTCGAGTTCGGATATCGCTTCCTGGTACTTGCCCAGCCGGTGCAGCGTGTTGCCGATGTTGTAGTGGATGGCGGTTGCGTCCGGTTCGAGCACCTCGGCCTGCTGGTAGCTTGAGAGCGCCTCGTCATACTTCTCGCGGGCGAACAGCCGGTTGCCATAGCGCATCAGACCGCCGACATCAGCGCGGGCAAGGGCCAGCCCAAGCACAAGCCCAAGCAGGACCCTGCCGGCCCTGCGGCTCTTCACCCGGTCACCCGACCACCCGGTCACGATTTCTTCCACCATTCTGCTCTGCGGTTTGACAGCGACAGGCCGGCAAGGAACAGCACCAGGGCAATGATAAGGAATATCTGGTAGCGCTCAACGTAGTCGGTGTACGCGCCGACGCCCAGGTCCTTCTTGCGCATGGCGTCGAGCTCGGCCAGGAGCCGCTCGGCCGAGAAGCCCTCGACCCGGAGGAACCGGCCGCCGGTCGCCTTGGCCAAGAGGATGAGCTGGCGTTCGTTCATCCGCGACATGACCATCTGGCCCTTGTCGTCCTTCTTGTACGACTTCAGGCTGCCCGACGGGTCGTATTCCGGGATGGGCGCGCCTTCGGGCGTGGCGAACGCCACCGGGAAAATCCGCACGCCGTTCTCCGCGGCGCGCTGCACCGCCTGGGCCGTATTCTTACCCAGGTCCTCGCCGTCGGTGATGAAGACGAGCGCCTTGTAGCTCTTCTCCTTCGGGTTGAAGAGCGACATGGCGACGTCAATCGCCCGGCCGTAGTCGGTGCCGGGCAGCGGCATGACGTCGGGCGAGATGATGTCGAGGAACAGCTTGGCCGCGTCCATGTCGAGCGTCAGCGGGCACATGACGAATGCGTCGCCGGCAAAGGCGGCGATGCCGACCGCGTTGCCGGACAGGCCGTCGAGCAGGGACGAGAGTTCGGCCTTGGCCCGGGCCAGGCGGTTGGGCTTGACGTCCTCGGCGAGCATCGAGTTCGAGGCGTCGAGCGCGATGACCACGTCCACGCCCCGGCCCTTGTAGAGCTGGAGCTTCTCTCCCCACTTGGGCCGGGCCGCTGACAAGAGCAGGAACCCGAGCGCCGCAACCAGAAGGAGTTGTTTGAACAGGGCCAGGCCCGGCGAGCTGGATGCGGCGAGCACCGGCACAAGCGCGGGGTCGAGTTGCCGCGCCAGGCGCCGGCGCTTGACGAGCACCGATACTACCGCCGCGGCCGCGGCCACCGGCACCGCGAGCAGGAGCCAGAGGAAGACGGGAGAAGACCACCTGATCATCTATGGTCTCCGATTTTCGACCTACGACCTGCCCGCATGGATAAGGCAGCCTGGACCGGGTTCCGAAAATCGACAATCGCAAATGGTAGCTCGTAGATTCCTTTCACGGCAGTCTCCTCAGTACCACCCCGGCCACCAGCGCGCCGGCCAGGACGAAGATGACCGATAACAGCAGCGGCGTGCCGGCCAGCTCGTTGTACAGCGTGTACTGCTTGACCTTGAAGGTCGTCGGCTCCATCCGGTCAATCTCGTCATAGACCAGGCCCAGGCCCTGGGCATCGGTCGCCAGGAAGAACTTGCCGCCGGTGATATCGGCAATCTGCTGCAGGGTCTGGGTGTCGAGGTCGATCTCCACCTGCACGTAGCGCCGGCCGAAAATCGGGTCGTCCACCGGGTAAGGAACCGGGCCCTTGGACCCGACGCCGATGGTGTAAATCTTGATGCCGAAGCTGGCCGCGGCCTGGGCCGCGGTCAACGGGTCAATGTCGCCGGTATTGTTCACGCCGTCGGTCAAGAGGATGATGACCCGGTCCTTGGCCTGCGAGTCCTTGAGCCGGGCGATGGCGCTGCCCAGGCCCAGGCCGATGGCGGTGCCGTCCTCGAGCATGTCGAAGGTGAGCCGGTCTATCAGGCCGGAGAGGATGTTGCGGTCGAGCGTCAGCGGACACTGGGTCAGGCTGGTGGCCGAGAAAATGACCAGGCCGATACGGTCACCCGCGCGCTTGGCGATGAACTCCTTGGCCTTCTCTCTGGCGACGGTCAGCCGGTTCCGGGGCGAGAAGTCCTCGGCCTTCATCGAGCCGGACACGTCCATGCAGAGCATGATGTCAATGCCCCGGGTTTCGACCTCCTGAAACTGGCGGCCGCGCTGGGGCCGGGCCAGGGCGAAGACCATCGCGGTGAGCGCCAGCGTGTACAGCGAGAGCGGAATGTACTTGAGCCAGCGGGCCCGGTTGGGTGAGTTAGCCAGAAACGACAGGTCCGAAAAGCGCAGCGTGCCCCGGCGTTTGCGCGTCATCCACCAGACGAACGCCGGCACCAGGGCGAAGAGCGCGAAGAACCAGGGGTGGGCGAAACGCATGACTAGGAAGGGTTCGAGGGCCCGAGGGTTCGAGGGTCCGAGGGGCGGCGGGTCTCACTTGAACCCTTGACCCCTTGAACCCTTGGCCCCTCTTCCTTTGGTGTTGTCTTCTTCACCATCTCTTCCGCCTTGGGGATGACCGACTCCATTTCGGCGCGCGGGGGCACGAGCTTGGCGTACTTTACCAGGTCCGAACGGGAGAAGAAGTCGCCGAACTCCTCGCGCAATTCCACCTTCTCGCGTTTCATCGCCAGCACGATTTCGCTCGTGGTCTGGTCAATGGCCGGGAACTTGAACCGCCGCGTCAGGTAGCGCTTGAGGATTTCCGAGACCGAGTAGTAGTAGCGCTTCACCTGCCCGGCGTCGAGCCACTCCTGCGCGGGAATTGCGGCAAGCGACGCCAGCGCCTCGTCCCAGGGCGGCGGCAGCGGTTTGGCCATGAGCCGCAGGGTGCGCCAGCGCCGGAACAGCCGCCAGCCGAACCAGGCCAGCGCCAGAAGCGCCAGTAGCCCAAGCGTCAGCCATATCGGCAAGAGAAACGGGAACTGAATCTGGGGTTTCAGGTCATGAATGTCCTGCATCTTGGCCGGCAGGACGCTCTTCACCGTCAGGCCCAGGCTCTCGGCCCGGACCGCCAGCATTTCCCCTTCTGATGGGAAGGCGACCATGAAGCGCGGGAGCGCCAAATCGCCGGTCGCGAACGCGGCCATTTCCAGCCGGTGCGTATCAACAATCGTGTCGCCCTTGTACCTGGTCGTGGTGCTGCGGTCAACCAGGACGAAGCTGCCCAAGGTATCGGGAAAAGGCTCGGAGACCTGCTGCTTGCGGTGCCGGCGGACCGTAAGTTCCAACCTGAACCGGTCGCCGACGGTCAGTGGCTTCGACCCGCGCCGGGGCAGGAGTCTTGCCGAGATTGCGACCGGCCCGGACTCGACCAGCCGGAACCGCGGCCCGGACGAGTCGGCCGCGGTCGAATCAGCCGGAACAGAATCCGGCACAGACTGGGCCATGGCCGGAGCGCAAGTCAAAGTGCAGAAGGCAAAGTGCAAAACGCACAGCAATGAAAGCGTGATTCCGCCATTTTGCCTTTTGCATTCTGCAATCTGCATTTTGAAGTGCGTCCTTACCGGTACCGTCTCGCTCTTTTCTGGAAGAACTTGTGCAGCCGGGGGGTGAAGTCCTCCGCGGTCTGGACCGGGATATGGTCCACGCCCAGTTGCCGGAACAGCTTCTCGATTTCGGCCCGGCGCGTCTCGTGATGCCGCTTGAACGCCTCGCGCAGCGCCGGGTCGGACGTATCCACGGTCCCAATCTCGCCGGTCTCGGCGTCCTCGACCTCGACCAGGCCGAGCCTGGGGAGTTCGGTCTCGGCCGGGTCGTTGACCGAAATCGCCACCAGGTCGTGCCGGCGGGCCGCGATGCCGAGCGCGGTGCGCAACACTTCGGGTCTGAACCGCTCGCCGATGAAGTCCGACACCAGGAACACGATGGCCCGGCGCTTGGCCACGTTCGACAGGAATTCGAGCGCCCGCACCGGGTCGGTGCCTAGGCCTTCGGGCTCGAAGTAGAGGATGTCGCGGATGAGCCTGAGCACGTGGGACCGGCCTTTGCGCGGCGGCACGTACCGCTCGACCTGGTCCGAGAAGAACACCAGGCCGACCTTGTCGTTGTTGCGGATGGCCGAGAAGGCGAGCGTGGCCGCAAGCTGGGCCGACTGGTCGAGCTTGAGCCGCTCGCGCGTGCCGAACCGGGAAGAGCCGGAGGCGTCCACCACGAGCATCACGACCAGTTCCCGCTCCTCGGCGAACTTCTTGACGAAGGGATGGCTGGCGTCGCCCCGGGACAGGCCGTAGCGCGCGGTTACCTTCCAGTCAATGGTGCGGACGTCGTCGCCGGGCAGGTATTCGCGCAAGTCCAGAAACTCGATGCCCCGGCCCTTGAAGGACGATTTGTAGTCGCCGGAGAAGAGCGTGTTGACCAGGCGCCGGGTACGGATTTCGATGTCCCGGATGTGCGCGAACCCGGACTTGCCAGGCCTATTCATCTACGATCTCCGATTTTCGATTTCCGATTTGTCCCGCAGGTGGCAGCGGTCCGGATTCGGTCGTGGAAATCAGGCCTTGAACGTCGCGGGTCGCGATTTCCGCGGTCGCCTGACGCCATTTGCTCAGCGTCCTTGACTTCTGCTTTCTGCATTCTGGTTTCTGACTTCTGACTTCGCTCGTTCTGCTATGGTACTTCGACCCTTTCCAGCACCCGCTTGACGATGTCGTCGGTCGAGAGCTCCTCGGCCTCGGCCTCGTAGGACAGGATGACGCGGTGCCGGAGGACGTCCTGGGCCAGCTCCTTGATGTCTTCCGGTATGACGTACCCGCGGCGGCGCAGGAACGCCATCGCCCGGGCCGCGGTCACCAGGTAGATGGACGCGCGCGGCGAAGCGCCGTAGCGAATCAGCGGCACGAGGTCCTCAAGCCCGTGCTCTTTCGGGAACCGGGTGGCGAAGACGATGTTCAGGATGTAGTCCTTGAGCTTGTCGTCAACGTAGATGCGGTTGGCGAGCTCGCGGGCCTTCAGGACGGCCGCCGCCTGAACCACCGGTGTCGCTTCCGGCTCCTTGCCGGTCGTCATCCGCTCGATGACCTTCTTCTCCTCTTCTTTGGTCGGGTAGCTGACGCGCAGCTTCAGGAGGAACCGGTCGGTCTGGGCCTCGGGCAAGGGATAGGTCCCTTCCTGCTCAATCGGGTTCTGGGTCGCGAGCACCAGGAACGGCTCTTCGAGCTTGAACGTCTCCTCGCCGATGGTCACCTGCCGCTCCTGCATCGCTTCGAGCAGCGCGGACTGGACCTTGGGCGGCGCGCGGTTGATTTCGTCGGCCAGAACCAGGTTGGCGAACACCGGACCTTTGCGCGCGGTGAACTGGGCCGAGCGCTGGTCGTAAATCTGGGTGCCGACGATGTCGGCAGGCAGGAGGTCGGGCGTGAACTGGATGCGCGCAAACCGGGTGGCGATGGCCCGGGCCAGGGTCTTGACCGCGTAGGTCTTGGCCAGGCCGGGCACGCCTTCTATCAGGATATGACCGTTCGCGAGCAGGCCGACCAGCAGCCGGTCAACCAGGTACTTCTGTCCGACGATGACCTTGCCGACCTCAGCGGTTATCGCCTGGACAAAGATGCTCTCGCGCTCGATGTCCTCATGTACGCGCTTGATGTCGTCTTTGAGCAGTTCTTCCATATGACGGCTCCCTTCTATGCGGCGACGGGCGTTGGTATTACGCCCGCCGTTTGAATGCTATCAGATAGTAATAGACTACCGGCAGTGGTCATTGGTTGCCCGGCCAAGTCAACGTCGAACTCCAAGTGCCCGAATGCCGAATTCGCCGACCGGCGGCGACACTTCGGGCGACCTCGCCGTCGCCGATAACCACATGTAAATAGTCACCCATTACTTACTAGTCACCGCCCAGTCTCGACAGCGGAGCAAGTTGGTTCTGGTGACTTGTAAGAAACTCGCGATTCGACTCAGGAACCCGGGCCGCGAGCGCCCTGTCGCTTTCCAACCCCTTGTCTTTTGTGCGCTTAGGCAACGACGAGTCTGCGGCAAACGTCATGTCCACGGCAATCGCCGCGGCCGTGGTCATCACCTTGTACAGGGTGGTGCTGAATTCGGGCCAAGTCATCCCCTTCGCGGCGAGCGAGTCCGCGACACCGGGCAGTCCTTCCATGCCGCGGATGATGCGCGCGAGGCCTGAGGCGATGTTCTCGTTCGGAACGCTCCTGGGTTGATAACCGGCGGCCTTGAGCGCGGACACGAACCCGGGCAGCGCGGCCGAGAAGTTCGCAAACTCGTCCTCAGCGATTGGCGCGAAGGCGGCTTCGGGCAGCGCGGGTCTGGGCGCTCTGCTCTGCCCGCATTGAAGTGCCAGTGCGGCCAGAAGAATCACGAATAGCGGTTTTGACAGGCGCAGCAGGAAGCTCTCCGGCGCAAAGTGTAGGAATCGCCGGGTAACTGTCAATCGGGCCGCCAGGCCCGGCAGGCTTCGTACATCGCCACGACGTTCTCGACCGGGGTTATCGGCTGGATGTTATGACAGGGCGCGAGGACGTAACCGGGCCCGAGGATGCGCAGGTTGTCGGCAACCTCCTGCCGGACGTCCTCGACCGTGCCGAAGGGCAGAGTCTTCTGGTTGTCCATCGCGCCGTGGAACACGAGCCGCTCGCCCCAGGCGTCCTTGAGCTGTTGCCGGTCCATCCCGGGCACGCGCCACTGCACCGGGTTCAGGATGTCAATACCCAGCTCGACCAGGTCAGGCAGGATTTGAGCGATAGCGCCGTCGTCGTGGTGGAACACGTATGCGCCGTGCGCGTGCGCCAGCTCGACCATTCTCTTCATCCGCGGCAGGAGGTAGGTCCGGATGTGCGCCGGGCTCATCAAGAGCCCGTGCTGCGCGCCCAGGTCCTCGGCCACGTAGCAGGTGAGAAACAACCCGGCCGGCAGCGCGGCGAGAATCCTTCTGGTGCGTTCACACGCCAGGTCGAACAGCCGGTCCAGACAGTAATGGACCATGTCCGGGTTGAGCGCCAGGTCGAGATACGCCTGGCCGTCCCCGCGCAGGTCCTTATACAGCATGAAAGGTTCAGACCCGCCGGCCTGGACCGGGTGGTTCTCCCGGCCGCGCACCTGTTGCGCGATGGTCGAGTAGTCCCACCAGTCAGGCTCTGGCCAGCGGTACGACTGTTCGACCTCGGCCGGGGTGGCGAAAGCGGCCAGCGGATGAGATACCGTTTCGTCGTACGAACCCGCGGGGTAGGCGACCGGGCGGTGCCGGCAGCCGAACTCGTCGGTGTCCGGCTCAAGCGCGGGGCCTGAGTAGCGCGGCACGGGTTTCACCACAAAGTCCACGCCCAACTGGTCCAGCGCCCGGCGCAGGCAGGTGAAGCCGTCGCTCGGCCGGGCGTTATTGTCGGCAAGGGGCAGGCTGAGGTCGGAGACGAGCCCGCGCTCGGCGCGCGAACTCAGCCCCAGGTGCCGGACGAGCTTTGCCGAGAACTCGGGCGTGGCCCAGTAATCGGCCGGCGGGCGGTCCGCGGCCTCGCGCCGCAGCGCCGCCCGCCAGCGCTCAATCGGAGTCAGGGCCGGTCTACTCCTCCCGTTTCCAGCCGATGGCGTAGCCAAACAGACACTCGTCGTCTTCCGCACCCTCTTCCATCTTGTACGCCTTGGACTTGATGGTGTAGGTGCCGCTTGAGGAGATGTGGAACAGGAGAATCGGTACGTTGGTCGTATCCGCGTCCTGCTCGACCAGCTCGCCGTCGCCGTCGTAGACGTACAGGTCGAAGTCCTTTATCCCCTGGCCGCCGACCGCGATTATCTTGTAGTCGTTGCCTTCGTACAAGTAGCGCTGAGTAGAGTAGTCCTCGCCCTGCTCAAGCCGGTCAACGGTGATGTGTGAGACGGTGTAGTCGTCGGCTTCGATGAGCGTGGTCATCACCGACAGGCTCGAAAGCATCTTGGCGACGTCGCTCTCTTCCGCCGTAGCCAGGCAGAAGGACGCGCCGAGCACGAAAGCCACTGCGATGAACATGCGGGTCATTGGCTGCCTCCTTGGCAGGTTTGCTGCATCATACCGGAGTCGCTGCGGCCGGCGCCTTGCGCACCACCTCGACCGGCATCCGGCTCAGCTTCTCGTACGCACGACCCTTGCGGCGCACCGGCCACCAGTCGTGCAGGTAAATCTGGATCGGCCGCCACATCGCCACCCAGCCGACGATGGTCAGGCTCTCGCGGACGAACCCGGCCCATGTCCCGGTTTCGTGAGCCAGCAGCACCCGTCCGATGAACAGGCAGACGGCGAGAAACCCGAGGCCGATGACGAGGCTGGTCCGGCCCTGCTTCAGGAGCCGCCGGAACTCCAGCCGGTTGAGCTTGGCCCGGTAGGCGAAGAAGTTGTGCACCGCTTCGGACAGCACCGGGCCCGGGTCGGTTTCGGGCCAGTGTTCCAGGTGGATGGTCAGGGTGACCGGGTCGCCGGACGAGAACTCCTGGGACCAGTTGACGATGAACTCCTCGGCCTCGCGGTCCAGGTCCTTGTCCACGAACGGCGACGGGTCCATCGAATTGAAGAGCTGGTTCATCTCGTGCAGGTTGAGTTCGACGCGGCGGGGCGGGTGGACCGGGTTGCTCGCCATCGGCCGACATCATACGGCGGCCGGCGCGCCAAGTCAACGAATCAGGATGACCCAAGAACTACGGAAAGGCAGAAGACGCGGGGACGCGGAGTCGCCGTATCAAATCCTGCTCCGTATCCTTCGCCCGCTGTCCAGGAACTGCGCATCGCTCTGCGCCCGGCGTGCCGCCGCGCGCAGGTTGTTGACCGCGGTGAAGAACTCGCGCATCAGGACCACCCAGAGGCAGTACCCGCGTTCGGTCAGCTCAATCCCCGGCCCGCTGGTGCGCAGCCCACCGGCCAGGCCGGCGGCCAGAAGCTCGGGCCCGACCAGGCGCCAGAGCCCGTGGTGCCGGCGCGAGAAATCGGCGGTGTCGAGCCGGCCGGAGAAGAGTCTCATCAACAGGCCGTAGCGCGCCTGCTCGCGCCGGCTGAAACGGCGGGCCGAGCGCAGCGGCAGCCGGCCCTGTCCGAGCACGGCGACGTACTCCGGGATGTCAAAGGTGTTCGCGTAGCACGTGCCGGCCAGATACCCGATGGCGCCCGAGCCCAGGCCGGCGTATTCGTCGTTGTCAACGATGTACTCGTCCAGCAGCCGTCCCGGCCGCGGCCGGGACGGCTGCTGGAC
>Ga0209609_10000534_pt1 | contig 22862 bp, 18 predicted proteins | sample LakKivw325mmetaG_FD_184136 | JGI IMG/M metagenome (GOLD analysis project Ga0209609, IMG submission 184136) | Anoxic lake water microbial communities from Lake Kivu, Rwanda to study Microbial Dark Matter (Phase II) - Lake Kivu water 325m metaG... | ecosystem: Environmental > Aquatic > Freshwater... | reverse complement strand
GTGGGGGTCAGCGCATCAGGACTACTTTGATGTGGCTGACGTACCCGCGCGCGGTCATGCGGCAGATGTAGATACCCCCGGGCACAGGTGAGCCGTCCTGGTCAGTTCCGTCCCAGTAGGTAGTGAAAACGCCCTGCGTGTAATTACCGCTTGCTAGCAGCTTCAGACGCTGACCCAGGAGGTCGTAGATCGCCACTTCGATCGGTCCGTACTCCGGATTCTCAAATTGAATGCGGGTTTCCGTGTTAAAGGGATTAGGGTAATTCTGGTGCAGAATGTATCTATCCGCATCGGCGGAGCTTCCGGCAAACCCGCGCGCCCCGATGGTGGTAAAGACAAATGGTCGGGTTTCTGTCCCCGATCCCCAGCGGCGGAGATTTTTATTATCGGTCGCCACAACTTTCCAGAAATAGCGTGCGGCGAAATCCAATTTATCAGGTGGGTAGTAAGCGAGGAGAGTATCTTTGGCGGGCGGCGTCAGGAGCACTTCGGTGACATTCTGCTGGAAAGAACTGTCCCGACTGTAATACAGGGTATAGGTTACCGAGGATCCGGGATCGCGATCGCGGGTCGGACGCCAGATGAAACCGGCGTCGAGCGCGACGGAGTCCTGTTTGAAAGCCGGAGCAAGCAAGAGAAACGGTTCGGGCGGCGATTCCACGGCGTTTACTCCAAAGCAAACCGGGGCACTCCATTCTCCCACCTTGCCGTCCGGATCAACCGCCGTAACCTGGTAACAGTAATACTTATCTTCTTTGAGAGTGGGCAATACGACGCTGGTTATGCCCGCTCGTGTGGTGAGCTGGCTGAACTTTCTTGGTTCTCCGGCCTCATAATACCGGACTAAATAGTGCAGATCTCGCTCATACTGATTGGGGTCCGGATCACCGGCGGCCAGCCAGCTGATTTGAGGACGCTGGGTGTCGACAATTGAGGAATCTCGGGGGATGAAACCACTGGTGATAGTATAAGGCGCTTCCTTGCGGGCATTGGTGATGAAGGAACTTAGTTCCGACCAGGGTGATGCGGCCCCGTGTTGATCACAGGCCCGCAGGCGGAAAAACCAGCGAACATTTTCGGTAAGATCAAGAGGGATCTGCAGGTAATTCTGACCGGCTTCGGTGCGAAATGTTTGGGCGGCGTCATGAAATTGCGAATTAGGGCAAACTTCGATCTCATAGGTGATATTTGAATGGAAATCGGCAAAATCAGGATCACTGGTTGCTTCCCAGCGGATTTCAGGACGATTAGTCGCCAGCATTTCGCCCGGCTTGGGAGCCAGGATTTTCCTGACCGGTCGGGGTGGGTCGTTTTGCGGATTGTAAGCCGCGCGCCAGACCGTGGGCGGAGTAGAGCTGGTTAGACCATGATTGTCTATACTGACCACGCGCCAATAGTAAAGTTCGTTGTCGCTCAGTTTTTTTAACCAGGCTACGGCCTGAGCCAGGCAGTAGCCCCGTGCCACTCCCGGCTGAGGAGTTTTTTCCTTCCGTAAAGTCGGTTCGCTGTGTCCATTGGTGCGAATCTGCAGTAAGGGTGGGTTAAATTCAGGTCGGAGATCGAACTCCAGCAGATAATCCACGCTGTCGCCCGGATCGGGATCGCCCGCCGCTTGCCACCAGAAGCAGGTGTTGGCGTCAAATTCGCTCAGGTGCTTGGGCGCCAACAATTTAGTCACTCCTGACGGGGGCTCGTTGATGTTATTGACCCAGAAAGAACTGACCTTCGACCACTCGGATTTGGCGTCAGCCAGGTCAACTGTGCGTACTTTCCAGAAGTATTGCCGGTTTTCAAGGAGTGGCGTGCGTACTTTGAGTTCGCAACGCTCAAAGGCACTTTCCTGCTGAATGAAAGTACGCCCCCCGAAAGTAGGGTCACGGCTTAAAACCACCTGATAGCGTAATTTGTCTGCGATATCCGGGTCGCTGGCCGGTCCCCAGCGAAGAATCGGATTGTGCGAATTAACGACCTGATTGTCGGGAGTGAAAGGTACCTGCGGCGGACCGGGTGCCAGATTGATACCGTCGTCAAATTTGAATACAGCGTTTGGCTGATCGGTAAGTGTTATTCCACCCCAGTCGTCCTTGACCGTAATGGAGAGATGGTAGCATTGTCCGTCTCTGAGGGTTGCGAGGTCGGGCAGACGATTCAGTTGCAGTCGAACGTGATTGTCATAGGAAACGGTCAATCCAGCTGTCCGGTGGGCTCTTGCCCGTTCCAAGGCAGAGTCCGTCAGCGCCAGGACGATCTGGCTGGAGGGGTCATCGGTCTGACGTATTTTCACCTCGCATGCCAGACGGTCATTCAAATCGGGGTCGGGCGCCATGATCCATTCAAGATAGCTCTCCGGGTTAAGGATGACGGTATCTTTTGGGGCAATGATCACCGGAGAAGGCGGAGGCTGATTGCTCAAATTGGCGGTGAACCGAAAGGTTTGCCGGGAGGGAGTAATCAGTCCGCCGGCGTCGCACGCCCGAATCCGCCAGTAGTACGGTAAATGATTGGCGGGATTGGCGAATAGGTATTCAGTTTTTGCAGCGGGCAATGAATCCTGAACCTGCAGGTTTTTAAAACGCGCATCCGTAGCGATTTCGACAATATAACTGGCGAGATCGGTATCCAGACCGGCATCGGGGTCGGTGGTCGCCTGCCACTTGAGCAGTGGCGGGGCATTGAGCACTTGCTGGTCAGGCGGGGATAGCAGATCGAAAACGCCTGGAGGTTCATTATACAGATTCAAGTGGAAAGACTTTATTCCGGACCAGGGCGAGAATTCGACTCCGTCGCCTGCTCGGGCGCTGACGAAATAGATTCTATTGTCAGGGAAATTGCGCCTGATAGTTATTGGGAAAAAGCCCGCATGGCCGGTACAGCTGGTATCCAGCAGGACGTTGCGCAGTGCAGGGTCGGAGGCAATTTTGACCTGGTATTGAAGCTGATTGGCTTCGACTTCCCGGTCATGAGCAGACTGTAAACTGAGGCTCATGGGACTGCCTGCAATAATCTGGTTGGGCGGCAGGATGATTTGCGGGATGGTGGGCGGGGAATTGATGGTAAACACGAGCGCTTGGGGTTCTGACCAGCCCATTTCGGGGTGCTTGGCGCTGATCGTGAAGCGATAACGTTCTCCTTTCGTGAACGCGCTTAATCCCAGAAACCTGAAAGCGTTTTCGCCCATCGTGACCAAACCCGAATCCCAGAGCAGCGAATCGCCGGTCGGAGTCTGCTGGTACAGTTCCATTTTGAGCAGATATTCATCGGCCAGATGGGAATACTGCCAGACGAACTGCGGCGCAAAGTCACTGACCTGCCGCAGGTCCTTTTCGTCGGTAATCTGCAGATTGCGGAGGCTAAAGCGTGGCGCAGTCTGCGCACTCAACTTCATGGTAACCAAGCCTATGCCTATCGCGATCAGCCAATATTTACATCTGGTGAGGTTCATGATTGTAAAATATAATCAATGACCGGCTGGGGCGCACGAAAAGATTATTGTGTCGGTTGCTTTCAATAAGAAAAAATCCCGAGAGGTCCGGGATTTTTAAGTCAAAGAATAATGTAATCTGCTTAGGATCAGGCAATGACGCTGATGATTTTGCGGGTGCGTCCTTTTTGCGCGAAAACGACTTTGCCATCGATCTTGGCGAAGATTGTGTTATCACTGCCGATCCCCACATTCTGTCCGGGATGAAATTTTGTCCCATGCTGGCGGACGATGATCGCGCCGGCCGTGATGAACTGACCACCAAAAGCCTTGACGCCCAGGCGTTGTCCCTGACTGTCTCGGCCGTTGCGTGAACTGCCAACACCTTTTTTATGTGCCATAGTAATTACTCCTTGGATTCTTTTGTGAGGGCTTTGGTTTTTGCCGTTGCGGTTTTTGTCCGGGGGCGGCTCTTTGGAGGAGTCGCCGGGGTCGCTTCTGCTACCGGCTGTGGCTCTGCCTCATGGGTCTGCGGGGCGGGGGGCTCGGGAGCCGTTCCGAATTGCGCCACGCTGAGGACGGTGTATTCCTGCCGATGCCCTTTTTTGACCTTGTAGCCTTTACGGCGTTTTTTCTTAAAGACGATGACCTTATCACTGCGTTGATGTGCTTTGACCGTGGTTTCGATACTTGTATCGGCGAGATAGGGAGTGCCGATCGCGACCGTCTCACCGGTCCGCAGGAAAAGAATTTTGGCGGCAACATATTTGGCCCCTATTTCCAGGTCGAGTTTGGGGACAGCGACGTCCCGGCCCGGTTCGAGAATGACCTGGTCGCCGGCGATTTCTGCGATAGCATAATTCTGGGTATTCATTGTACTCTCGGGTTGTGAATAAAAAAGCGGGGAAATTTAGGCAGTTACGTTCAATTATACAAGACACAGAGCGTGGAAAATCGCAAATCCCCGATATGTTGTTCACATCACCAGGGCGTCATCCAAATGTGGGGGCTATGCCGGATATTGGAAAACTCGTGATCTGCTTTCGTATTGGAACTTTGTACCGGCACCGCAGTCATTGGAAATTAAAAGTGCGGCAATTTTGATCAAGTCGTGCGGCTGGTTTAAGTTGCATTGCGGCAGAAGGAAATTTTAAAATTCCTCGGTAAGATCTTTACCGGTTTTAACCGAAATGAGACGAAAATCATCCGGGTTGACAGTCGGATCCTCGACAATCCGGAGACGCAGGAGATGGCGCCACTGGATTTTCCAGAGCAGACGACTGGTGGATTCACGCAGGTAGCGGGCAAAATCGGGGTTGAGGTGCAATTCCAGCCGGCGCTCGCGGGATTTGAGACGAAAACGGCGGAACCAGCTTTCCAGCTTGGTGACCAGTGATTCCTTGGAAGTGATACGTCCCGAACCGTGACAGACGGGGCATTCCTCGCTGACCGTGTGCAGGAGGGTAAGGCGGATGCGCTGACGGGTCATCTCCAGAAGCCCGAAATCCGAAATACCCAGCACCGAAACTTTGGCGCGGTCGCGTTGCAGTTCGCGTTTGAGTTCCTGCACGACGCGGCGTTTGTTGTCGTCTTCTTCCATGTCAATGAAATCAATGACGATCAGTCCGCCAATATCACGCAAACGTAACTGCCGGGCAATTTCCTTGGCGGCCTGCAGATTGATCTTGAGGGAATTCTCCTCATGCTCCTTTTTACCAATGAACTTGCCGCTGTTGACGTCAATCGTCGCCATGGCCTCAGTGTGTTCAATGACTAAAAATCCGCCGCTCTTCAGCCAGATGCGTTTATTGAGAGTTTTTTCGAGTTCCTTTTCGACATTGTATTGCTCGAAAAGAAGATTGCGCGAATGATAATACTCCAGCTTTTTTACGTATTCTGGGGAGGAACTTTTAATATAGGACAGAATGTCGCGATACAGGTCTTTGGTATCAACGATAATCTTATCAACGTCGGGAGTCAGCAGGTCCCGCATCACCGAGGCGCTCAGGTCCATATCGGCGTAGACGCAGGTCGGTGCCGGCTGAGTACGGACATTCTCTTCCAGCTCCGCCCATTTTTGCAGCAGATTCTCGAGATCGGCGCGCAGGGCTTTTTCGGATTGGCCTTCGGCTACGGTCCGGATGATGAGACCGAATTTGGCCGGTTTAAGAGCGCGGGCGAGATTGCGCAGACGGCGTTTTTCGCTGTACTGGCGAATCTTTTTCGAGATGCCGATGTAGTCGGCGTTCGGCACGAGCACGATGAAGCGCCCGGGGATGGAAATATTGGTGGTGACCCGCGCCCCTTTTTTGGCGAACGGTTCCTTGATGACCTGCACGAGGATTTCCTGCCCGGTTTGCAGATTAAATTCATGCCGCCGCCGGGGTTTCTTGCGCTCCGGCGCGAGGGCTTGTTCGACGTCTTCGGCGTCTTCCTCTTCGTCCCGGCTGATATTTTCCACCCAGGCGAGGTCGGCGGGGTCTTCGATCTCGGAAAAAGGCAGAAAGGCATTGTACTCATGCCCGATTTTAACGAAAGCGGCCTGAATGCCGTCCACGACATTCTCGACCGTTCCCTTGAAAATGCTGCCGACCAGCCGGGTTTTGCCGGGCTTTTCGACGAAAAATTCGACCAGCTCCCCATTTTCAAGGATGGCAATGCGCGTTTCCTTGGTGGTGGCGCTGATTAAAATGTGTTTTTCCATATAAATTTCCTGATACTTTTATTCCAAAGGCGTTAGGGCGACTCGCTGACGAAGGACAGTATAACTATGGTCAGGAATTCCCAGCGCCCGGATGACTTCATTGACTTTCACAGAACGACCGTTGATGACTTTCAGCGTTAGGCTGAGGGTGGCGTTTAACAGAGATAAGTTAGTGATAAACGGGCGAATATTTATGTCTTTTGTAAACGATGCGGATTGGCGCGCCACCAAGATCACGGTATTGGCGAGCAGAGGAGCGATTTTTTCCGGCAGGTCAGTGGGAGGATTGGCGAGCTGGATCTGATACTGCGTTTCCGTTGTTCGGCTATAAACGGAAGGCGCGCTGGCCGGTAAAATTTGCGCGGCTTGCACCGCAAAACCGTCCGGCAATACCCGATTAAGTCTGTCAGGAATATCAGCATAAGCCCGTTTCAGGGTGATTTCCAGCCACTCCTCACTGCTGGCATAGCCGGTAGGCAGGGGCAGGCCGGCAGAAATTTTAGGTTGAGGGTGAAAGCCTCCAGTCATGGTTGGTTCCAACCCAGCCCGGCGCAGACTGTGCCGGAAAACGCGCAGAACATCTAAATGAGAAGTGAAAACCGCTGAGTTTCGTTTGCTCCATCGGATCAGGTAACGTACGCTGGGCGTATCGTCCGAGACGCTGGTCGAAAGCGCCGGCGCCAAAGGAGGCGCATCTCCGACGATTTGCATCTGTGCTCCGTCAAGACTACAGACGCCGCAGTTCAGGCACCCCGCGCGACAATCCGGGGTGAAAACTTCATCCCGCGCCCGGGCGCGTTCACCGAGTAAATAGGCCCGCGTGACTCCGCAATCGATTATTTCCCAGGGTAATTTTTGTGTTTCTGACCGTTCTGACAGATACTGGCCAGGATCCAGATGGTGTTCGTTCAGCGCGGCATCCCACAGTTCCGGTCGAAAATGCTCGGACCAGGCCTCGAAACGAGCCCCTTTCTGATGAGCGCTGTGGATCACATTGGCCAACCGGCGATCGCCGCGTGCCAGGATGGCTTCCAGGCGCGAGGCCCGGGGCGCCCGCGCCATGACCTTGGTACCCTTTAACGCGCGGAGAAGCGGTTTAAGCAGGTCGAGCCGCCGCTGGATTTCCCGATCGTCAACCATTGACTCCCACTGGAAAGGGGTAAACGGTTTCGGAATAAAGGTGGACAGCGTGATATTCAAATTGAGCCGCTTGCCACCGGCGGACAGTACCTCGCGGCACAGGTCGTAAATGGCGACAAGATCGGAGTCCGTTTCGGTAGGCAGGCCGAGCATGAAATAGAGTTTGACGAGCCGCCAACCATTGGCCACCGCCGTACTCACTGTTTGCAGAAGATCGGTGTTCGTAATCTGCTTGTTGATCACTCGGCGAAGGCGCTCGGAACCGGCTTCCGGGGCGAATGTCAATCCGGTTTTGCGTACTTCCTGTCCGGTCTGAGTCAGGAGTTCACTGAAACTGTCCAGACGCAAGGAGGGATAAGACAGAGCAATATTTCTTTGGCGCAATTGAGGATCTAAGCTCATTAGGAGTGGCCTGAGCGCGCTGTAATCGGAGGTCGAAAGTGATAAAAGGGCTACTTCATCCTGACCGGTAACCGCAAGGCTGCCGTTAACGTAGCGGAGAATGTCTGCGGGCGGCCGTTCACGGACTGGTCGATACAGCATACCCGCCTGGCAGAACCGACAGCCCTTGGTACAGCCGCGCATCACTTCCGTCGCCAGACGGTCCTGCGCAATTTCCACCAACGGTACGATTGGACAGGGAGGATAATTATCCGGTTTGAGCAGCGGAATTTTCAAGGCCGTGATCAGCGACGGAACGGAACGATGGAGCGGAAGTGGAAAACCGTCCGCATCGGGCTGATAAAATTGCGGAACATATATTCCTTTGAAAACCTGCGCCACTTCTGACAGAATTACCCGGCGCGAACGTCGCTTCCGGCGCCCTTCTCCTAATACCCGTGCCAGGGGTACTATAATCTCTTCAGCATCACCGATGACAAAAAGGTCAAAGAAGGGCGCAAGCGGTTCGGGATTAAAAGCACCATTTCCCCCACCAATGATGAAGGGTTCAAGGTCGTTACGGTCGGTTGCCAGTAAAGGCAGGTGCGCCAGAGTCAGCATTTCGATGATATTGGTCAGCGTGAGCTCGTACGGCAAAGTGACGCCGATCATGTCAAAATCTTTCAGCGGCAGGTGGCTTTCCAGACTCCGGAGCGGCATCTGATTCTGACGCAGGTAGTCGGCATAATCAGTGGCGGGGGTGTAGACGCGTTCCGCCGCGATATCTTTTTCGCGGTTTAAAATGTGATACAGAATCTGAAACCCGTAGTAAGACATGCCCACGTCATAAAGATCGGGGTAGGCTAACGCCAGCGTGGTTTTGACCAGGCGGTGGTCTTTACGGACAGTGTTGAATTCATTGCCGGCATAGCGGCCAGGTTTGGCAAATCGGTTCAGCAGTGCCGTGCTGTCTGGCGGAGTGGTTAAATCGGAGTTCAATGGCCTAAATTGTTATGGAATCAATTACACCCGCTAATTTAGCGGGAAATGACCGAAAGTAATAAGTTAGAGGACGAGCAATCGCTCGGCGTTTCACTGATTGCCGGCCAGTCCCAGCTGGTCGGCTATGCCTTTCAAGGCGTCGATCACGCGCTGGATGTGCTCGGTTTCGTCTACACCGAGTTCGGTAATTCCCTGTTTGATTTCAGCACGATTGACCTTGGCGGCAAAAGCCTTGTCCTTGAATTTTTTCTGCACCGAGCGCGGCTCGACGTCCAGGATGCTTTTCGAAGGGCGTACCAGCGCGACCGCAATGACGAAACCGGACAGTTCGTCAACCGCAAAAAGGGTTTTAGCCAGAAGGGAATTGCGCGGAGTATTGGTATAACCGGCATGACCCATAATGGCGGTGCGCATTTCTTCAGGATAGCCGGCGCGGGACAGGATTTCGTTACCGCGGTAGGGATGGTTGTGCTCATCAGGATACATTTCATAGTCGAAGTCGTGCAGTAAACCGGTAATGCCCCAGTATTCTTCGTCCTGATGATAGTGTCGCGCATAGTGGCGCAGGGCGGCTTCGACTGCCAGGGCGTGTTTGAGCAGGCTTTCAGTCTTGGTATACTGGCAAAGCAATTGCCAGGCGTGGTTGCGATCCATAGTATCCTTTCTTAATTGGCAAGTGGATAAAAATCTCCGGGAAGGGGCAGGAAAATGCCGCGTTTGCCGAGCAGGCGTACGAAGCGGCGTTCGTAAATCAGCCGGTAAGCACGTTCTCGTTCAGGAAAACGCGTCAGTATCTGCCGCCGGCATTCTTCCAACAGTACGACGGCCTGGATTTCGTTGAAATCCTCCGTCCTTAACCTTCTCGCGATCCTGTCGGCGTAATGCCTAAGCCAGGTCAGGTTCTTTTGCTCAACTCGGACGGCGGAGTTTTTCGTTGAGGTTGTCAAGAAATCTTCTCCAGTGGATACAATTCCGGGCGGCGATCCTGGAAGATGTCGTTGCGGGGGGTAAATTGTTTATCATCGGCGCTGGCCGGGTCAATGTCCAGGACCAGTACTTCTTCCCGGTCCGTTGACAGCTGTCCAATGCGCTGACCATTAGGAGCGGTGACCTGACTTTTGCCGGTAAAGGTCAGCGGCGCCTTACCGGGCCGAACTTCACTCCCGATGCGATTGGCGGTCGCGGTATACAGCCGGTTTTCGAGGCTTCTCACCAGCATGGCGTCTTGGCAATAAGGCAAAATCAAATTAGCGGGATGGGCAATAATCTGAGCTCCCCGCAGGGCGAGTGACCGCGCCATTTCCGGAAACAACCAATCGAAGCAGATCAAAATTCCGATGCGGGCGGAGCCGATGTTCAGCACGGGTGGCGGCTCGTCACCGGGAGCGAACCAAAATTTTTCATCACTGAAGAGATGGATTTTACGGTAGCGTCCGATAAAACGACCTGAAGAATACGCCACGGCGCTGTTAAAAAATCGGCCACCATCTTTTTCGATCAGGCCGCAAATCAGAGTCGATTGACTTTGGTGACTTAAGTGCGCTAAGAATTGGCAGGTCGCACCGTCCGGCACCGGTTCTGCCAATTCAGACACTTCTTCCACGGAACAGAAAACATAGCCGGTAACCGCCAGCTCTGGCATAACCCACAGGTCCGCCGTATGCTGAGCAAGCCGGTCGCCTATTTTCTGGCGGTTAAATTTGGGGGCGCCCCAGCGGGGTGCAAATTGTAGCAGTCCAATCCGCATCAGGCGACGTCAGATAACAATTTGATATTTAAAGGCCGCAGAATGTCAGGGAAATTTGACACCGATACCCAGCTCGGAATAAATATTGGACAGTCCGTCGCGCACAAATTTTACATCAGGGTGGCGGTCGGGCAAATGCTTGCGCAGGAGTCGGAGCGCACGGTTATAACAATATTCGGCGCGGGCGAGATTGGCGTGTTTCTCGTAGTAGGCCGCTAATTTGGCGAAGACCCGGGCGGTATTAGGGTGCTCGAATCCGTAATGAGTTTGCAGGAAGGACAATGCCTCCCACAGCAGAAGTTCGGCCTTTTCGGTAAAACCGAGTTCGTCTTCCACGTCAGCCAGCTGGCAGAGATAGACACTTTTGCGTAGGCGATAAAGCTTGTTCTGGGCATCCACTAATTCAATCAGCTTTTTCAGGAAAAGGCGTTGGTTGGTGCGATTTTTCACGGTCTGATACAGACCGACCAGGTTTTCAAGGGTGGGGATCAACTCGGCGGAGTCACTGCCACAAACGCTGATTTTGACTTCGAGTGCCTGTAAATACTGACTCTCGGCATCGGTGTAATTGCCCAGCATGTCGTTGATCCAGCCGAGGTTATTCAGCACCTTAGCCGTTTCCAGATGCTCACGTCCATAAGCGGATTCGGCAAAGTACAGCTCTTCTTCGGCAACCCAGAGCGCTTCGTCATAGCGCGTCAAATCGATTAAACGGACGATCTTCTGGTCATACTCGACCAGGCGATTCATAGGGGAACCTCTTCGTTGCCGCTTAGTAAGCCAAAAGATTGCATACTGCCCGAATTTAATATTTCACAACATTTAGGCCACGTATTTTTTTTATCAAGGTAAAAAATCCTTTTGCTTGCCTTTTTCACCGGTGTGTATAAATTTCGCCAGTTAACATGAGTGCATAAAATGCAACATCTCGGCAATGGAACGGTGCAGAAAATAATCAACCAGCAGCTACCTTTAGACGCACTGACGAACTTGTATCTACACTGGCGCCGCTGTCCGACCTGCCAGCGCAAGTTGCGCGGCGGCCTGGCGACGAGCGCCTTCACTCGAATAAATAATCCGCAAAACTCCACGGTTTTTAGTCTGCGCTGGATGGAGCACCCGCCGCGCAGGATGTTATTTACTACTGATCACGAATTGCTGGCAATTGCGCTGACAGCCGCTGAATATCGCAATTATATCCGCCGTCTGCGAAAACTCGGATTGACAGTCAGGGATCTTGGTGATACGGAGAAGCCGCGGGGAACAATAGTCCAAGCCCTGCACGACTTCCTTAGGGCAGGGACACCCCTGAAACCCAACCGGATTAACCTTTTATTGATGGAAACGCTTTTCGGGCGGGAGGTTTTATTCTGGACCAGCTTGATACCTTATGGACAAACTGCCAGCTATGGCGAGGTCGCTAACTGGATGGATAGGCCCGGCGCCGCCCGGGCAGTCGGAGGCGCATTGCATCGCAATCCCCTGCCATTTATTATCCCTTGTCACCGGGTGATCGGCGCGGGTGGCGCGTTGATCGGCTTCGGTGGTGGTTTGCCCATGAAGCGCAAGTTACTTGAACTTGAGAGCAGGAATCTGCAAATTATTGCCTTGGATGAAACACATTGTTAGCATTGGATGAAGCGCGCGAAAATGAGGTCTCTGCCCGGTAAAATAATTGTGATTGGCGTCCGCTGGCTGACGACAACGTGGATTTTTTTAAACGCCGGTTTGTCGGCGGAAGAACTTGGACTAGAAGGGCAGTGGTTGTTTAAGCTCGGCGACGATTCGACCTGGTCGCAGTTGGCGTTTAATGATTCCGGCTGGTTTCCGCTTAAGGTGCCCGGCTATTGGGAAAATCAACACTATGAAGATTACGACGGCTTTGCCTGGTATCGGTATCATTTTGCAGTCAAGACGAGTCTGCTCGACCAGGAATCGCTGGTCCTTTTGCTTGGTAAAATTGACGATGCGGACGAGGTATTTCTCAATGGCACCCGGATTGGCGGCTCGGGAGTCTTCCCGCCTCATTTTTTTTCAGAAAAGAATAGCCTGCGACGCTACTCTGTACCGGGTAAATTACTACGGAGTGAAAACGTGCTGGCCGTTCGGGTTTATGATGCTGGCCAGAAAGGGGGCATTTTTAGCGGGCCCATCCGCCTGATTACCGCTCATGAACCGCGCTTTTCGGCTCCGGATGGCACCACTCTGGAGAATTCCTATTATCAATTGCCCTTCAGCAACGGCATCGCCGCGGGCAACTATAACCTGAAGACCCGCACTTTTACCCATTTTCTGCCCCATCTTTATCGGCGTTTCGATGCCAAGACCGAAACCATCAATTTGATCAATCAAGCCCGACTGGTACTTTTCCGTGAAGGAGTCGGCGAGGTGGCGCTCACCGCGCTCAAGATGACAGATGCCGGATATATCGAGGGGACGGGCATTATCAAGCAGGTGCTCGCCGGACGGGATTTTACTCTGACGCAATATGCCTTTTGCCCGTTTAATCTTGACAAACCATTCTGGGTCATATTTGCCGTTCTGGACGGCGCTATCGAGGAGCTGACCCTGAATTTCAGCCTGTCGTCCAGTGAAGTCAACCTGGACGTCGGCAAATGGGCTTATCAGCAAGCGCAACGCAAGTGGCTGACGGTGTTTATCTATTACAACCGGGAACCTGCGACGGACGAGTATTTGTTTCTGAGAAAATACAAAAACGAGCATCCCGGATTCCAGGCCCTAACCGATGAAATTGCCTGGTGGCAAAGCTGGCAGAAAGGCACCCGAATGCCGGAGCGATTGTCGCCTCCCGAACGCCAGGCTTACCTGCAGTCGTTAGCGGTTCTGAAAATGGCGCAGTGCCGGGAGCCATTTCCGGCGGGCGGACAGATCGTCGCCGCATTGCCGCCGGCCTCGCAAAATTATTGCCAGGTCCGCGATCAGGCCCATGCCGTTGAAGCCTTGCTCGCCGCCGGGCATTATGACGAAGCCCGCGCCGCCCTCCAGTTTATCATGAACAGCCGCGCTGGCCGTTACAAGGTTTTTCAGTGGAGCGGCAAGAACAGTGGCCTCGGTGTTGATTATGCGGTTTCGATATATCGCTATCTGGGCAATGGACTGGAAGAATCGCTCAGTGACGAAAATGGTCTGACCATGCATTTGGATGGCATGGGGCTGACGCTTTGGAATCTGAACCGCTATGTCGATATGACTGGTGACCAGAAGTTTATCAAATATTACTGGCCGAAAATCAGCCGGTACATCGCGGATGTTCTGCTGGCTCTGATAGATGACACCGGATTGGTACGGGCGGAGCCTGGTCCATGGGAGAAGTCAGTACCCTTCCGGCATTATACGTATACTTCAGCCTGCATCTACCGGGGTTTACTGGATGCCGCCCAGCTGGCGCGGTTAATGGATGATGAAGCTCGGGCGCAGAGCTACGAAGATGCGGCGGTCAATCTGCGCATCAATTTAGAGCGCAAGATGTTTGATTCTGAGGTCAGAACCCTGAAAGGCAGTTTAGAGGAAACAAATCCTAACCTGTACATGGACCTGACCGTGGTCGAGGCCCTCAACTGGATATTCAATCCTCAGGATGAAATCAATCGCTACACCTTGTCAGCCCTGAAGCAGTATCTGTCGCTGAACAGCCCGCCCCGCGGTTATTATCGTACCCGTACCGAAAGTGCCGCGTCCCGCCACGAATGGGTCTATGGTAATCTGCGCACAATCGCGGCGATCCGCAAAGCCGCCAATATAGCGGAGGCGGATACTTTACTGCAGTGGTACACACTCCAAACCATTCATAACTTCGGGCTGATTCCGCAGTATTATGATGCGCGCAGTGGCGATTATCTGGGAGTTGTGCCGAGAGTCGGTCTGGGCGCGGGCGTTTATCTACAGAATTTATGGCGACCTTAAAGGCGCTGAATCTGCCGCTCCTGTTGATTTTCTGGAGCGGTCTACAGACCTGCGGGCGGAATCCTTTCCCGCGGGATGAGTATCGGCTGATTGCCCACACTTATCAGGGTACGCTCCGGGAAGCGTATCGGCCTTTTTTATCAGCGCCAGATCCAGCTACCCGTTTCCGATTATGTTTATGCCTCGCCAATACCCGTGATACGCTCCTGACGGAGCCGCTGGGCGTACTATTACAGGACGCCTCGCCTCTTGTTCGGGAGGGCGCCGCCTTTGCCCTCGGACAGTTGGACTGTCAGGAAGCACGGACGCGGCTGTTGGCCCGCCTGGCGACCGAAAAAGACCGTTCGGTCCAAAAGCAAATTGTCATCGCCTTAGGGGTCATCGGTGACCAGACCACCCTGGCAATGCTTTTAGATGAATCTCAACGCTTTTCCAGCGCGATCCTGACTGCTGGATTGACGGGCTTTTTTACACGGCAAATCTATTCGCCCGCCGCGGTCAATTACTGCCTGAACGAGTTAAAAGCCGACACCGGTGCCACCGGTCAGTGGATTGCGGCGTCCATCAGTCGCCTTCGCGATGGGGCTATTCTGCGCTCCAATTCTGCCGCGCTATTGGAAATTTACCAGCGTTCTTCGACTGCCGTGCGGGTCAAGATCATGGCGGCACTGAGTGCGGTGGATTTTCCGGAGAAAACAGCCCTGATTGAAAACGCACTGCAAGAACACGATGCCCGTCTGCGAATCGAAGCCGCCCGCGCCTTGCAAACCTTATCAGCAACCAGTCCGGTCGTCTGGCAAGCCCTGAGTGACAGCAATCCGCAGGTGGTAACGGCGGCCTTGGAGAATCTGCCGCTTGGTCTCAGCTTGGGGAGTGAATACTTACACCTGTGGCAAAAGCTGGCTCGCCATGCTTCCTGGCAGGTACGCGGCGCATTAATTCGCTACCGGGTCACCAGGTACGGACCGGATGGATTGCGCCAAATTGATCGGGTGCCGTTGGATCAAAATCTCCAACCCGACTACGCCTTAGGTTTGGTGCAATGGGGCAGGGCGTCTGCGTTACCCCTACTCGAAGCCCTGCTCAACAGCCCGCAAAGATTGACTGCCACGACTGCTTATGCCGGAGCGCTGGAACTCAGTCGCAAGCTTTTAGACCAGCACGCTCTTCCGCTGGATGAGTATCGGCAATGGATCGCATCCGGGTTGAACAGCAACGATCCGGTCTGGCTGGCTCTGGCGGCGGACGCAATGCGGGACACGACGCTTGATTTGCGCATTTTGGAAACACGACTGCTGAACGGATTGCGTTATTACCGGCAGTTCGAATATAAAGAGGCTGTGCAGGAAATCCTGGCCACGGTTGCCGTACTGCGACCGCCCGCCGCCGCACCGTTTCTCAGAAGCATCGCCACTTCGGCAGACCGGCAATTGCGCCAGGCGGCGCAGTCGGTTTTGCGCACTGCTTATGAAGACCGCGCTCCGCTCCGTTATCAGACCGGTACGGAGAAATTGACCCTGGCCAAACTGCGTCGCTATGGCCTGCAACCGCAGGTGGAGTTAATTACCGAAAGGGGGCGCATCGTGATCGAGCTGGACGGTTTTTATGCGCCGATTACGGTTGATGCTTTTTTAAGGCTGGTAGAGCGGGGGTTTTATAACGGATTAACCTTTCATCGCGTGGTACCGAATTTTGTGGTCCAGGGCGGCTGTCCGCGTGGCGACGGTTGGGGCGGAGCAGAAATCAGATTAATTACCGAAAGGTCGCCTTTAAATTATTCGGCCGGTTCGGTAGGCATGGCCCGGGCGGGATACGATTCTGAGGGTTCGCAGTTTTTCATTACCCTGACCGACCAGCCGCATCTTGATTTTAAATATACCCGCTTCGGAAAGGTGCTTAGCGGAATGGAAATCGTTGCCCAGCTGGAGCGCGGAGATCGGATTTTGGCTCTGCGCATTTTGCCTGCGTCAGATTAGCTTGGCGATAATAAAGCCGACAGCAAACCCGATCAGAAAAACCATCGTGACAAAGCGGTAGTTGACGACCTCTTTGGCGAAACCCTTCTTGATCGCCACGACCGAGACGAAGTAACCGAGGGCGTTCAGGAGCCAGAATATCGGCAGGGTCAGGACTTTGACTAGAATCGGGCCAATGAAGGGCAGGGTCGCCAGTAGCGCCAACAGCCCGGAAAAAGCCTGTGCCAAAATCCCAAAAATCAGGACCAGGAAAACCACGACACTCTTGTCTATATTCAACAGAAACCCGCCGATGAGAGCGACAATAATAATACCCCACGTCAGCAATAATTTGCGATTGCGCTGGGCAAATGTCACGAGTTTTGGCCAGAAAGCCAACCAGGATCGGCGGTGTGATTGAGGAGTGGGGTTTTCCACGGTTCCGGTTCCTTTTTAGATAGTCGTTCCTAATAAATGCAACGGTAACGGCCCAAAATCGCCGGCGCGGCAATTATCTGCGACCTGTTGGGGAGTTTTGGCGCCGGGGATGGCCACATGACAGGCGGGATGGGTTAGGCAGAATCGCAAACTGACCTGCGCCATGCTCTGGTCCGGAAAAGCTGCGAAGACTGGCTGTACCGCGGACAGTTGTGCCAAATAGCGTTCGAGTTTCTCTGGTGCAAGATTCATTCGCCGGTGGTCTGCTTCCGTAAAGCGGCTGGCGCGGTTGAATTTGCCGGTTAGCAGTCCGAACAACAGCGGGATCCGCACAATCACTCCTAAGTTGTAAGCCTGAGCTTTCGGGAGCAGCACTTCTTCCGCGGCGCGTTCTAAAAGATTGTAACGTACCTGGATGACATCAATAACCGCATGGTACCGGTCGAGCAGGAAAGCCTGTTCACTTTCCCGGAACGACTGGATGCTCCACCCGGCATGGCGAATTTTGCCGTCCCGTTTCAACTCCTGCAAGGCTTCCCAGGGCTCATCACGCTCGAGAAGCTTGGTATCAGGGCTGTGTAATTGCAAGATATCCAGCGCTGGCGCACCTAAGCGTTTCAGGCTCTTTTCCGCCGCCTGGATAAGGTACTTTTTAGCGGCGTTCTGCACGATGGGGCCGTAGCCGGCATCGTCGCTCTGACGTGCGTGATAAAAATCGTTACCGGCTTTGGTGGCGACAATTACCTCGCCCTTGGCACGCTCCCGCAAAACCCCGGCGATTAGTTCTTCGGAATGCCCGAAACCGTAGACATCGGCTGTGTCAATGAAATTTACGCCCAAGTCAAGGGCCTGGTGCAATGCCTGGCGGGAAACCGCATCGTCGGTTTTGCCCCAGTTCATACCGCCGATAGCCCACGCGCCGAATCCAATGGTGGAAACCTTCAAACCGGTTTTGCCGAGAGTCGTATAATGCATTGTTCAGGAGTTGCGCTGGTAGAGCAAATGCAAACCCTCGAGGGTCAGTTGCGGAGCGGCATCGTCGATGAACGGGGCATAGCGCACGATTTCTTCGCAGAGTCCGCCGGTAGCGACCACATGCACCCGGGGCCAGTGCAGTTCAGCCTTGAGGCGCTGAATCAATCCTTCAATCATGGCAATATGACCCACAAAAACCCCGCCCTGCAAATGTTCCCGGGTGTTTCTGCCGACGAGGTGCGCGGGGTACGTCCATTCGACCCGATAGAGCTGGGCGGCTTTATGAATGAGTTCCGCCGCGGCGGTGAGCATCCCGGGAGCGATCGAGCCGCCTACATAATCACCCGCCTCATTCAAAATATCAAACGTCGTGGCCGTACCTAAATCCACGATAATTTGCGGTCGGGGATAATGTTCCTTACCAGCCACGGCATTACAGATACGGTCGGCCCCCAACTCCGCCGGATTGTCGACGAGCAATTGCAGGCCGAGGTTTAAACGATGACTGACGACTAATGGCTCCCGGTTCAGGTAGCGCACCGCCATCTGGCGGACATTTTGGGTCAGGTCCGGCACGACGGAACTGATGATGACGCCTTCGATCTGCTGAAAGTCAATCTTGGAATCGGAGGCAAGCAACCTGACCGCGATCCAGTACTCATCGACAGTCCGGGTATGGGAACTGACCAGGCGCCATTGCGAAACCAGGCGATTCTGGTCGAAAATACCAAAAACTGTATTGGTGTTGCCTATATCAATAACGAAAATCATAATGGCTTTTCCTTTACTATAGTAACGTCGGCCGCATGAAAGACAATTCGCCGCTCTTCGATCTGCAGGATCAATCCCCCCTGAGGAGTTAATCCGGTAAAGAGGCCGGTGTATACCGCCTGACCATCATTCACTTTCACCCGCTTGCCAAGTGAAGTACAGGCCGCCTGCCATTTCCGCAGAATTTCGTCGGGACGTCGGGCGAGGGGGATATTCAGGTTATTGTCTATGGCCAGAAGTATGGCGCGTAGAACTGGCAGGCGCTCAAACCGCTGACCCGTCTCAACGTATAACGAGCTGGCGTGTGGTAAGGCCGGCTCAAAGAATGCCGCGGATTGATTGAGATTCAGTCCAATGCCGATCACAATCCTGAGGCTCGTACCGGTGGTGACGCTCTGCACCAAAATGCCGCAGATTTTGCGGTCATTGAGTAAAATATCGTTAGGCCACTTGAGAGTCAATCCATTACCCGGGATAAAATGCGCCAGGGCTTCGCGTACCGCCACCGCCGCCAGAAAGGTATAGATATATAACGGATCGGCCAAATCCGTCTCCAGGAAGATTGAGAACAATAAAGCCTCTCCGGCTGGCGCTGACCAGGTACGTCCCAGACGTCCCCGCCCGGCGCTTTGGTAATCCGCCATCAGGACTGTTCCGGAGGGATACTTGTGGGGCTGCAGCAGGGCGGCGTTGGTCGAATCTATTTCCCGATAATGCAGAACCTCTGTCTGCAGGTGACGCAGAGAGACGTCGAGGTGAACGAGACGACAATCCTGGGCCATGCGCATGCTTTATTTGATTTGCATTTCGCGGAGCAGGGCTCCGGCACCGCTGAACTTGTCGAGAATAAAGAGCACGTAGCGGATGTCCACACTGATCGTGCGCGTCAGGTTCGGCAGGTATTGCCAATCATTGATCAACGCCTCCCAATTACCATCAAACGCACAGCCGATGAGCTCGCCGTGCGCATTGAATACCGGACTGCCGGAATTCCCGCCCGTGATGTCATTGTCGGTCAGAAAAGCCACCGGCACATCAGCGGTTCTGCGATCGCGGTAGACACTGCCCTGTGCCGCGTTTTTTTGCGCCAGTTCAATGAGCTTTTGCGGGACATCGAACGGTTCAGCGCCGCGATTTTTGGCGATGACGCCCTTCAGACTGGTCTGATAATCGTACATTACGCCATCCCGCGGTGAGTAACCGCTTACCTTGCCGTAAGTGAAGCGCAGGGTGCGGTTGGCATCCGGCAGGCAGACTTTGCCGGACACGGCCTCTAACGCCCGGTAATATTCCGGGAGCAGGCGGTGCAAAGTGCCATTCAATCGATCGCTTTTATGTTTCAGGCGATCCAGCTCAGCCTGCACCTGCCAGGCGAAGACGAGCAAAGGGTCGTTGAGCTGGGACAGTTCGCCGGCGGTCAAGTCGAACAGCCGCACATACTCCGTGGTATTTGACAAGCGCGTGGAGGCATATAATTTCCCGACGAAATCGCGCAGGGCTTGCTCTATCGTCACACCTTGCCGGTCGCCGATAAGATTATTAATCAGCGCTAACCTCTTTTCCGGAGGCTGGGCGGCCAACCGGCGCAGGAAAAATAACAGAACCTGTTCGTCGGCAGGCGCATAAAAATCAATACGGCGATACGCCACCCGCTCTTTGAAACGATTGATCTGATATTCGTGGTAGCCGGTGAGACGCAGGGAATCGGGTTTGACTTTCTCCTCGGAATATTTACAGAGTGTCAGCGCATCGGATAACAGGGTCACGTACTTGATATATTCAAGATAAAGCTCGTTGGCGTAATCGGCGTAATACTCGGCATAGGCGTCCCTGAGAGCGGGCAAAAGGGTGCCGTATTTTTTATGCAGTACAACATTTTTTGTCAGCGTCTGCTCGTAGCGTTGTTCCTGGGCTTGTTTTTCGGCGAGCAGATTGAATTGTTCGAACCCCTGCAAGGCACCCTGGTTGTTTTTCAAACCATTGTAAAGACCCTTGACCCGCGAGGCAAGTTGGAGTTCGACGGCCTTATTTTCCCGTCCACACTCCTCATAGATGGCAATCAGGTCCTTTAAAAGTTGAATCCGGAAAGGATAGCCGAAAGTCTGCTGGAAGGCAATCGGAAAAGACAGCCGGTTGCGGTTGGTTGAGCCCGGGTAACCAATGATGAATGTCAGGTCATTTTCAGAAAAACCGGCGGTGGAGATGGTCAGATACCGCGTCGGACGGTAAGGGCGATTGTTGGAATTATAGCGGGTCGGGGTTCCGTCGGGGGCGACGTAGATACGCATGAAAGAGAAGTCGCCGGTATGTCGCGGCCACATCCAGTTGTCCTCTTCGCCGCCGAAATTACCGATAGCCTGCGGCGGAGCATAGACCAAGCGCACGTCGCTGAATTTCTGATATTTGTAAAGATAATAGACCGACCCGTCCAGCAGGCCGGCAACCCGGGCCTCAATACTCTGCGCACGGTCTTCACCGGCCTTTTCCAGAACGGCGCAATTATTTTCGATTTTCCGGAGCCGATCTTCGGGCGGCAGATCGTTCTGCACTCCGGCGTAAACCCGGTCGGTCACATCCGTAACGCTAAGTAGCAAAAAGGCTTCATAGCCCGGCGCCGGCAGTTCCTCGGCGCGATTCTGAGCATAGAAACCTTCTTCGAGCAGGTTTTTTTGCGGAGTGGAATTCTTTTTAATGGCATCGAAAGCGACATGATGATTGGTCAGCACCAAACCTTCCGCCGAGACGAAGGAGGCGGTCCCGCCACCGAGCATGAGCACGGCTCCGGCCAGCCCGCCCCCGGCGCGATAAATTTCCTCCGGTTTGATTTGCAAACCCTTGATGTTACGGGGTAACTGATTAATGGGAAACATGCCCTCTTCAGCATTCAGCCCCAGGGCAATTAAAAGAATTGCCCACCCAGATACAAATACACTCTTTTGCACAGTATTCTCCAGAAAATTATTTAAGGTTAAAAGCCCCGCTCGCGGCGGATATTTTGATACGCTTCGTTGATGGACTTGAATTTTTCCTCGGCCAGTTTCTGAATTTCCGGGCCGAGGCTGACGACCTTGTCAGGGTGATACTTGGTAGCCAGGTCGCGATAGATTTTCTTGATAGTTTCGGTATCATCTTCAGGACGGACCCCAAGAATGGCGTAAGACTGGTCAGCCTGGCCGATGAAAATAGCCTTGATCGTTTTGTAATCATTGGGATAGATGCCCAATCCGTCCGCCACTGTCTGGATGGCCTCCAGCTCCAATTTATGGTAGTTACCATCTGCCCCGGCGATGCCGAACAGGACATGGACTAATTCCATGCGGGCATAATAATCCATGTGAGCCTTGATCTGTGCCGTGACATCGCGAATGTTGAATGTTTTTCGCAGGATTTCGCGGTACAGATAGAGCAAATCCTGAGCGTTGCGCCGCCCAAATTTTTCGACCAAATAATTTTTGACATACTGAATTTCCGACGAACGCACCATTTGGTCGGATTTGGTAATATAGGCAAACAGGGATAGCATCGCCACAGCGAAATCGCCCGCCCGGGTATCGCCGAAGGTTTGGTACGGTACACGCTCAGAATCACTTTCAATGTACGTCGTTCGGGGTATATCGCTGGTGACCAAACTACCGATGTAGGCGCCAATCAGCGCACCTAACGGGCCAAGCAATGCCCAGCCGATTCCACCACCAATGATTGTTCCCGTCAGTTTGCTCATCTTGCAGTTTTACTAAAAACGTCTGATAATAACCATTCCCGCCCAAAAATCCAAAAAATAAAAATCCCTCCGCCAGCGCTCCGGGGAGGGATTTTCAGAGAAAAAGAGGAGGGGAATTTCTACCGCAGAGTCAAACCAACTCCCACAGTCGCGACATTATCCGCACCCATGGAATAATCCGCGTTGATGTTGATCAGAGCTAACCTGAGACGCGCTCCGACCGTCGTACGAAAACTGTTGTCGCCAGTCAGGTCGAATTTGACTTTGGTGCCGTTCAGCGGATCAGCTGAGTCATTGGGATTGGTGTAGGTATAGTTGATTTTCACGTCGGATTTCTCCTTGCCGACGCCGCCATATAAGCCGACCCCGAGAATCAGCAGGCTGAAATCGCGGCTCGCCATGAGGCTGTAAAGAGCATGATTTGATTCGAATACATCGCCAATTTCCATCTTCTGCATAAAGGCACCGGCCGAAATCTTTACGCCGAACAATGGCAAAGGAATGAATGGATCCAGAGCCAATTTGCCGCCGAAGCCCATGAACTTAAACTTGCCGATGTCTTTGCTGACTTCCATTTCCGGGAGATAGCGGGCAACAATGTCGGCTTTAATGGGCAGAACCGGCAGAGAAATGCCCACGGAAGCCTGCGGTACAACCAGCGGCAAGGTCGGCAAATTGGTGCC
>Ga0209609_10000533_pt1 | contig 22918 bp, 25 predicted proteins | sample LakKivw325mmetaG_FD_184136 | JGI IMG/M metagenome (GOLD analysis project Ga0209609, IMG submission 184136) | Anoxic lake water microbial communities from Lake Kivu, Rwanda to study Microbial Dark Matter (Phase II) - Lake Kivu water 325m metaG... | ecosystem: Environmental > Aquatic > Freshwater... | reverse complement strand
AGTTGGAGCTTAGATTTCCCAAATAAACCTGCAGGTACTGTCATTACAATTATTTTGGCATTTGCAGTATTTGGTCTTTCATGTTTGATTCTGATGTTGTTTCCAGTGTGACACCTATTAGAGTTTACTCACCTTATCTCTGAAGATGTTTACTTGATGATAAGATGATTCTCATCTCAAGATGATAATTAAACAGTCCAAGAGGGGCGAAAGCCCCTCTTTTTAAATTTCTTCCCCTTCCCCTTAGTTAAGGGGAAGGGGATACAGGGGATGGGGTTACCCTTATTTAGCTATCCTTGATGCCATGGTCATGAATATAATCAATGGCATCCTGAACGGTTACTATCTTCTCAGCATCCTCGTCCGGTATCTCTACCTTCTGGCCGGGATTGCTGAACTCCTCCTCTAATGACATTATCAGCTCAACCAAATCCAGAGAATCGGCGCCTAAATCGTCAACAAAACTGGCTGAGGGTATGACCTCCTTCTCCTCTACGCCGAGCTGCTCAACAACTATCTTCTTTATCCGCTCAAAAACTGTGGGCATTTTCTACCTCCATGTCTTTCTACCTACTAGCAAGAGCGCTAACCGAGCCTAGGACTCCGTTAACAAACCTTGACGAATTATCACTGCCAAACTTCTTGGCTAACTCGACCGCCTCGTTTATGGCTACCTTAACTGGGACAGTATTATCAAATAAAATCTCAAATATTGCAAGCCTCAGGATATTCCTATCAATAATGGGTATCTGTCTCACCGGCCAGGCAGAGGCAAAGTTCTTAATATGCTGGTCAATCTTCTCCTTATTCTGGATAACACCGCTAACTAGCCCCCGGGCAAAGGCGGCATTCTCCTCAGACAGCCCGACATCAGCCAGAATATGGACCAGGGCTGCCTCCACGCCATGCCCAACGCAATCAATCTCATATAATGCCTGGAGGGCTATCACTCTTGCTTTCCGCCGTACCCCCATAGACTATCCCCAAACCTAAACTAACATTATACCATTTTAATCACGCAACAGGTGAATATTACCCAATCTCACCCCGGTTAGTCCAGCGGCTCTGGCTGCCTCCAATCAAATTCACAGCCAAGAGACTGCCATTCCCCCGTCCACGCCTAAAACCTGCCCAGTAATATACCTTGCCTCTTCGGAAGCCAGAAAGGCGACCGCCTCAGCGACATCTCGAGGAGAGCCAAAGCAGCCCAGGGGAATCAGTCGTTTAATCTCCTGTTTCCACTCCTCCTTTAACCGCTGGGTCATCTCGGTGTCAATAAAGCCGGGGGCGATGGCATTAACCGTGATGCTATGGGAGGCTACCTCCTTGGCGACCGTCCGGGTAAAGCCAATAATGCCGGCTTTGGCTGAGGCATAGTTAGCCTGCCCGGGGTTGCCCACGATGCCAACAACACTGGCAATGCTGATAATTCTACCCCAGCGCTGTTTAACCATATGCCTCAGCACGGCTTTGGTGCACAGGAAGACACTTTTCAGGTCAACATCTAGTACCTTATCCCAGTCCTCCTCTGACATCCGCAGCACAAGCTGGTCCCGGGCAATGCCAGCATTATTCACCAAGATATCAATTTTGCCATAGGCAGCTATAGCCTCCGCCACCAGCCTGGCGACGTCCGATGATGAGCTAACATCAGCCAAGATGGGCAAGCTCTGCCTGCCCATAGCCCTAATTTCCTGGGCTACGGCTTCAAGCGGCTCAGCATCACCGATATCGTTGACCACAACAGTAGCGCCAACCTCAGCCAGTTTCAGGGCAATAGCCCCCCCTATCCCCCGACCACTCCCGGTAACTATAGCTATTTTATTAGAAAGGTCCATTAATCTACCTCACCCCCCTCTGCTCGAAAGTCATGATATTCCTGATAGCATCGGCGTCACCTATATTCACAATTTTTACATCTTTATCTATCCGCTTGATTAGACCCGCCAGCACCTTCCCCGGTCCGAGTTCAATAAAGGTAGACACCCCATCACTCACCATGTATTCAACCGAACGCTGCCATTGGACACAATTACACAATTGCCTGAGTAGCTCTTCCTTAACCGATTCGGCAGTGGTCAACGGCTGAGCCGTAGTGTTGGCTATAATAGAAACGGTTGGCTCAGCAAAGGAAAGGGTGGCGATAATCTCAGCCATACCATCGACGGCTGGCTGCATCAACGGGGTATGAAAGGCACCGCTTACCTGCAACCGAATAACACGATATGCCCCTCTGGCTTTAGCCAAGTCCATAGCTTGAGTCAGGTTATTCTCGGCTCCGCTAATTACTATCTGACCGGGGCAGTTAATATTGGCAATACGGGCACCAGTCTCAGCACACACCTCAGCCAGCAACGGTTCATCAAGCCCGATTATTGCCATCATACCCCCGGGTACTATCTGCCCTGCCTGGTGCATCAGCCGTCCCCTTTCTCGAGCCAGATAAACGGTGGTGGCAAAATCAAGCGCCCCAGCTGCTGCCAGCGCCGTATACTCGCCCAGGCTATGACCGGCAACAAAGCTAGCCGGCGCTAATCCACTGCTTACACCCAGATTACGGGCAGCCTCAAGGCAGGCAAAGCTCACGGTTACTATCGCTGGCTGGGCATTGACTGTCTGGCGAAGTTCATCCTCCGGACCCTCAAAGCATAATCGGGACAGAGGAAATCCCACAGCCTCATCAGCCTGGTCAAAGACAGCTTTAGCCGAGCCAAAATTATGGTAAAGGTCGCATCCCATGCCTATCCACTGAGAACCCTGCCCGGGGAAGACATAGGCGACTTTCATCGGCTCAGCCACATCATTCCCCCTTGAATGATGGGATACTCAATACTGAAGAGGTCACAAATAGCCGTCTTAACCACCAGAACTCCCCTCACTACAGCAAAGAGGAGGTAACCAAGAAAACAGCTCTAACCATGTTGCCACTCATAGGTCATCAACCAGCCTTCTTTGGGCTTTTGACCTCGATGACCTCCCTGCCAGCATAGCTTCCACAAGTAGGGCAAACATGATGAGACAGCTTGGGGCTATGACACTGAGGGCAATAGTCCAAAGGGGGTAAGGCTAAGCCAAGATGAGCTCGCCTCTCACCCTGACGCGCCTTGGTATACTTCCGCTTAGGTAAAGGGGCCATATTATTTCGTTCCTTTCTCCTTGTTCAATTTACTCAGCTCAGACCAGCGAGGGTCCGCCCCCTGAGGCGGACAATTACAAGCTCCCAGGTTGAGATTATAACCACAATTAGGACATAACCCGGCACAATCCTGACGACAAAGCGGCTTCATCGGAATAGCTAGCAAAGCACACTGACGTAGCGCCTCAGATAAATCAAGCTCGTGATGCTCATCAATAGTAAAACAGCCAGGCTCATCAGGCAGGGGGAGAACAGCACCACTAACTACATCTATAGTCGGGAAATATTCCTCTTCAACATCTAGAGTTAGAGGACAATTAAACAAGCTCAAGCATCGACTACAGGTAAGTTCAACTTCAGTATCAAGTACCCCCTTAACCAGGATACTCCGGTCAGTGCGCATCAAACTAACCTTACCCTGAACCAAGCTGCCGTTACCATCGCCGATAACATCAATAGTGTCACCCACCTCATAATGCCGTACCGAGCCTATAGCTGCCTTAAGTAGCTGGGCTACATTTATCTGCATTACCTCCCACCTCCACTTCCACAAAGTCTCCTATTATAAGCCAAGCTGCATACTTGCTGTCAAGCTTATGTAACTCTAGGTAGAGCTGGGGAGAAACCAAGTATTTATTCCCGCATGCCCTTTTGTTTTCTCAGTTCAAAGGCAATGGCGTTTCTCAGCACCTGATTGGTACCCTCATATATCTGGGTAATCTTGGCGTCTCTGAACATCTTCTCAATGGGATAATCACGCATGTAACCAACACCACCAAAAATCTGCATGGCATCGGTGGTAACTCTCATCGCCGTGTCTGAGGCAAAGACCTTAGCCATCGCCGACTCTTTGGTGAAGTTCTTTGCCCCGCTATCTACCATCCTGGCTACGGCATAAACCACTGCCCGAGCCGCTTCCACCTGAATAGCCATATCAGCCAGCATGTGCTGAACCGCTTGCTGGGCAATAATGGGGTGCCCAAATTGAATACGCTCCTTAGCATAGTCCACGGCTGCCTCCAGAGCCCCCTGAGCCAGCCCGACCGCCTGGGCACCCAAGCCAGGGCGGGAATAATCCAGTAGCTTCATGGTCATAATAAACCCCATCCCCTCCCGACCAAGCATATTTTCCGCGGGGACCAGGCAATCTTCAAAAACCAGTTCCCTGGTAGCTGAAGCGCGGATGCCCAGCTTCTTCTCCTTCCTGCCGAAGGAAAATCCGGGCGTGCCCTTATCCACCAGAAAAGCGCTGGCGCCACGAGGTCCCCTCTCCTTGGCAGTTAAAGCAATAACGGTGTATATCTCCGCCTCACCGCCATTGGTAATAAACCGTTTTGTCCCATTAAGGATATAACCACCCTCGGTTCGCTGAGCGGTTGTCTTAATGCCGCCGGCGTCACTGCCGGCGGTTTCCTCGGTTAGAGCGAAGGCAGCTAATCTCCTGCCACCAGCAATGTCAGGAAGGTATTTGCGTTTCTGCTCCTCGCTCCCGTACTGCAACAGGGTTAAAGTCCCCAGCCCACTGGCGGCATAGCTGACCGCCACACCACTACACACCCGGCTTAGCTCTTCCACCACCAGACACAACTCAAAAATGCCACCACCTAAACCATCGTATTCCTCGGGGATATAGACACTGAACAAGCCGGCATCGGCGAGGATTTTCATAATCTCCCAAGGAAACTCTTCCTTTTCATCCAGTTCCGCCCGCACCGGTAGTACCCTTTCCTCGGCAATCGTTCGTGTCAGATTCTTGATTTCCTTTTGTTGCTCGGTTAAGAAATACTCCAAGGCATCCCTCCTGAGGCAACTCAAGTTGCCTATCTTCTAGTCGGATAGTTCATTATTAGCAGAGCCAAACGCCTAATGTCAAGGTTGGCAGAACCTTGACACTAGGCCACACCAGTATTACAATCCTGCTAGACTTAAGGCTAGCCAGGAGACTATAGATAAAATTGATAAGGTGAGCGGGGCGCTATAAGTTAATAGCTCAGCAAAAAGGGGGTGAATTAAATGGCAGCCAAGGCGTTTGTCCTCATTGAAACAGCGGTGGGCAGAAACAAGGAAGTAGCCACTGCCCTGCAGAAGTTAGCCGGGGTAAAATCGGTTGATATTGTAACTGGTCCCTATGATATTATCGCCATAATAGAAGGAGAAAGTCTGAACGATATTGGCGACATAGTTACCGGAAAAATCCACCCCGTGGCTGGCATTTCCAGAACCGTGACCTGCTTAGCGATAAGAACTGGCTAACCCAGCCACAATTTAGATTTCCTTAGGATAAACTAAGACCGACCTTTGGAGGGGAGAAGCAAGCATGGATTTTACATTGACCAAGGAACAAGAGAAATTCAGGCAGGGAGTCCGCGACTTTCTGGAGGGAGAGATAAGACAAGGGCTATGGGAGCCAAGCTGCGATGCCTGGATAATGGGACACGACCCCGAGTTTACCAAAAGGGTGGCACAAAGGGGTTGGATTGGTCTAACCTGGCCCAAAGAGTATGGCGGGCAGGGGCGTTCCTTTGTCGACCGGCTTATCCTTACTGAAGAGATGCTGCGCTACGGGGCACCGGCTGCCTGCCACTGGTTTGCCGACCGCCAAATAGGTGGTGCCATCGTTCACTATGGCACCGACGAGCAAAAGAGGGAGTTACTGCCCAAGATTCTAAACGGGGAAGCCTATGTCGGTCTAGGCATGAGCGAGCCAGACGCTGGCAGCGACCTTGCCTCGCTTAAAACCCGGGCTGTTGAGGATGGCGATTATTATGTCATTGATGGGCAGAAGACATGGACCAGCGGTGGCAGCCACATGAACTGGATTTACCTGTTAGCTAGAACCGACCCTGACGCCCCCAAGCACAGAGGTATTAGTGAATTCTTTTTTGAGACCAGCTTGCCCGGGATTACTGTTACCCCCATAGTAGACATCACCGGTGGCGTGCACTTTAACGAAGTCTTCTTTGAAAGCGTGCGTATTCCCAAGAAATGCCTGATTGGGGAGAAAAACCGCGGCTTTTATCAGGTACTAAACCAGCTTGACTACGAGAGAAGCGGGATGGAGAGGCTGATGGGTAATTATCCCTTGTTTGAAGCCCTCATCCAGTACACCAAGGAGACTAGGCGGAATGGCAAGCCACTGTGTGAGGACCCGGTGATTCGTCCCAAGCTGGCACAGCTCAAAATTGAATTTGAAATTGGGCGGCTGCATATGTATCGCATCGCCGTTGTTATGGACGATGGTCGTGCCCCTAACTGGGAATCAGCAATGTCCAAAGCATATGGCACCACCTTTGAACAACGCCTGGCAAGCACAGCCATAGAGATTCTGGGACTCTATGGGCAGCTTTCCCCCCAGTCCAAGCGGGTGCCGATACGAGGCATGGCCTATCACTCATATTTGTCATCCAAGGGCTACAGCCTTCAAGCTGGCACCTCAGAGATACTAAAGAATATCCTGGCTTCAAGAAAGCTGGAGCTGCCCAGCCAATAACCAGTAGACGACTAGGAGGCATAATAATGAATCTAGCTTTCACTGAAGAACAGGAAATGCTAAAGAACATGGCTCGCAATTTTCTCAGTGATAAGTTCCCCAAAACGGTGGTCAAGGAGATAGAAGAGAGTGAGCCGGGCTACTCACCGGAGTCATGGAAGGAAATGGCAGAGTTAGGCTGGATGGGGGTGCCACTTCCAGAAAAGTACGGCGGCGGCGATATGAGCTTCCTTGACCTGGCAGTGCTGCTGGAAGAAATGGGCAGGGCTTGCCTGCCCGGTCCTTACTTCTCCACCGAGGTCCTTGGTGGTTTAACCATACTTGATATCGGAAGTGAAGAGCAGAAACAGGAATATTTACCCAAGCTCGCCAGCGGCGAGGCAATCTTTACCCTAGCCCTGACTGAACCCAGCGCCAGGTATGATGCCGCTGGAATCCAGACTAAGGCTACCGCAGATAAAGATGCCTATATTTTGAATGGCACCAAGCTCTTTGTTCCCGATGCTCACATCGCTGATTATATACTGGTGGTAGCCAGAAGCGATGAAAAATCCAAGGGCGAAGGGGGGATTACCATATTTATTGTCGATACCAAAAGCCCGGGTATAAGCTGTACAGTGTTAAAAACCATCGCTAACGATAAGCTATGTGAGGTAATTTTTGACCGGGTAAAGGTACCTAAAGAGAATATCGTAGGGCAGTTAAACCAGGGGTGGAGCGCGGTGCAGAGAATAATCCAGCGAGCAGCGGTGGCTAAATGCTGCGAGATGGTCGGCTGCATTCAGCAGGCGCTGGACATGACTGTTAGTTACGCTAAGGAAAGGAAGCAGTATGACCGTCCCATTGGCAGCTTTCAGGTTATTCAGCATTACTGCGCCGACATGGCAACCGATGTTGATGGCACCAGGCTTTCAACCTATCAAGCCGCCTGGATGCTGAGCGAAGGTCTTCCTTGCACCAAAGAGGTAGCCATTGCTAAGGCATGGGCGGGGGAAGCCTGTCAGCGGGTTATGGCTCTAGCACACCAAATCCACGGTGCCATCGGGGTGACCATAGACCACGACTTACAATACTATACCAGGCGGGCTAAAGCAGCCGAGGTCAGCTTCGGCGATGCCAGCTTCTACCGGGAGATAGTAGCCCAGGAAATGGGGCTATGAGAATCCCGTTATTAGTTTAGCCTTAAATTCAAGCCAGGGCTTCCAGCCTAGCCAGAACTTCGCTTATGGTCTGCTCAGCAGTAGATGCCCCGGAAGTTACCCCTATATGATGCTTACCGTGAAGCCACGACGGTCTGATTTCCTCTGCCGTCTCAACAAGATATGTCTCGGTAGCCGTGGAACATAACTCAACGAGGCGATTGGTATTGGCACTGCTATGTCCACCGATAACTAGCATCAAGTCCACTCTATTAGCTAGCTCAAGGGCAGCTGCCTGCCGTCGTCTAATATCATGACATATGGTATCAATAATGCGCAGTTCGGAGTCTTTGCTAAGGGCGCAGTCAATGAGCCTTTTGACAAATTCGGTAAAATGGGCTGGTATCTGGGTGGTCTGAGATAGAACACCCAGACGGCGCGGTAAAGGGTCTAACCTGGCGATAAACTCCTCATCCACAGTAGCCAGCCCCCTGCCATCAGCCCAACCGAGAACACCCTTAACCTCAGTATGGTCAGCGTCACCGTATATAATGACCAAAAAACCGCTCTTGGCTAACCGACGCGCCGCTGTCTGAAGTCGGTGAACGAAGGGGCAGGTAGTGTTAACTATGTCAATATGCCGAGCCCGAATCTTTGCCTCTATTTGCGGGCTCAGCCCGTGAGAGCTAATAGCCACCACATCACCCCGGATATCATCAACACTGTTGGCTACCCTGACCCCAATGTCAGCCAGCCTTTTTAGCACCTGCTGGTTATGCACCACAGCACCCAGTGTTTCCACTCCACCACGCTCACGGGCAACCTTCTCCAGGATATCAATGGCTCGCTTAACCCCAAAGCAAAAACCTATCTCCCTGGTTTTCTCAATCTTCACCACTTATGCTTTCCCTCCCGGCATAATTCCCCCGATATTGTGGTGGAAGGAGTTCAGCTATGCGCTGCATTATAAAATCGGTATGCTTAGCCAGCTCCACCTTGGTCAATTTACTGCTAACTGGGGGGAGAGAAAAGGGGTGACCAATGTTGACGGTTATACGAGGGCGGCGCAGTATCCAGGCTAAGCCCTTAACCTTTTCTGTGCCGGTAATGCCCACCGGAAGAATAGGGACGCCATAACGCATGGCGATTAACGCCGTGCCAGGGAAAGCAGGCTGAAGTTGGGCACTCTGGCTCCTTGTTGCCTCGGGGAACATAACCAGAGCCATGCCATCGGTTAACACCTGCTCTGCCCGGCGCATTGCCTGCCTATCCAGCTTCCCCCTATGTACTGGAAAGGAACCAAAGCCACCGATGAAGTAAGCTAAGAACCTAGAACGAAATAGCTCCTCTTTAGCCATAAATATCGCTTTTCTGTCCAGGCTGACACCAAGCAAAGGGGGGTCGGCAAGATTAAGATGATTGGCTACAACCAGCAGCGGCCCCTGGCTAGGGATATTTTCCCTGCCCTTGACCTGCCATTGAGTGAGGAGGGAAAATAGCATCCTGACAATTACTCTGGCTACATAGTAAAACCAAGGCATGATTCCAATTCCACAAAGGAAACCAGCGTTTTCCAATTATACCCTGCGGTAAAGGCAAAGACAAATAGCGCCTGAGCTAGTTCAGATAGATTGGTGACATAGATTATCATGTTTCGTTTCTCTGCAGCATTGACCCCATCCCCCTGACCCCCTTCCCCTGAGGGGAAGGGGGAAGATTTTGTTAAGAGGGGCTAGCGCCCCTCTTAAACACCCCAGAGAATAGAGAGCCCAAGAGAGGCAAAGCCTCTAAATATATTGTAGGGAGTCTTAGAGGGGCGAAGCCCTCTAACATAACTAATTCCACCTCCCTTATCTAAGGGAGGTGGATAAAGGGGGAGGGTCACCTAAAATCATAGATTTTTCTGGGTGCTTAAAGGGTGAGGGGTTAATAAACACTCTTGAGTACGGCGCCTTGATTAAACCTGCTTTTTATTCCATAATACCAAAGTGGAACATGAAAAGGTTAACCATTGGTAAAATAAGAGGCTTGCAGCAGATTGCCAATCCCGATGGCATCTTTACTATTTGTGCTATGGACCACCGCGGTTCATTACGCAGTATGATTGACCAGGAGAGCCCGGAAGAGGTCAACTATGAAGAAATGGTTGAGCGCAAGCTGGAGCTGTGCTCCAGTTTAGCTCAATATGCCAGCGCCGTGTTACTTGACCCTATATTCGGTGCTGCCCAATGCATTGGTCACGGCGTTTTACCCAAAGATACCGGGCTACTGGTCAGTATGGAAGCCTCTGGCTACGGTGGCAGGAAAGAATACCGCATAACCAAATTGCTGGACAGGTGGAATATTGAGAAGATTAAGCGAATGGGTGCCTCAGCCGCCAAGCTCCTGGTCTACTATCGTCCCGACCTGGAGAAGCTAGCAAGCAAACTGTTGAAAATGCTTAATATGATAGCTATGGAATGCATAAAATATGACCTCCCCTTCCTAGTAGAACCACTGAGCTACCCCATAGGCAATGAGATGGATAACCCGGCGCAGTTTGCCACGGCAAAAGAGCAGTTAGTGCTGAAAACAGCCCGGGATATTACTGCCCTACCCATAGATGTGCTGAAGGCTGAGTTCCCTGCTGACCTGCGCTATAAAAGGGACAAGCCTGAACTCGTTGACCTGTGCCATCAGCTAGATATGTCGTCTCAGGTTCCCTGGGTTGTGCTAAGCGCCGGGGTAGACTTTAAGCTTTTTTATCAGCAGGTAGAAATTGCCTGCCAAGGTGGAGCCTCGGGCTTCCTCGCCGGTCGGGCTATCTGGCAGGAAGCAATGTATATTGATGACGCCAAGGAGAGGGCTCACTTTTTATCCACGGTAGCTGTAGATAGGCTAAAAAGGCTAAATGAGCTCGCCTCAAAATATGCTGTGCCATGGTATAAGAAGCTTGGTTTAACCCGCCACCAGCTAGCCGAGACCTCAGGAGAGTGGTACCAGGAGTACTGAGATGAAAGAGGCTATGATTGCCACCATAACCCTTAATCCATGCCTTGACCAGCACATTACTGTGGATGGGTTGGTAGTGGATGGGACTAACCGATGGACCAGCATGCGTCTCTATGCCGGGGGCAAAGGTATAGATGTATCACGGGCTATTCATGAGATGGGGGGCAAAACCACAGCCTATGGCTTCGTCGGTGGTCCCACAGGCAGGACGTTGGAGATATTGCTTGATGAAGAAGGGGTGCCCTTCAGCTTCACCCCTATCCAGCGGGAAACACGGACAAACTTCATTATCACTGACACCAAAAGCTCACACCAGACCAGGATTGATGCTCCAGGCCCCTATATTTCCAAGAGGGAGTATGAAAGGTTCCGAAGGAAAATGATGCGGATTTACCCCGGCCCAGATTTAATCGTGGCTGGTGGCAGTGTGCCCCCAGGCATCCCAAACGATGTTTATTACACCATAATTATGGAAGCTAAAGCCTTTGGGGTGAGAACCATTTTGGACTCGGACAGCCAATGGCTAGCTGAGGGCGTAAAAGCCAAGCCCTACCTCATCAAGCCTAATGTCCGGGAGGCTGAGGGACTGCTTAACCGGGAACTGCCCACCGAAGAGGCAATCATCAAGGCGGCGCTCGACCTAGTTGAGATGGGCATTGAGATAGCGGTTATCTCCAGAGGCAAAGATGGTATCATTGCCGCTACCAAGCAAGAGGTTGTGAAGGCAGTCCCACCCCCGGTAAAGGTACGAAGCGTAGTGGGAGCCGGCGATTGCACTATTGCTGGTCTCGCCCTAAAGTTAGCCAATGAAGAGCCACTATTGGAAGCCTGCCAATTAGCGGTAGCTATGGGGACTGCCGCCGTGCTAACACCGGGCACCGAACTAGCCCATAGGGCTGATGTGGAAAGATTGCTGCCCCAAATCAAGGTCGAGGATATAACAACCAGGCAACTGACCAAAACATTCTTTAATTGTCAACGCTCAGACTAGACCTAAGAAGCAGAAAGGGGCTGAGATTTAGTTGAAAAGACCCCCCATATAGTTGACAGATGCGTATTTTTGTGCTATTATCAATTTTTAAGCAGGCTAGGTTTAGAAGATGTCAATATATAGCACCTCTCAACACACGTATTACGCATATTATTCGTATTATTATGAATCAAGCAGGTGTGCTTGGGGGGCTTTCGTATGCAGATGTGAAGAGTAAACAGTAGCCAATACAAACAGAAAAAGTCTTAAGAAGAACCCTCCAAGCGGAGGGTTCTTCTTTTTGAAAAATATTATGAGGTTCGAGGGATTTTTTAGCCACAGGGAGGTAAGTTAATGACATGGCGATGTCAGTAAAGGGTAAACCGGAAATCTGGGACGATACCTGGGTTCGGACAACGTGCGGGGGTTGTTATGCTACCTGCACCATCCGTGCCCACCGTGTCAACGGGGTCATAGTGAAGATGGAGGGTGAGCCAGATAATGATTTCGGTCCCCGTGGCGGCGTATGTGGCAAAGCCCAAGCTATGATTCAGGCATTCTATGACCCCAATCGGGTAAACTACCCGGTGAGGCGGACTAACCCGGAGAAGGGTATTTTCACCGACCCCAAATGGAAGCGGATTTCCTGGGACGAAGCCCTCGATGAGATAGCCAAGCGGCTCAAGGAAATCCGGGCTGAGAACCCCAAGGAGCTGATGCATGGTGGAACCCCAGGTCCGGGCACCGCCTCAAACCTGGCTCTGGGTTTCGCTGTCTTTGGCGCCATTTTTGGCACCATGAACTGGTACATTGGTGGCGCCGGACTCCATTGCGGAAATGGCTCCCATATGGGAGCGGGCCTGTTCCATGCCTCTTGGTCTATCGTACCTGACTGGAAATACACCAACTATGTTATTCAATTCGGCTCAAACAAAGGCACCGGTTCAGGGCATTCGTTCGGGTTCAACGCCAGACTAGCCGCCGAGGCCAGAGCCAAGGGCATGAAGAATGTGGTTTTTGACCCAGTATGTAACTTCGGGGGCGGAAAAGCGACTGAATGGATACCACTCCGCCCCGGTACTGACGCAGCTATAGCTCTGGCAATAGTAAACATTATCCTGAATGAGCTCGGGATATATGATGCCGACTTTATCAAGACCAGAACCAACGGCTCCTACCTTATCGGTCCGGATATGCGCTACGTCAGAGAGAAGAAAACCGGTAAGCCGATGCTCTGGGATGAAAAGGAGGGGAAAGCTAAGGTCTGGGATGACCCCAGTGTTATTGACTCCACCGATGTCGCTCTGTTCGGGAACTACAACGTTAACGGGGTTAAGTGCCAGCCAGCCTTCCAGTTAATTAAGGAACATGTGAAGCAATATACCCCGGAGATGGCTTCCGAAGTAAGTACTGCGCCAGCGGCAACTATCCGCCGCCTTGCCAACGAGTTTGCCGAAGCAGCCAGGGTCGGCAGCACCATTGAGATTAGAGGGGAGAAGCTCCCCTACCGGCCGGTGTCAGCCATCATGTTCCGCGGCGGGCAGGGGCATACCAACTCAGCACATACTTACATGGCTGTTTGTCTGCTGAATGCTATTGTGGGGGCAATGGATGTCCCTGGTGGAACCATAGGCTGGCCTCCGGTCAGCCTGGGCTACCCTGAGACAGGCAGATTCGTCATTATGCCCTACCCTGACCCTAAGGAAGGCATGCTGACCACTGGAACCTGGATGGAGCATAAAGGATGGCCGGTAGAGGAATCCAGGGTACCTACCGATATAACGTTAAAGGAGCTAGTGCCAACCGCCTCATTCTCCCCTCACCCAGCAACTTCGGATTTTCAGCAATACTGGGACAATTTGGGACGACCTTACGAGATAAAAATGGCTCTGGTATACGGGGCTAACTTCGCCCGGACTGTGCAGAGTCGGGAGATAATGGCTGAGCTGTTCAAGAAAATACCGTTCATCGTCTCCATTAATACCATTCACAACGAGTTCACCGAGAGCTTTGCTGACATAGTCCTTCCCGATACCCATGCTTTGGAGAGCTGGGGACTTTTTGAACACCATGCCCCCTTCTTCACCTGGCCAATCGGGCTTGAGGGTTGGTACTTCCCCATCCGCCAGCCGGTACTCGAGCCCCAGTATGAACGGAGACAGGTAATAGAGATTCTATGGGACCTCGCTGACCGGATAGGCATGAGGGAGGAAATTAACCACTACTATAATGTCTATTTCTCCAGCTTTGGTGGGGAAGCCCTTATCGGTGGCGATATCGCCGCCATGAAGGGCGCCCTAGGCATAGATAAAAGTAAGATTGTAGAGCTAATAAAGCCAGAGGAGAGAATCAGTTACCAAGAACTGATTGACCGCGCGCTCAAGTACTACTTTGGACCGGAGCATGGTCTGGAGTATATAAAGGAACACGGTCACGTTCACTGGCCCAAGCAGGTGAGAGAGGCTTACTGGAGGCCATTCATTAAGGCAAGGGTTCCCATCTATGCCGAGCATCTGGCTGAACTCAAGCCCCATGTAATGGAAAATGCTAAGCCAGCGGGGATTGAGCTTGAATGGGAACAATTCACACCGCTGATAAGCTACTTTGAGCCACAGGTAGCCAAAGAGATAACTCCCGAGTATGACCTTTACTGCTTCTCCTACCGGGATGTACTCCACGCTGGCTCCGGAACCATGGAAATCCCCTGGCTCGACGAAGCCAGCCGTCTGAATCCTTACACCTATAGCGTTACTATGAATGTGGATACAGCAGCCAAGAAAGGGTTAAAGGACGGAGACCTCATCTGCATTGAGTCCAGCTACGGTCGGAAGGTGACCGGATTTCTAAAGACGATGCAGGGGCAACACCCTCAGACAGTAGCCATTGCTGCTTGCTCCGGTGGTTGGGCTCTAGGACAACCTATTGCCTATGGCAAGGGGACTAACTTCAATATACTACTGGAATCTGATTCTAAGCATTCTTGCCCCGTATGCTTTAATCAGGAGACAGCTGCGGCGGTCAAGGTCTATAAGATTGACCGTCGGGTAGAATACGAAGGGGCAGAAAAATCACCAACATGGAGGCCAGCATGAGATTCGGAATGGCTATAGAGATGAAAAGGTGCGTAGGCTGTAATGCTTGCTTACTAGCCTGTAAGGCAGAACATTTTCTCCCTCCTGACATCTACTGGAACAGGGTAATAGTTTCAGAAACAGGGAAATACCCTATAGTGAGCAAGCATATATATCCAGTTCGTTGTAATCACTGTGCCCAGGCGAAGTGTGTGGAGGTTTGCCCCACCGGAGCCACTCAGCAGCGTGAAGATGGTATTGTTTGGGTTGACGAGAACAAATGTGTAGGCTGCCGCTACTGCGTGATGGCTTGTCCCTATCAAGTCAGGACGTATTATTCTGATGGCGATAGGGAATACTTCCCCGGTCAGGGGCTGACTGAGTTTGAGAAAATTGGGCAGCTCTTATACCCCCACCAGAAAGGGGTAGTGGAAAAGTGTAACTTTTGCCTGGAGAGAATCGATGCCGGACTGGCAAAGGGGTTAAAACCGGGAGTAGACCGCGACGCCACCCCCGCCTGTGTTATCGCCTGCCCGACTAAAGCGATGCACTTTGGTGACCTGGATGACCCTTATAGCGAGATTCCCATGTTGATAAAGGAACAGAGGGGGAAACCATTCCATGCCGAATATGGCACCGACCCATCAACATACTACATTGACTAAACAAGTAATTGACCGAGGAGGTCCGAGGCTATGATTCAAGCCAGACCATTTGAATTTATGGTAAAGTATACCCCCCAGAGGGAATGGATAGAAAGGCGTGGCATCCTATTCTGGCTCTCACTTTTCGGCACCCAGGTGGGGGCGGGGTTGTTCTTCGTCTCCTCGTTCTTTGATAATCTGTGGGGGTTAGTTATCGGCTGGCTCATCTGCGCTGTCTTAGGCGGTGGCAGCCACCTGGTTCACCTAGGACACCCCCTTAGATTCTGGCGAATCTTCATTTCATCGGGGTGGAAAACTTCATGGATATCCAGGGGACTATACTTTGTCTCGTTCTTTCTCATCCTGGGAGCAGTGCATATTGGCTTACTCTTCGGGGCAACTCCAGCTACCCCCCTACTGATAGTAACTGATATATTTGCCTTCCTGGTGATAGTATATGGCGGTTTTGCCATGAACTATGCTAATGGCATTGCCCTGTGGAATACAGCGCTACTACCCATTTTATATCTGGTGTCTGCTATTTGGGGAGGAGCTGGGCTAACGCTGGCTACGGCTCTAGCTACTGGCGCCGTCGGTCTAGGCCTGGCTGTAGAGGAATGGATACGAATTTTGCTAATAGGTTTTATCATTATACTTGCGGTGTATTTGATAAGCGTGAGGTACGGGTCACCGGCCGGAGGGGTTTCAGTTAGGGAAATCGTCTTCGGCAGGTGGGCACCAGTGTTATGGGTAGCGGTGGTGGTACTGGGGATAGCTCTGCCAGTAGGGGTGGTGCTCCTTAGTTTCCTAGCCGGTTTAGAGGCAACCCCGGTGGCTCTGATATTTATTGCCATCTTTTGCGGCTTGCTTGGCGACCTTGCCATGCGCTACCTGATATTAAGATGCGGCTACTACCATCCTATAGTTCCGTCCCATGTTTATTCCTACTAAATAATGGCGAGGGCTATAGTTGTGAAAGAGATAAGGTTTCATGGTCGGGGGGGACAGGGTGCGGTTCTGGCAGCATGGATGCTGGCGGCTGCTTTTGTAGTCGAGGGTAAGCACGTAGCCAGCTTTCCTATGTATGGCTTTGAAAGGCGTGGAGCACCGGTTGTGGCTTTCACTCGCCTTGACGATAGACAAATTCGAGAGAAGACCCAAATCTACAACCCTGATTGCCTGGTAGTAATAGACCCCAGCCTAATGACCCTGCCTACGCTATTTTCCGGGTTGAAACCGGGGGGGATATTGGTTCTGAACAGCCCCCAGCCACTGGAAAGCCAGCCTAACGAGAACCTCAAGTTAGCTGGGGTGGTGAATGCCACACAGATCGCGGTTGAGGAAATCGGGAGGGATGTTCCCAACACCTGCCTTCTGGGTGCCTTTGCCGCCACCACTGGCTGGGCAGATTTGAAGTCCATCCTATCCAGCCTGGGGGAGTATTTCAGCGGTGACCTCCTTCAGAAGAATATTCGCAGTGCCGAAAGGGGATTCAGCGAGGTGGAGGTAAGCAAATGGTGATAATGAGAGAATTCACTAAGTATGAAGCCGCCTGGTCTGACGCCGATGAGTTGCTTCTCTGTTTAGATACCGGGAGCTGGCGAACCAAAAGGCCGGTGCTGGACAAGGAGAAGTGCAACTACTGTGGGCTTTGCGCTCTCTATTGCCCCCCGCAGTGCATGGTCAACATGATGTCATGAAAACGCTGACCTCTGGGGCATAATATTGTTTAGGAGGTGCAGCCATGCTTTACACAGGCGTTGACCATCATAGGAGTTTTTCCTACCTGACCACGATGAACGAGAAAGGCGAAATCATTGCTCAGAAGAAGCTACCGAGCAACGGGGAGATTATTGATTTCCTTAAGTCAGTTGGTGAGTCTATGGAGATAGCTATTGAAGCTACCCCAAGCTGGTACTGGCTTTACGACCATCTAGAGGATGCCGGCTTTGAAGTGAAACTATCTCATCCATTGAAGACCAAAGCTATTGCCTACGCCAAGGTCAAGACGGATAAGGTAGACTCGGCTACCTTGGCTCATCTACTCAGAAGTAACCTGCTGCCTCTATCCTATGTTCCGGAAAAGTCAGTGAGGTCAAACAGGGAGCTCCTGCGTTACCGTGCAAGCCTAGTCACATTACAGACGCGTGTGAAGAACAAGATCCATAACATCCTAGCCAAGAACAACATCAGCCAAGAATACAGTGATCTTTTCGGCAAGGAAGGAATGGCTTTCCTGCATTCATTGGCACTGCCCGAGAACTACAAGATTGCCCTTGAGGGATATACTGCTGTATTGGATGCCGTGAGACAGGAGATCCGAGTAGCTAGCCAGAAGGTGCGGCAATTGGCAGTACAGGACCGCGATGCCCTACTACTGATGACCATCCCCGGCATGGGTTACTATAGTGCTCTTCTTACTGCCAGCGAAATCGGAGATGTCAGGCGCTTCCCGTCAGCGAAGCAGCTTTGTGCCTATGCCGGACTTGTGCCTTCAACGCACGCTTCAGGTAACACGTGTTTCCACGGGCACATAACCAAACAGGGCTCCAAGTGGCTTCGTTGGATACTGATAGAGGCAGCTATACACGCGGTAAAAAGGCCCGGAGTATTACGCCGTTTCTACCTCAAGGTCGAAAGAAAAAAGGGAGGGCAGGTTGCCAAAGTAGCGACAGCGAGAAAACTCTTGGAGTGGATTTACCATATACTCAAAGACGGCAGGAGCTACCAGGAGATGGAGAGGATAGCAGACCTGCTCGGTAGAGGTGAGCCCGGTAATCACTCTGGCAGTGCATAACAGGCCGTCAATCTGATTGGGCAGCCTCAACCTGAACGACATAGTGTGGCCAAGAAGCTACGAAGGGATGAGTAGGTTTTACCTGGTGACACTTGACAAGGTCAGCGTTTTCAGGGATGAGTGAATATTAGAACCATCATAGCGTCTCCGGGATAAGACGGGAAAATTTCATCCTCTACCAACAAAGGAGTCATGATTTCCTTAAAAGGTTCTTTAATATACTTCTCAAGGGGAATTACAGTAGCCCTGCGAAGCAAAGCTTTGCCAACTTCATTCCAATCTATATTTGTCATGGTTTCTCCCCCAATCCCATATTACCTAATATATACCACCCTGCCTAATTTAAGTCCATCCTCTTAGGAACCTATCCCCCTGCCCCCCTTCCCTTCATTATTTTTAAAGGGAAGGGGGCGGGTAAGTAAGGGAGCGGGCTTCGCCCCCTCCCTAAAATCTCCTCCCCTCTCCTTGAGAAGGAGAGGGGGATTAAGGGGGTGAGGTTTACAGTCTCAATAAACTCACTACTTGTTTTATACCCAAGTAATGAGCTATAATGAGCGCCATCAAACAGCGAAAGGATTGCCAAAATGCCATCTTATGCCTTTTTTCAAAAGCAGTTTGTCCCCCTACCCGAAGCCAAGCTGGGAGTGATGACCAACTTCCTTCACTATGGCACTGGCATCTTTGAGGGCATCAGGGGCAACTGGAATAGCGAGCAAAAACAGATTTACCTCTTCCGCCTCAGAGAGCATTATGAACGGCTCCATAATGGCTGCCACGTCTTAAAGATTGACCTCCCTTATACCATAGACGAGCTATGTCAGATAACGGTTAAGCTGGTGGAAATGTGCCGCTTTAAAGAAGACGTATATGTCCGCCCCCTGGTTTATAAGAGCGCTGAGCGTCTGGGCGTCCGACTTCATGATGTAGAGGATGATTTCTTAGCCTTTGTTATTCCCTGGGGACCATACCTGGATGTAGACAAAGCCAGGTGTTGCATCTCTTCCTGGCGGCGCCCTGACTATAATGTAATCCCACCAAACGCCAAGATTACCGGGCTTTACGCCAATAATGCCTTAGCCAAATCAGAAGCCGTTGAGAGCGGCTTTGACGAGGCGATTATGCTCACCCCCGATGGTCATGTCTCGGAAGGCAGCGGGGAGAATATTTTCCTAGTTACAGATGGCAAACTGGTCACGCCGGCAAGCTACAATAATATCCTCATGGGTATTACCCGTGATACGGTAATAAAGCTGGCGCAAAACGAACTGGGCATAGAAACAATAGAGAGACCGATTGACCGCAGCGAGCTTTATTTTGCTGATGAGTGCTTCTTAACCGGCACCGCCGCTCATATAACCCCGGTAGCTGAAATAGACCACCGCAAGGTAAGCAACGGCGAAATTGGCGACATAACCAAGAGATTACAGCAGCTCTATTCTGAGGTCATCCGGGGCAATAATCCAAAATACCTTCATTGGTGCACCCCGGTATATAAGAGATAGGCTACTTTTTGGGCACACCTACCTGCAACGACTTCAATAAGCAAATCACTCGGCAGCTTTCCTCCAAGGTGGCAGTGTAATTATGGGCTTCCTCAAGCAGTTGACCAATGGCAAAGCTGCCATGACCATGAACCAGGATAATATGGTGTTGCTTTAATGCCCGGACAATGATATCAGCCAGACCCCCGGGCTTCACATCCATGTGCCAACCCAAGACCGGAACCCGCCCCAGTGTTGACAGACCTTCAGTATCAATGGGCACAATCTCGGTCTCAGTTAGTGATAGGGCAACAGCATGAGGGGGGTGAGCATGAACGATGGCTAATGCCGGCGTCTCCCGGTAAATAGCCCGGTGGACAGCCAGTTCTATAGACGCCAGTGGCGTATTGCGGTCATTCTTATTTATCCCGGTCTCAATTAAATCATGCTCCTGCAAACAGCCCAGCCCGCAGGTGCGGCGGGTAATGATGATGCGCTCTCCCAGCCTGATACTCAGATTCCCACTCTGGGAGGAGACCAGCCCCTTGGTAAACAGCTCATCACCTACAGTCTGAAACTGAGATAGAATCATGGCTTTCCTTTTCCGGCGTCCCCTAGAGGATAAACCCCTTTGCCGTTCTAGGTCAAGTTTTGGCCGAAGACGAGGCCTGGGCTTCATTTAGCTTCTTCAGCAATCGTGATTTGCGGCGGGCGGCATTATTGGGGTGGATAACCCCCTTCTCAGCGGCTTTATCTAAAGCGCTGATGGCAGCCACCACCGCCTGCCGAGCCGCCTCAAGCTCGCCCGAGAAGATAAGCCTCTCCGCCTTAGTTATACTGGTCTTGCACAGGCTACGAACAGGCTTATTTCTCTGCCTTTTTCTTTCCGCTACCCGCACCGATTTTTGAGCCAATTTAATACCTGGCAATATCTACCTCCTTAATTTGAGGATTTTGGTTTTATCGTTGCTTCATCTCCAACCCGAGAAACCCTTGTCACCCCACGAACACCATCGATTTTTGCCATCAGTCGACTTAGCTGAGCTAAGTCCTTGGTCTGCAAGGTAAAATATTCACAAACAGTATGGTCATCATGGTGAACCGAGCTTACCGAAGCAATGTTGACCCCCTCCTCAGCCACAATGGTAGTAATGTCACGAATTAACCCCACCCTGTCCCAGGCTTCAACCTGAATGTTAACCGGATATACCGAGTCGGTCTGCCCCCACCCCACGGCAATCAATCTCTCCTTCTCATCCTCATGAACCACATTATAGCAATCCTGACGATGAATAGTCACCCCCCGACTGCGGGTAACATAGCCAAGAATCCTGTCTCCGGGCACAGGGTGGCAACAGCGGGCTAAATGGGTAACTAAATCCTCCACCCCCAGCACCTGAATAGCTGATTCTGGTGGCTTGGGCCGGGTAACTTCCACCTTCGCTGGAAGTGGCTGCTGGGCAGATAGCTTCAAGGCAATCTGATGGGTGGAAATGCCACCATAGCCAATGGCTGTCAGAAAGTCATCCAGGCTATCGTACTTGAACAGCTTGGCTAGCTCCTCCCGCTCGCTGGGTCTTATTCCCAGATGCCTCATCTCCTTTTCCAGAAGCTCCCGACCCCGCTCAATGTTTTCTTCCCTTTCCTGCCGCCTAAACCACTGCCTTATCTTCTCCCTGGCATGAGATGTTTTGATATAGCCCAGGTGTGGGCTCAGCCAATCTCGGCTCGGTGCTTTAGCCCCTTTAGCTGACACAATCTCGACGACATCACCGTTACTTAGCTGATAATTCAGTGGTACCAGCTTGCCGTTCACCTTAGCCCCGATACAGCGGTGTCCCAGCTCGGTGTGAACCCGATAAGCAAAATCAAGGGGGGTAGAAGCCTTGGGCAAATCCTTTATCTCCCCCTTAGGCGTGAAAACAAAAACCTGGTCAATAAATATATCAGTTTTAACTGATTCCAGGAACTCTTCCGCCCCGCTGAGCTCGCGGTGCCAGTCAATTAATTGCCGCAGCCAGGCTATCCTCTTCTCAAAGTGGATATCCTTCTCTTCGCCTTCTTTATAGCGCCAGTGAGCGGCTACCCCATATTCAGCAATATGATGCATGTCACGGGTGCGAATCTGAACCTCCAGAGGCACTGTGCCCAAACACATTACGCTAGTATGTAAAGCTTGGTAACCATTTGACTTGGGATTAGCAATAAAATCGTTGAAATCCCCGGGCAAAGGGTGCCACAAACTGTGGATAACACCTAGGGCATTATAACAATCAGGCACAGCGCTAACCAGTATCCGAAGGGCGAGAAGGTCATGTATATCATCAAAGTGTTTGTCCTGGGTAGAATACCTCTCCATTTTCTGGTATATGCTGTAGATATGTTTGGGTCTACCTGATATCTCGGCTCTTAAACCAATCCGCTCAAATTCGCCTTGTAGAATCTGGATTACCTGAGCTATGAAGCTCTCCCGCTGAGCCCGGCGGGCAGCTACCAACCTAGCAATCTGGCGATATCTTTCTGGCACCAAGTAACGGAAGGCTAAATCCTCTAGCTGCCACTTTAACTCCCATATCCCCAGACGATGAGCTAACGGAGCATATATCTCTAGAGTCTCCTGGGCGACGTAGCGCCCTATATCCGGTGATAGAGCGTCTAAGGTGCGCATGTTATGTAACCTGTCAGCTAGCTTGATAAACACCACCCTAAGGTCCTCAGCCATAGCTACCAGCATCTTCCTCAGGTTCTCTGCCTGCGATTTCATTGTTGCCGCAGTTGGAGCGTGCGAGGAGAGCTTGCCTAGCTTGGTGATGCCATCGACCAGCTTAGCTACATCGGAGCCAAACTTGGCTTCAAGCTCGGAAACAGGTATGCCACAGTTCTCGGGGACATCGTGAAGTAAGGCTGCTGCCAGAGTGCTGGCATCAAGCTGAAGCTCTGCCAAAATCAAGGCTGTCTGTAGTGGGTGCTCTATATAGGGCTGACCTGATTTGCGCACCTGCCCGTGGTGTGCCTTTGAGGCAAAATGATACGCCTCCTTGACCAGGGTCAGCCTCTCCGGGGGTAGATACCCCTGAGCCTTTTCCACCAGCCGACCAACACTCATGTCTCAAGTATAGCGCAATGCGATTACCGAGGGCAAATTGAATTAATGTTTATCTACCTCACCCCCTTAGGTTTTATCTGGTAACCCCACCCC
>Ga0209609_10000532_pt1 | contig 22929 bp, 23 predicted proteins | sample LakKivw325mmetaG_FD_184136 | JGI IMG/M metagenome (GOLD analysis project Ga0209609, IMG submission 184136) | Anoxic lake water microbial communities from Lake Kivu, Rwanda to study Microbial Dark Matter (Phase II) - Lake Kivu water 325m metaG... | ecosystem: Environmental > Aquatic > Freshwater... | reverse complement strand
CATTGACCTCTCGCTGGTCGCCGGCAAGAATGTACGGCCGACTGCCTCAATCCGCTTGCAGATCGATGGCGAGGATGTGATCGAAGCGGGCGTGGGTGTCGGACCGGTGGATGCGGCGATCAACGCGCTGAGGAAGGCGATGTCCGGGATGGCGATGGACGATCTCCGGCTCGAGGAATACCACGTCGATGCGATCACCGGCGGCACGGATGCGCTGGTCAACGTGATCGTGAAGATCAGCCGGGGCGATCGGATGATCACGGCGAGCGGAGTAAGCGAGGATATCGTGATTGCTTCGGTACTTGCGCTCATCAACGGCGTGAACCGGTTGTACTGCTGAGCTGACTCGATCGTTTACCTTTACGCGGCCGGTCAAACTCCTTCACGATCAAGATCCGCTCTCCAGGATCACGGCAGATGAGAATGGTCTGGAGCGGCTCTGACTCATCAGCAAGCAGCATGGGCATTCTCTTCACCAGCCGCACCTTACGGCACTTCTGCTCCGCATTCGCGGCAAATGCTTCGGTCAGCATCTCGTCCGCAGGGATAAATGCCTCTTCGCCAGCCATCGCTCACTCCGGCAGGATATGAAGGTTCCCATCGAGCGGCACGTGAGTCCGGAACTGCTCCTCGGTGAGCTGAACTATGTACTTCTGTGTATACTGCTCTGCCAGTGGAATCGCACCAATGAGCAATTTACACCCCAGACTACGCCGGCTCATAGTTCGCCGCGCACCTCTCGGAACTACGACGAGTGATCTCTTGGTTATACCCCTAGTTAAACGTATCGGGAACTGCTCAAGGGTCTACTGGGGAGCTCAGCTATCACCGCTGTAGTCGCAAGATAAGACTCTAGCGCCAATCCAGTAAGCCCTGGGCGGGATTTGGACCCGCGATCTCCACCTTACCAAGGTGGCGCATTGCCGACTATGCTACCAGGGCGCTCGGTTCCCCACGGCACCACCAGTAAGATACAGGGCTCTTCGTATATAAAGCCGCCCTTACGCTCGCTTCCCCCACCGGGCTTTGCAACGCCCTGGATCGCTCGTTCGATGCAGTGGAATGGGCGCTCCTCAATCGCTTTCTTTCGCAGTTACCGTGCTATTTATGCCCGCAGCATGAAAGTAGCCGTAACAACGGGATGAAACTCGGCGTATTAGGCCCAGAGGGGACGTTCTCAGAAACCGCTGCGCTGCGCTGGCTCGCGGAACGGAATCAAGAAACTCGTGATAGGACAGAGCTCACCTACTTCGAGACGATCATCGATGTGGCTGAGAGCATTGTTCGACACGAGGTAGCCTACGGCATTGTGCCGGTCGAGAATTCCCTGGAAGGCTCGGTGGGTGAGACGCTGGATATCCTCTCCACTGAACCTATCGGGCAGCTGCAGATCGTTGGTGAGTTGCTGGTACCGATCCGTATCTGCCTCCTGGCCCAGGACTCCGTCGAGAAGCTGCGTACGGTACTCTCGCATCCCCATGCGATGGCGCAGTGTAAGCAGTTCATACGCGAGCGATTACGGGTTCAAGGGATCACGGTGAATGCGGTGGAGAGCACGGCGCGAGCCGCGCAACTGGCTAAGGAGATCGATGCGATCGGCGCGCTGGCCTCCGAAGCCGCGGCGCGGAAATATGGGCTCCAGATACTCGCACGGAATATCCAGGATAAGGCTAGCGTTACGCGTTTCATCGTGCTCACCCCTAGTGGAGTCGCAACCGCGCCAACCGGCAGAGATAAGACTTCACTGCTCATCGCTCTCAAGGATCGTCCCGGCGCGTTGTACCATGCGCTCGGCGAGTTCGCGCACCGCGGCATCAATCTCACGAAGATTGAGTCGCGCCCGTCCAAACGCGCGCTGGGCGACTACATGTTCCATATCGATTGTGAAGGGCACATCGAGGACGAGCAGATCACCGCAGCAGTGCATGCGCTGGACCAGCACGTCACCCTGTTGAAACTCCTCGGCTCCTATCCTGCCGCGGCCAATCCCGAATCGGAAGCTTTATAACGAGCTGCGGCTTCTTCTCTACCAGCTTCGCGGTAACCCGAATAGTGAGAAGATGAGAATCGTCGTCACGGGTGGTGCGGGCTTCATCGGCTCGCACGTGGTCGATCATCTCATGGCTGCGAATCATGAGGTGATCGTGCTGGACAACTTGAGTTCCGGGAATGAGCAGTTCATCGCGCCGCACCGTGGTCACCCGAACTTCCAGTTCCACAAGGTCGACCTCTTGCATGATGCTATCACTGAGTTCTTCGAGGGCATCGATGAGGTCTGGCATCTCGCGGCGAACCCCGAGGTCCGGCTCGGTGCGGAGAACACCCGTATCCACCTGGAGCAGAATATCCTCGTGACCTACAACGTGCTGGAAGCCATGCGGCTCAACTCTGTGCGAAGGATCATCTTCACCTCCACCTCTACGGTCTACGGCGAGGCGAAGCAGCTCCCCACGCCCGAGGAGTACCCGACCCTCCCCATCTCGCTCTACGGCGCGTCAAAGCTCGCCGGTGAGGCACTGATCGCTTCCTATTGCCATACCTTCGAGCTGAATGCCTGGATCTATCGCTTCGCCAACGTGATCGGCAAGCGGTCATCGCACGGCGTCATCTACGATTTCATTCAGAAGATAAGACGCAATCCCCGTGAGCTGGAGATCCTCGGCGACGGCACCCAGACAAAATCATACATCTACGTTACTGATTGCATCGAGGCGATGCTTGCGGGATTGCACGCACCAGCACAGGCATCGACAGCCGGGTCGGAGCGGGTCAAGATCTTCAATATCGGCACGACGGACATGATCACCGTGACGCGGATCGCCGAACTCGTTTGCGCTGCTATGGGTGTTACACCGCGCTTCTCCTTTACCGGCGGTGATCGCGGCTGGAAGGGCGATGTCCCGCTGATGCTGCTCGACGCCTCGAAACTGCAGAACCTGGGTTGGCAGCAGCGCTATACGTCCGAAACAGCGGTCCGGATGGCGATCGAGGAGCTGCTCCGAGACGTACAATGAATCGCTTCATATCCGTTCACGGCTGCAACGCTGTTCTTTGAGTGCCCTTTCGTGCCGAACTCGTGGATCAAGGGTGCTCAAATGTCCTGTAGCGATGCGCCCAGTGAGGCGCCGCAGCGCAGTTATTGACGGCTAACACTCGCGGTCAGCGGCGTTGCTGGCGATTCGCCACGAAAGGAGAAGAAGAGACACGAAATGAAGAGAGAGGAAGAAGGGGCAGAAAAAAAAGCCCCCTCCGTTTACCTTCCCGGTTTGTTTGTTTTTACACCATTACTTTCTTCAGGGGTGCGATGATCCGCGGATAGCCCACGGCCATCATGTGGCAGCCCGCAGCCGGCGTCCCTTTCAGGTACTCCAGGAAACTGGTGAAAAATTCGATGTTGATCCGGTCGATCTCCTCTTTCTTCTTCTCCTTGTCCTTGATATCCTGCGTCTTCTTCAATGCCGCGAGATAGTCCGGCGGGACGTCCACGCCTGCCACGTACTTGTCGAAGAAGTCCGCGGCGCCAAAGCTCTTCGCCGGGAAGATGCCGACCAGAATCGGGGTATTTACGGGCCCCAATTCCTTGAAGAACTTGTCCAGAATATCCTGGTAGTACACCACCTGCGTCTGTATGTACTCGACACCCACCTTGATCTTTCGCTTCACCTTCCCGACCTCGGACTTCAAGTGCGCCGCGCCCGGCGCTGCCGCGCCACCGACGTGCAGCTTCGGCGGGTTGTGGATCTCGTTACCCGCGAGGTCCTTGCCGTGGTCCACCATCTCGCGGATCAGATGGATCAAGGTGGTGGAGTCGAGATCGAAGACCGGCTTTGCGTCCTTGGTATCGCCAAGCGAGACGTGATCGCCCGCTAAGGCTAAGATGTTCTTGATCCCCAGCGTGCCCGCGCCGAGGATATCAGATAGGAGCGCCATGCGATTCCTGTCCGAGCACCGGAGCTGGTAGACACACTCCATCCCCGTCTCTTTCTGGATCTTGTACGACGCGGCCAGGCTGCTGACGTACGCGAAGCTCTGGGGGTTGTCCGTCACGTTACAGGCCGTAACGAGGCCCACCAACTCCTTCGCCGCCTGGATTGGATCGTTCACGTCGCCCGCCTTGTGTGGCTCCAGCTCGCCGGTAAAGACGAATCGGCCTTCTGTTATCTCCTTCATCAACTGGCTATATACTTCTGGCATCTTTCTCCTCCTCTATTTCTCCTCTTCCGGCTTCTTCGCAAACATCAACGACATGTAGCCCTTCATGGTGTTCCAGTTGAGCATGCAGCCCATCATGTCTGTCATGGTGAGCGGCTCTTCGATCGAGTACAGCCGTGGCCTCAGACACTTACTCCACTCATGGGGAGCGCGCATCTCGATGAACTTGTCGAGTTCGCCCAGCTTCTCCATCCGCTCATAGATCCGAACCCAGGCGCACTCCTTCTCCGGATCGATCTCGCACTTGTTATCGACCCGCACACCGCCGCACGGCCCATTCATTAAGCCTTTGCCGCACGAGGTCAACGGGCAGATACCCGCGGTCTTGCCCAGTTCACACATGCCACAGGAGAGACAGGTCTCCTTGAACTTCGTCGGGCCGCCGCCGACCAGCCCGAGTGCGTTATTTGCCGGATAGACCGGCTTCAGGATACCCATCTCCTTCTCCGTGAAATCGGTCACGACCTGCACACCATCACCGCAGCTCATCACTAAGATAGCATTAGAGCCCTCAACGGCCTTTTTGGCCTGTTCCAGATACATCCCGCTTTTCTCAGTATCGCAGGCTTGCATCCCGAACGGCAGAGCGATTTTGGTAACCGTCTTCCCTTCCTTCTCCAGTTTCGCCGCCATATCATTGACCGCCTTCTTGTCACCGGTATGATAGAAGGTAGCACAGCCGCCGCAACCCAGGATGAAAATATTCTTTTTCCCCTCCAGGTATCCCAGAATCTCTTCCATAGGCTTTTGCTCTTGCGCAATCATGTCATAATACCTCCGTGTATACTCTAGGTTCTACTCGGTCCACATATAAACTTTTCTATTTTTTCGCGCGCTCCCCCATCCCCCTCTTCCCGCGTCGCCACTTCTCTTCCTCACTCGCCCACGACTGAAGCTCTCCGGCCGTAATGAACCCTAGGAGCGGTCGCCTGGGGGGGTGGTATCCTACCCTCAGAGGGGCAGGCGCGCGTAATTTCGAAAAGCTTATATGGGTGGAGGTACTAGAACCAATTTGGAGGTATAAGCTACTTGGAGGTATAGCTAAGATGAGTGAAGAGTTAAACCTAATCTGGCTCGAAGGGCAGGACTGTGCTGGTTGTACTATTTCGGTCAAGCAAGCAAGCTCCCCCACGCTTATTGATGTCTTAACAGGGGCGATTCCCGGACTTGACGGGTTGAAACTCGTCTACCATCCGACGCTCATGTTCGAGTGGGGCGACGATGCCTCGAAGGTGCTCGTTGATGCCGCGGAGGGGAAGTACGATCCCTTCGTTCTGATCCTCGAAGGCGCCATTCCTGATGAGGCCGCGGCGGCGCCCGGAGTTTTCTGCGTCGTTGGCGAATATAAGGAAGGGCTAATCAAGTTGAGCGATATCGTGAAGAAGCTCGCTGATCGCTGTGCAGCCGCAGTTTCTATCGGGTCGTGCGCCTCGTATGGCGGCATTCCGCATGGAATCCCCAATCCAACGGGTGCGCAGGGGCTTTTGGAGTATTTAGGGCGTGAGTGGAAGGGTGCGCTGGGTCTCCCGGTCATCTGCATCCCCGGGTGTCCGCCAAGGCCGGATAATATCATCCAGATCTTAGGCCAGGCGGTACTCGCGGCACGCGGGATAGCGCCGCTCCCGGAGCTCGATGAATGGCACCGGCCGGTTGATTTCTTCGGCCATACAATGCACGAACTCTGTCCGATCTGCGGGTTCTATGCTGAGGGTATCGACGCCCATGCTTTTGGTGACGCGGGCTGTCTCGGTGCACTCGGCTGCAAGGGCATCATCACGAACTGCAACAATACGATGTGGGCCGATGGATTTGGTGGCTGTACGGGAACAGGTGTCCCCTGTTTCGGCTGTACACACCCCGACTTCCCCGATGCGCCGACCTCACCGTTCTTCGCCAAGGCACCGGCTATGCCCTTCATCCTGGAGAACATTAAGGGCATGATTGCGCATGCCGAGATGGGGTTTGAGCGATTGAAGCCCGTGATCGAATCGCTTCTGCCTCAGCTCCCCGAATTCATCACGGCGCTCGATGAGCAGATGGAAGCGGAGAAAGATAAGAAGAGGAAGATCTAAGATGACGAAACTGTGGGAGAAGATAATAGGGGGAAAGAAGGTGGAAGAACCGGCAGCTACAGCAGCTACAGCAGCGCCAGCAGCGTCGGGCAAACAGCGTGAACTCACCATCGAGCCCGTTACGAGGATAGAGGGACATATGGGTGTCCATGTCAAGATCGATACGGGCGCGCGGAAGATCAGCGATGCCTATGCGTATAGCCCAATGTTCCGCGGCTTCGAGATTATCTGCGTGGGCAGAGAGCCATCGGAGGCGGTCATGATTACCCAGCGGTGCTGTGGTGTCTGTCCTTTACCGCATGCGACGTCCTCGGTTAACGCGTGCGACCAGACCTACGGTGTCTCACCACCGCCCATGGGCGTCGCGCTCCGTGATCTCGTCCTCGGTGCGGAGCACCTCTACGATGCCGAAGTGGGTATTCTCAACCTCGAAGGGCCGGATTACAGCGAGGTAGCCGTGAAGAAGTTCAATCCCGACTGGTGGAAAGAGGCGCAGGCGACAAAGGCCGAGCGGAAGGCGGTGCACGGCTTCTCAACCATCGCCGATATCATGACCGCGCTCAATCCGCTCGCCGGCGAGCTCTATCTGCGATCGATCCTCGTGCAGAAAGCCGGGCACAATATGGCCGCGATCTTCGGTGCCAAGCACCCGCACGTCCATTCCTTCGTCCCTGGCGGCATAGCGAAGTGGGGCCTCTCGGCTTCGGACATTGAGGCTTATCTCACGCTGCTCATGCGGCACGTGGCCTTTACCAAGGAGCTGGTCGCCGTGACGGATGATCTGGTCGATTTCGTGCTCGCGCAGGGCTACGCGGAGGTCGGTGCGAGGCCGCTCAATTTCGGCTCCGTTGGCGCGTACAATGATCCGGAGGCGTATTCCGCGAACTACGCGGAGATGGCCGCGTGGGGCCGTAAGCGAATGCTCTCGCCTGGTATCATTCTCAATGGCGAGCTGGTGACCACCGATCTCATCGAGTACAACGTTGGTATTCGCGAATACATCGGCAGCAGCTGGTACTCCAGCGAGTGGGAGCAAGAAGTGAAGACTGACCCGGTGGGCAATGAACTGGCCTACGAGCATCCGTGGAACAAGCGTACACTCCCGCAGCCGGGCGAATACGGCAAATGGGGCTCGAAGTACTCCTGGGTGACTGCACCACGCTGGTGGAACTGGAAGGGCGATAAGAAGGATCATGTCATCGAAGTGGGCCCGCTCGCACGGCTGTGGGTAACCGCGAAGGCGAAATTGGTGCCCGAAGCGACCGGCACCAGCCTCAAGTTCGAGCTGCCGAAGGCACTGATACCGGGCTTCAAGTACGCGGACCAGATGGCCTTCGAGTGGAAGATCCCGAAGCAGCCCAATGCGGCCGAGCGAATCAGAGCACGTGCATACTTCCACGCGTATTCCGCCCATGCCATGATCAACCTGACGCTGAAGTCACTCGCGCTGATGAAAGCGGGGAAGACCGCGGTATGGACGCCCTACGAGAAGCCCCAGGAAGGAATGGGGTTCGGTGCGAGCGAGGGGATGCGCGGAGCCTGCACGCACTGGTGCGTAATGAAGGACGGGAAGACCTACAACTACCAGTATCATGCCCCGACGACGTGGAACGCGTCGTGCAGGGATCCAGCGGGGAAGCCGGGGGCATACGAGGAGGCGCTGATCAACTCACCGGTAACCGAAGCGGGTAACGCGGAAGGCTGGAAAGGGATCGATGTCGTTCGGACGATCCGGAGCTTCGATCCATGTCTCGGGTGCGCCGTGGCTGTGCACATCGGGGAGCACGTCGTGAAGCACGAGCTACTCCCGTTCGCCATACCACTGTAGCTCGTCCAGGATCCGCTCCACCGCAGTCGGCACGGCAACCTCCACCGCCGCACTCAGCCCGTCGCCCAGCGCGGTCTCAGCGATCTCGCAGCCGAAGACAATGGCCCGCGGCGGGATCGTGCCGACGGTCTTGGCGTAGGAGAGGATCTCCTCTAAACCCGTGCCGTGGAGGCTGAAGGTGAGGGAACGCATCGGATCTCCAGATTCGAGTTCCTTCACCTCCTCTGCTTTTATTTCACTCCGATAGATCGTGCCTACTTTGCCACCGCGGTGGACCGCATCAACGAAGATCACGAGTTCGTACTCATCGAGATCGGGCGCCAGCGTCACGCCACAGGTGCCGACATCCCGCACCTCGACATTCTCCGGGAGCTCTCTCCTCTGGAGTCTTTCGATCACTGCTGGCCCGAAGCCATCGTCGCCCATATAGGTATTCCCGAGACCTGCAACGAGAATTCTGCCCATCTCCCTTCGCTCGATATAGGTAGGTACTTCATGATAAACTCACGCCACGCGCGTACGTACACCCGCGGCTCACTCCGCTCACTTCGTTCTGCCTTTCGCCTGTGGGCACCGAGAGCTGCGCGGGACGTGAAAGGGTGAAGAGAGCAGCAAAGGCGTTGCTGAGCACGATTACATCTTATTTAAATACGAATGCCCAAGAACCCATAGTACCCGAGAGGAATGACGCCGAATCTGCTCGATGTGCAAGCCTGCAGCCCTGATATCAAGATCAATCTGACGCGAGTGGGCGTGAAGAACGTGAAGAAATTGGTGGAGGTGGCTCGTGATGGCGGTAAACGGCCAATCGTTCTCGTCTCGAATTTCCACATCTTCGTCGATCTCCCGGGTGAGATTAAAGGCGCGAACATGTCGCGGAACTTCGAAGCGATGTACGAGGTGCTTGATGAGGCGATGAGCAAGCCGGTCTACGATGTCGAGGATCTCTGCAGTGAGGTAGCGCGGCGATTGCTCGACCGTCACCAGTATGCCACGGTTGCTGAGGTGGGGATGAAGAGCGAGTACATGTTGATGCGTCGAACGCCGGTGATGCGGAACCTCTGCCATGAGCCCGCGACCATCTTTGCGGAGGCGCGTGCCTTCCGCTGCCCGCCAGACAGCCCGGTGAGCGGTGTGAGCATCAAGAAGATCATCGGCGCGGAGATCGTGGGTATGACCGCGTGTCCATGTGCCCAGGAGCTCATGCGGGAGAAGGCCACGGAAAACCTCCTGAAGCTGGGCGTCTCGGAGCAAAACGTGAACACGTTCCTCGAGAGCATTCCGCTCGCCACGCATAATCAACGCGGCCGCGGCTTCATCTCCATTGAGGTGGAGGGCAATTACAAAGTCCCGCTGGACAAGATCATCGGGATCATTGAGCGCTCGATGAGTGCGAAGACGTACGAGCTCCTGAAGCGGCCGGATGAGGCAAAGCTGGTGATTGACGCGCATCGACGTCCCATGTTCGTCGAGGACTGCGTGCGCGAAATGGCGAAGCACGTGGTGGAGACGTTCCAGTACCTCCCGGAGGATTCTATCGTTACCTTAACGCAGCTCAACGAGGAGAGCATCCATCAGCATGATGCGGTCGCGGAACGCGTGGCGACGATAGGGGATCTGCGTCGTGAGCTCGGGGAGAGTACAGCGAGCTGAGCTGAACCGGACGCCGGGGTGGCCTAGTTGGTTAGGGCGCGGCACTCATAATGCTGAGGTCGCGGGTCCGAATCCCGCCCCCGGCACTCCTTTTTATTTCTCTACTTTTACCTTTTCCCGCTTCTTCTCCTCTTCTGCTTCGAGCTTCTTCTTGTATTGCTCCAGAAGCGCGGTCTCTTTCTCGATCGCCTTCGTGATCGTTTTCAGGGTGCTGATCCGCATATCGATAATGGACGAAGCGATCTTGGTGGGCTGGGGTATGGCGGCCTCAAGGGTCTTGGTATAATCGCTCGCGATCTCCGCGGCCACTTTGAGCGGAACAAAGGCCGTGCCGATCAGCGTTCTGACGGCCTTCCCGAAATCTTCGTCCCACTCGGTCCCCATGGCGCAGTAATAGCCGCCGAAGAGCAGATACTCGCTCTGGATTGGGCACTGGTTGCAGATGCAGCCGAGCCGGTCGAGCTCGCAGGCGGACTTTCCGCGCGCGCAGAAGAGCCCTTCCATACCGCTCTTCATGCACTCGGTATAACTGGGACAGCTCGGGCAGATGCACTTCTTCAAATTCTCCCCGGTATTGGGTACCTTCATCTCCTTCCTCCTCTCCGTACCTTACTACGTAGAACGCACTGGGCTGTAAAAAGCTTTCCGATCGATCGATAGAGTGCGGGTTACAACCTATCCAGCAGCGCTTTTAGCTCATCTAGCCGCGCGTCCGTCTTTAGCCCGGTATCGGAGAATTGGGTTCTACTCGCTGAGAAGCCGCGTTCCTGTAGCGCGTCGATGAGCGCGGTGATTGGGGGTGGCGGGATGCGCAGTGCTTTGCAGAGCGCATGATGCTCGTAGAAGAAGGGTATGTCCAGCTCGCGGCCGGCCGTAAAGAGGATCTTCAACGCCTCACGCTTCGTGCCCAGCGGTCGCCGTCCTACTTCTTCGTGCACGCGTTCGCAAAATTCACGCACCTTTAGCGGATGCAGGTACAGCGGACCTGCGAGCCGCATCCGGTGGTCGCAGAGCGCGCAGGTCGTCGTCACGGACTGCTCCAGCAGTTCGGCGTACGGAAAGGCGAATCGATGGCCGCAGGCGAAGCAGTGCGCGATGAACCCGAGCCGCTGTATGCTCGCATCAGCCTTCTTCGCGCCGTGCTCTATGCGTATGATGAGCCGGATGAAATGTGCAGAGGCGTAGGAGAGCAGCGGCTGGACGGCCTTATCATGCCGGGCAAGCTCGCGGGTGACCGCGCCGAGGAGGACGCGGGTGCCCAGCTCCGCGTGGTATTCCGTGTTCAGTGGTCGCGCGCCGTAGTTCCGGAGGCCGCCGGTATGCGCCCCGCAGAGCGGCGCGGTATCGGTCGCCGTGACGAGCAGCAACTTCTTTACCGACTGCGAAGCGGCATCGAGGTATGGCACGGGCGAGCCGAAGGGGTCGAGATCCACAAGGTCAAACGGAGTTCGATGTAAGAGCACGTTCGCGTTCTCGTGCGATGCCGTTGCCCGCGCTTCTACGCCGTTCAAGGCGATATTGTGCTGAATCAGCTCAAAGGCGGGCGTGCTGTGATCGTTCACCGTAACGCGGAGGCCGACCTCGTTGGCGACGCGAACGCCACGGGCCCCGGTGCCGGCAAGGGCTTCGACATAACTGAGCGGTTGGGAAGGATACGAGGCGGCGAAAACGGCAATGCTCGCGACGTCAATGTCGCGGCAGAGCTCCATCTTCGGATTGTAGAACATGGATCGGGTACGGTGCTGCTTCGGTACTAAAATCCTGGTGGTGCCTTCGGTGAGTTCGGTGAACATAGGATAGTGGAATAACGTTTTCGCACTTAAAAGTCACTTTTGGATGCTTTGGCAGGTTTTGCGGTCTATGTTCCTGAACTTTTTACGCAACTTTTTCAGGTCCTTCGCGAATTCATCGACCTGCAAGAACTCGGTCATCTTCGTATTCTCGGACAGAGAACAGGACGTCTCTGTAGAATACCAATTCGTAGTCGATAATATCGCCCTCAGCAGTTGCTTTATATGGTATGTCTCTGTGCGAAAATGCACTTATCTGTTTTGCGTTCATGCTGCAGTATTTCGCGATATCGTTCTCGATGACCTGGAGCTCATTTGCCGTGAGCAGATCCAGCGATGGCTTTTTAACGGGGAGAAATTTCTGCTGATCGAACGTTCCGAATGTCGCAACCGTCGTTTCAATTTTGCCCTCGACTTCGAGTTCCCGCACCGCGTCGTCAAAATGGCTCGGAGCGGGCCTGTGCTCCAACTTGCGATACGATTCATCGGTTAACTTCTCCTCGTAGAGCTCGTAGTAATCGAAATCCGAGAAGTAGAGGAGCTTGAAGAGCACGGTCTTCCCGACGTTCTCCAGCGAGCCGCACTTGAAGATGAGGTAATGGAGCACCTGCTTAAACTTCTCCCTCTGAAAGCCGCTCTCGACTTGCTCTGCCATGTTTACTTCTTTCCTTCTCATACGTATCTTCTTTTACTCTTAAATCCCTTTATGCTCTTCATTCACGTGGAGGGAAAAGCGATGTCTAAATACGCGATCGAGATCTTCTATAGTGACGAGGACGAAGGGTACATTGCGGTGGTGCCCGAGTTACCCGGCTGCTCGGCATTTGGCGAGACAGAGGAGGCGGCGTTACGGGAGATTAAAATCGCTATCGAACTGTGGCTGGAAGTCGCGGAGACCGAAGGGAGGGAGATACCGCACCCGCGAGGAAAAGTGAATGTTATGCTTTTAGGAAGACTTAACGATGCCATATCCAATCAGACATGAAACGCATATCATTGAACAGAAATCCGAAACATTCTTACGTAATCATATACCTCAAAGCTGGCCTGTCAATCGGCCTCAAAATGATTACGGCGTAGACTTCGAGATTGGTATCGCGGAAAATGGAGAGCTAAAAGGATTGCAATTACTTGTCCAATTGAAAGCATCACGAAATAGCAGTGGGCATGAAAACGAAGAAACTATTCAATTAAAGATATCGACATATAATTATCTTCGTAGTCTTTTGACAGTTGTAATGCTCGTAAAATACGTAGAGTTAGAGAACGAAGCGTATTGGATTTTTTTGAGAGACGTTAGGCATCATCATACTGAAAATCAAAGAGAATTTACGGTACACATTCCAAAAACAAACAAATTATCTGAAATTGACTGGGGGTCGACTACTGCCATAATAAGGCAGATCACTGATAGGAAGCTTGGGGCAGTAAATGGTTGATAGGAATGCATAACCAGCGGCTAAAGTCGAACGTGCATGTATCTCCGACGCTTTGCGCTGCTTACTCGCATAGTTAGAATTTTTTTGAGGTTTAACACCACTTATTGAAGCGTAATGGTTGCCGCACCTGGATCCAACCCCTTCCACTGCACCCTGAATCCGAAGTGCGCCAGCACCTCATCCGCATTCCTTAGCCCTGCCTCCTCGATGATGTTGCGTGCCTCCACGTACTTCTCGACAGCCACCAGCTTCTCCTTCACTTTTCGCAGCAGCTTCTGCTTGGCGAAAACCTCCTTGAACACCACGTACTCCGGATCCTTCATGCTCGCTCGCACGGTATCCTGACCCATCCCGTACCTCTTCGCCAGGTCTTTAATCGGAATAATATCCCCTGTAAGCTCTATTGCCTGCTCTTTCAGGGATGCCACCTGCTTCGTGACTGCCTCTCGTTCAAGTGCCGTTAAGTACTGGACAACCTCGCCAACCGGCACCTTCTTGCTGTAGAGGATGAGCGGCTGCTCCAGCCCGAACCCGAAGGGCTCGAAGTTGAAGCACGCTAAGCTTTTATCAATGGCCACGAGCATCGTGAACGGCAATGCCCGTATCTTCGCCAGTTTCCGCTTGAGATATTCCTCGGTCCAGAAGCCCACGATCTCGAAATACGTCTCCAGGCTCAATTCTTTATGGACGAATTTGAAGTCCGGGATGAGCACGCCCCCCTTCGTTACGATGACATCCGGCTCGCGCACAAGCTCCCACCGCTGCGCGATCGGTAACGAGACGAACTCAGTGTAGAATTTCTGCTCGACGCTGCTGTCAAATGTGGTTGTTACCTCTTCCCCCTTTCCCTCGTCGCTCGTCACCACATGCTTATCGCGGCTGTCCAGCAGAAAATGGTAGATCCGCGGCGTGTTCTCCCTCCGAACCACGATCTCGGCGTCGAGCGCCCAGTTCCCACTTCTGACGATCAGGGGCAGCAGCTTGGCGAGCGCCGTGCCGTATCGCTCGCTCAGCTTGAGTAACGACGGCGCGCCCTCGATCCGTATCTTCTGCCCGCCCTCGGGCAAATACATCAGCCCGAAATACTTGATCGCCCGGAAGAGCGCTGGCGTACGGTCCATGATCGTCAGGGTCATACCAGTTGCCCTGAAGAGCAGCGTCTGCGCTAACGAGAGGTTGTACCACCGCAGCAACTCCTCGGGCCTCAGCGGCTCAAACTGCTCCAGGAACACTTCCGCGTCCAGATCGGCCCAGAGCGACTGCTCCAGATCACTCGCGGAAACGTTCAGTTCTCCCGCAACAGCAGTAATCACCACGATTCGCTCGGCTTGAGACGTCACGTTTTGAGCGTTGGCCGCGTGAAATACCGCCCGCCGTGCCTCTACGGGCGCGACTACATGCTTCGAGACGAAGGTGCACCGGCGCTCCAGCAGCGTCCTCAAGCCGCGGATGCGTTTGAACTCCAGACCCTGCTCGAACTCTTCCATAAAATCGTTGAGCTCGCCCTTCTTCGTGCCCACAAACTGCTGGTACACGCTGATGAGCTCCTCGGCCAGCTCCAGCTGCTCCGCATCCACCTGCAGGAAATCCGGATGGATTCGGTCCTTTTTCGTCCGCGTGATGAGGAGTTCACTGGGGAGCATGGTGCCTACCTAACCTGGGTGCTAGGCGCCTCACGTAATTTGCCGTCACCGATCATTTGAGGTCCCTTTATTTGCTTTCCTGGGCGTCCATCTTCTTCTCTTCACGTGGCACGAGTGAACCGAGCCAATCCTTCTCGTTCTAAGAACTCTTTTGTAAGTTCTTGGTCAGGAACCTTTCTCTCTCGGGGTAAATAGATCCAAACGGGGATCTCAAGTGTTGCAAGGTATCTATAGAGTAACGGGCCTACCTCACGCCACTCCAACCAACCAAGCCCACACCCAAGAGCTGGGAGCGCCAGTGATTTAATTCCTTCTCCTTTATAATTATCTACAAGCCATTGCAATCCTTCCTCAATGCCATGTATGTCACCCCGCTCGCGCCAGTGGCGTTTCGTTGGAAATAGGAGGAACCAGGTCTCCAAATTCGCATTGGACAAGGTTAACGGGTCGTCTGCCAATTGATAATCGAATGAGTATTCGTATTCACGTTTATAAAGATACGGCTTGCCCATTCGCAGGGTTTTCTTTCGGCATAAGTCTTGATAAAATACATAAACATCAGGAAACTGATATTTCGCCCTCGAAGCAAGTCCTTTCCCCATGATGCCAACAATGTTCACACTTATGGTAAGTGTATGCAGCCGAGAAAATAGCATATCTCCCTCGATAAGGGAAAGGTTGGAAGTGAGATCTATTTTATTATAAGGTTGGAAAAACATATACGGCTCAGGAATGATCGGTATGTTTGTCTGGGGTACTTCCGCTTTCACCTGCTCCGCAGCCCGGTGACTTGCTACATAGATCGTTTCAATTAAGGAAGATGGCACGCTGTCTGGAACTAGACACTCAGCCATCATCTTTCTTTTTGAACCATCCTCTACCGTCCAATATTCCATAGTCAGGACATTAGCGTCAATATTGGCCAACCCTTCTTTTTTAGGGAGGATATTACTTCCTACGCTTGCAGCATTACCGGTAGAGATAAACAAATCCGGCCGTTTTATGGTAAGGATATCTCTGTTGACCGCGAGAACCGCTATTTCATCAGCGCTCTTTTCGGTCACTACGCGATAGAGCATCGCATTTCGGGCTTGGAAGTAAAGATTGGCAAAATCCCAAAGATCTCTACCATCAGGTGTCCGAATTTCTTTACGCCTTCCAACGATTTCGGCATCATAAATGGGACGGTACTCTAACCCCTCTCTTTCAACACGCTCATGAGAGAGGATGCCATGCTTCAGTATGGAGGGGACATTCCTGACATGGGTGATGTAATATAATTGCTTGACATCACTGAACCTCATTCATATCACCTCCTATTTATAGTGTCTCATTTTTTAAAAATACCTTATTGTTTGTTTTTCAGTGTCTCTCCTCTTAGATACTATATGCTTTCGTGATCGGACGCGGCTAAATCCGTTCGTTTCAAGGATTTTTATGACCTCATGCTGTGGTAGCGGGCGAAGTTCCAGTGCCACGATAAACACCTCGTATCTTGATGGGAACGGAGGTCAGAGTGATTGACGTTGACGAAATAGCCTCCAAGTCAGGTTTTGCTGTGTCGGGATCTTCTAGGTACTCTTCGATTAAATCCGCCATATTCTCTTTCACTTCTTCCTCGGTCCTTCCCTGCGTGCCTATGTCAAGGAGCGGGCACGATGCCACAAACCATGTACCTTCTTTGCTGATGAGAATGGGAATCGAAATGAGTTCCATGATTTCTTCTTTGTTCTGAAGCACGTTAAAAGTTTACGTCAATCGTGCTTCGGATTAAGACGAATCAGTCACGGTACTCTTCCGCCTCCGCGAGATCCCGATCTCCGTCGTCCCTTTCGAGACGATCTCATAGAGGATCGCCAGTTTACCCTCTTTCTTCCGCAAGATGCGGCCCAGCCGCTGCTTGTACTCGCGTTTGCTCCCGCTGCCACTCAGGATCACCCCGACCGAGGCCTCGGGCACGTCAATGCCCTCTTCCAGCACCTTCGAGGTGACAATCCTCCGGTACTGCCCGGCCCGGAACTTCTCGAGGACCTCCGCCCGCTCCTCTTTCGGCGTGGTATGCGTGATCGCGGGTATCAAAAACTCTCGGGAGATCGCGTAGACGAGCGAGTTATGCTCGGTGAAGATGATCGTGCGGTCACCGGGATGCTCCGTCAGAATCTTAGCGAGCGCATCCAACTTGGTGCGTGAATTCAATGCGATCTGTCGCGCCCGATTCCGTGCCAGCAGCGCTTCACGCGCCTTCGGATCGCGCCCGGTGCGCATGACGAACCGTTGGAAGTCCCGTGGAGTTCGCAGGATGATCCGTTTCGTCTTGAGGAAATCGGTGAAGACCACATAATGCTTCTCATACTCCGCCCGTTCCTCATCCGTCAGGTCAGTAACGATCTTCCGTGTCGTGTATTCCGCCAGGTGCTTTCCGGTTAGTTTCTCAACGCCTATCTCGTAAATCTTACCACCGACCAGCCGCTCCAGGTCCGTGTGCCGGCCGTCCTCGCGTTCGTACGTGGCCGTCAAGCCCAGTCGGTACGGGGCGACGAAGAGCTCCGCGATAGTGGAATAGCCGGGCGAGGGCAGATGGTGTACCTCATCGAAGACGAGGAGCAGGAACTTGTTCCCGAGCTCTTCGGCGCGCAGATACGCGGTATCGTAGGTTGCTACGGTTATCGGCTTCAGAATATGGGATTCGCCGCTGTATGTGCCTGGTTCTATGTTTAACCGTGCTTCGAGCTCACGCTGCCACTGCTTCACGAGCTCCAGGGTTGGCACGACGACCAGCGTGGGGACGTTCAGCGTTGCGATTGCCTTTATCGCAATGATCGTCTTTCCCGCGCCGGTCGGCAGCACCAGGACGCCCTGGTTCGTGCGCAGCCAGCGCTGCAGCGCCTCGGTTTGATAATCACGCAGCTTGAGTGCTTCGGTTAACTGCGGCATCGGTGGGAGATCAAGCACGTCGTCTTCGTAGTCGAGCCGGGAGAGCTGCAAATAGTCGGTTAATTCTCGATAGAAGAGGGGTAAGCAGCGGTAAACGCCCGAGCGCGTATCCCATACGGTGTGCGGCAGCTTGAAATTGCTCGTAACGGCGAGCGTCCCTTTCTCGTAGCGTAACGTGATCACGGTGCTCTTAGTTCTAGTAAGATTGGCACGATAAAATGCTGACAGTGTTGCTTTCAGATCATGCGCAAAGCCCGCCTGTGGCGGAATGGTTCTGGGATTATCGAGCTATATAATCGTAAACGCCTTAGGTTTACGTAAGGAATGAACTCCGGAAAACGGTTCTTTAACGAAGCCATCGAGACGATGGAACGAGGAGATCTCGACGCGCTCGTTGACGAACGCATCCGCTATACGGTCAACTACGCGTACGAGCATTCGCCGTTCTATAAGAAGTGGTTCCGTGAGCACGGCATTCAACCTGCCGACGTGCGAACCCACGAAGATCTGCAGGAACTGCCCATTATCTCCGGTCAGACGATCCGCGAGCATCAGCCGCTGGAGACTGCGGAGTTCGAGTTCCGGAGCCGCGACTGGCCTGAGATCTTCACGCTCCACGAGACGAGCGGGACCAGCGGCACGCCCAAGGCATTCTTCCTCTCCTGGGAGGACTGGCAACGGTACGCGGAGAAGTACGCACGCAGTTTCGTCTCGCAGGGCTTCGGGCCCGGAGATCGCGTCGTGGTCTGCGCCTCCTACGGGATGAATGTGGGCGCGAACACAATGACGCTCGCCGCACAGAAGATCGGGATGACCATCATCCCGGAAGGGAAATGCACCTTCCCGGTTCGGATCCTCAAATCGTACCAGCCCACAGGCCTGGTAGGCAGTGTCTTCAAACTCCTGCGGCTCGCACGGCGGATGACGCTGGAGCAGCTCCCGCCACAGGACTCGAGCGTCAAGCGGCTCGTGGTCGGTGGAGAGAGTTTCGCCGATGAGTCACGTGCATACCTCGCGGAGCTCTGGGGCTGTGACGTCTACAATACCTACGGGAGCACCGAGGGCACGATGTGTGGCGAATGCACTGCGCTGAAGGGCCTCCACGTGCCTGAAGACCTGGTACATCTGGATGTGTACGATCCGCACTTCGGCGGGTTCGTGCCCGAGGGCGAATGCGGGCGCATCGTGCTCCACACTCCTCCCGGTGGGCGAGAAGTGCGGCACGCTCCTCCTCAACTACGATACAGAGGACACGACCGTGGTGCTCACACGCGACCGGTGCCCCTGTGGGAGAACGCATGTAAGGGTACTGAACCCGCAGCGCGAGGCCGAGACCTTCTGGGTCGCCGAGACGCCGTTCAACCGTGTGGACGTCGAACGCGGCGTCTTCCAGCGCGAGAACATGGAGTACCTCACGGGCGAGTACGAAGCGTTCCTCTACGGCGGTGACGATGAAGGCGAGACGGTGATGCGCGTGAGCGTCGAGTGCTTCGATCCTCAACGATCTGATCGCAAAGTAGTGGAGGAGAACTTCCTCAAAGCCTTCTTCCGGTACAAGCCGCGGCTCGCCGAGGCGTATGCCGAGAATTCGTTCAAGATCATCTTCAACTTCATCGGCCCTGGCGGCTTGGAGCTCTACCAGGTCAAGGGCAGGCCGAAACGGCTCGTGGATCGGAGATAGTGCCGTTCACGCCTGTGCATGAATGCGTTACGCCCGGCAGTCGTGCACGAGCTCCGCCTCATTCTCACGTATGAAGTGCTGCACGGTTTCCAGCTCCTGACACGATCCAAATCGCTCCTCCGTGCGCTGTAGTACTTCCTCAGCGCTTAAGGACGGCGCCATCCGGATATAATCCAGGACATAGTGCAAATACCAGGCCGTGACGTACGCGCTCCCCTTTCGCTGCGTGAACTGCAGCTGAAGATATTTCGGGATCTTCATGATCGTCCCAAACTCGTGCGATTTGAGTAACGGCGTTACAATCGCTTCCCCTTCTCGTTCGCAGAACTCTCTGAACTCCTCGCACTGGTCCGGAAAGTCGCTCAGGTGATTGACGAACTTCGTGATTTCGTCAGGTAGGCCCAGCTTCGCCGCCCACTGCTCATGCACCGCCCAGGTCGGCATACTCCCTGATTAACCCGCGCGCCAGAAATAGTAACGGGATATAATTCTTCTAGGAAGGGTGAGCCGAGATGAAGCGAGGGGGTGCGGGGGAACTTGACGACTGAACGATTATTGGAGCGGGTTCAAACCGCGGATTGGAAGACGGAGAAACACGTGCCGGTCATCGAGTGCCCCGCGGAAGTGAAGGCGGGTGAGCCCTTTGTGGTGAAGGTCACGATTGGGAAAGAGATCGCGCATCCGAATACGACGGAGCACCACATCCGGTGGATTGCCGTCTTCTTCCAGCCAGAAGGTGAGAAGTTCACCTATCACGTTGGTACCTTCGAGTTCGCTGCGCATGGCGATTCGAGTGAAGGCGCAAATAAGGGGCCGGTCTTAACCGAGCCTGAGCTCGCCTTTTCGCTGAAGCTCACTAAGTCCGGGACGCTCCACGCGCTCGCGTTGTGCAATATTCACGGGCTCTGGGAGAGCGCGAAGAGGATACGCCGTGCGCCGCAGATTGAAGTAGAATCGCGGACCTTGACCACGTGGTGAATGCCCGGCGTCAGGCCCTCGTGGAAGCCCAGGACTGGCAAGGGGCAAATGTCGTGATCGATCAGGTGAACCTGGATGGAGGGAGCACCAATCTGGAGGATTCTGGATGAATACGGCGAGCTCGTTGAGCACGAGGTGGAGAGTTATTTCAGGAGTAAGCGAGCGGAAACGCGCTACGATGCTGTTATTGCGCACGTCTACGACACATTGGAAGCGTACGTCGTGCGCGACGGCACGCGATTAGCGTCCTGCATTGCCATCATGGTTTATCGGGGCTACACGCACCAGCTCGATACCAGAATCGTGAAGGTTGCGGCTGGTTTCGAGCTCTATCGCCACGCGATCCTCATTCATGATGATATCATCGATCGGGACGAGCTGAGACGGGGCTGTCCTGCGCTTCACACGCTCCTTGGGTCGCGTTCGACCAGCTCCGGCGAGAGCAGTGGCCTGGTTGCGGGCAACCTTCTCTACGCACTGGCACTGGATTGTATCCGCCGCGCGGGTTACGAAGAGAACCTGCGGTGCGAGGCACTCTCACTCGTCAACGAGGCGTATCGTGCGGTAAACGAGAGCCAGCTGCTCGATCTCCAGTTTGAAGACGCAGAACCGGACGAGGCTGCATGGTATCGCATGGCGAAAAACCGAGCGGGCTCGTTATTTCGTGCCGCTACGCGCATCGGCGCGATCCTCGGGAATGCTCCCGCGAGCGATGAACCAATTTTGATAAAAGCCGCGGAGGAGCTGAGCTACGCGCTCGATATCCGGGATGACATCATGGGCACGTTTGGGACTGAAGCGGAATACGGGCGCAAGCCCGTCGGTGACCTGCTCCGGTTCAAAAAGCCGCTGCAGCTCATTTATACGCTCAGAAATGCCCCAGCAAGCGCCGTTAAGGACCTGGAAACGATGATACGGGCAGAGGATTTTGACGGCGCCAGAGCGGTGATCCGAATGTATGGCCTGGAGCGCGCGAAAGAGCGCGCACGCGCGCACGCCCTGAATTCGCTTACCTTGCTCGAGGAAACTGAGTTGCGGAGGGAGACGATAGAGTTCTTCCGTGATTTTATACAGTATGTAATGGGAACTTTGAATCGATATTAACATTTTCAACGAGGTTTTTTAGAGGAGCGAGAGGGAAGAATATTTTTAATCATGAAAACTCAATCAAATATAAGGGGTGAGGAAGAGTTTGAACCAAAGTCCCACCTCCTATGAGAAAGGACTTGCCCTGGAATTGAAGTTAGTGGAACTGTTCAAACGGATGGGCTACGACGTTATTCACGATGCGAGGAAAGTTGGCAGATCAGGGGTAGAGCATCAGATAGATGTGCTGGCTCAATATAGGTGCCCTCTTCATACCTCTCAAGTAATTGTCGAAGCAAAATCCTACGATTCGCCTATCGACAAAGATAGAATTATGAAATTGATCCAAATTGTGGACGATTTGGGAGCAGACCGCGGTGTGTTAGTAACTACTAGTTATTTCACTCCTGAGGCCATCAAGACAGCTAAAGGCTACAATGTTGACCTATGGGACCGTGAACAAATTGTGAAGTTTTTAGGAGAAATAGAAATTACATCTGCTGAAAAAGGTCTTTCGACAGGAATTTCTGTCAAAGAACGTGTTGCTCCTTTTGTTGTTACTACAGAAGCTGCTCAAAGAATAGTTAGTAACCTGCTGGAAAAAAGAGGCAAAGGGGGATTATTAGGTGTGGGCAGAATCATCGAAAGTCTGCAGTCAATAACATTACAGTATTTCCCTTATTACGAGGCCGAGATTCAAACAACGGTAGATGAGATTGAAAAAACTGGTTTTTTAAGCACCAGAACCATTCACAAAATTGTTACAACTAAGGTGAGCTTCGATGCAATAAATGGTGATTTGATAGTTATTGATGAGCTAGGGGCATCTCCAGTACATTCTTGCCTTAAAGCCCTCAATGAAGATGAAATTAAACTAATTAAAGCTATGAAACCTAAGGGGGAATATACGGTACAAAACATTGCTGGTGGTCTAGGCATTTCTGAAGGGAAAGCTAAGAAAACTTTAAGTGGGCTTGTTTCTAAAGGCGCTCTTGAATCTCGCAGAGGAGACCGTGGCGTTCTTTTCTATCGACATAAAACTCCATTTCCTTGGGACCCACGACTGCTCAGATCTTTTTCAGATAATTTAAAGTTAAAGGAAATTGAAAGAGCAGATACTAAATTCGTTTCACCGAAGATTGAAGCGGGTGATATAATAAAACGAATAGAATTGTACTGGAATGCCAAAGTGAATGAGATCAATTTATTGTATTACCCATATTATATATGTAACTTAATTACCAGTGATGGCTCTCAGCGAATGAATATTGTTGATGCAATAACAGGAAAATTGAGAGAACTTTGAATCTCATACTGGAACGTCAGAAAGGAGATATTTTCATTCGGAGAGCTTCCCTTACCTATTTTTAACGCACGCGACTGCCTGCCGGCACTTCCTTATCCGGCTGGAGTAAGATTGGCTTGCCATCCACGTCCACGGCCAGGATCATACCGCGGCTTTCGACGCCCATGAGCTTCACTGGCTTCAGATTCACCACCACGACGACGAGTCTACCCACCAATTCCTCAGGCTTGTAATCTTCCGCGATCCCGGCTACCAGCTGCCTCGTCTCGCTCCCGATGTCAACCTCCAGCCGGACGAGCTTCTTACT
>Ga0209609_10000531_pt1 | contig 22935 bp, 22 predicted proteins | sample LakKivw325mmetaG_FD_184136 | JGI IMG/M metagenome (GOLD analysis project Ga0209609, IMG submission 184136) | Anoxic lake water microbial communities from Lake Kivu, Rwanda to study Microbial Dark Matter (Phase II) - Lake Kivu water 325m metaG... | ecosystem: Environmental > Aquatic > Freshwater... | reverse complement strand
TGGCGGGCCCGCGGGGATTTGAACCCCGGACCTCCGGCTCCGCAGGCCTACGCAGACTCGTTTCAGCGTCCTTGTCCGGACTAGACTACGGGCCCATCCACAAGACTTCTGGACTAGGTACGTACAGTGGTTGTGGTTACTTTCTACGAAGCCATCTGCCTCGCGACTTGGCTGTAGGCACCGTCTCCCTGAAGGTTCTTGCTATCTCTAGGAAGAGTCTGGCTGACTCGAGGTCTCGGCTGTCGAGCGATCTCAGAGCGAGTTCATACGCAAGAACTATTTCTGACAATAGACTCCCCTTATTTCCAACCTTATGCCTTTGTCTTATTTTTGTGTTTGCTCAGGAGGCCTCTACTGTAACAGGTCAACATCCACCTAAGAGTCAGGTTAATCATGAAGGCGGAAAGTGATCTCACGGGTAGAGGCGCTTAACTCGGGTGACCTGTGAGAAAGGTAGAAGGAGTGGCAGGGCCTTGTAGAATGCGTCGTATTCGCTGTGGGCTTGAACATGAATGCTCAGCCTCTGCATTAAGCCTGTGACTCCTGGGATCTTGAAGTCGACGCGATATAGGCCTGGCAAGACAACCACAGGCAAAGGAATGGGTGACGGACACATGACCGGATAATAAGCCGTGAAGTCTCACCTCCCGCCGCAGGTTTCGCCATTATGAATATCTCAGTTATTCTTGTCCTTCACCGACATAGTTCTTTTGGCCACAGCCTCGTTTAGAGTCTTGACGGCTCTTTCCCCTCCAAGGTCAAAGATGTATGTTCCAAGCCTCGGGCCTGAGGGGGAACCTATTAGGAGCAGGTAGAGAATTCTGAAGAACCTCCCAGGCTCTACGCCGTTCCTTTTCGCTATGTTGAAGATATCATTCTGGAGGCTGCCCTCATCCTTTTCCTTCGGGATTGCCTCTATCAATTCGCGTAGGGCTTTGTATTCGTCCGGGCTGAGTTCAACCGGTTCAGCCTGAACCTTGGCAAAGTCCTTTGACCAGTTGATGGTACATTCGATCTTCTTGAGTAGGGTTTGGGTTGGCGAGTCCTTCAGGTATCCGTACTTCCTAAGTCTGGCCGACACGTATTCCTCCTCTGAGCCCTCAGGGGCAACCGTTGCAAGATTGACTAGCAGCGCATAGGGCACGTGGATATCGATCTTGCTTGGGGGTTTGAGGAGCCAAGCATACTCAAATAGACCCTTAAGTTTTGCAAGCTCCTTCTCATCCCCAACCCTCTTTCTTCCAAAGTATACGTCTTCAAGGGCGTCAAGCTCATCCATGTAGGAAGGGATTTCCTGCGGCCTCACTACCCTTGCACCGACAATTCTCTTGTACATCAACAAAAGGAGGGACTGCGGGGTTCCATACTTGAGCCATAGTTGAGGCGTGAATACGTTGCCCAAGGACTTGGAGATCTTCTTCCCACCCCCATCGAGAAACATCTCGTACCTCACATGGTAGGGCGGTGGGTAGCCTAGGATCTCTTCACAGATCCTATCGTTCACCTTGACCGAGTCTGCGATATCCTTCCCGTAAGCCTCGAAGCCTATCTTCAAAGCTGCCCACCTCGAGGCGAACTCCACCTTCCAGCTTAGCTTCCCTTCACCCTTGGTATAATCCGCCTCACCCTTGTATCCGCATCCTTGAAGGCTGTGGTCCTTTAACTCGGTACCCTCGCAGACGTAGAGGATCTTCTTGGCTGATGGGAGGAACTCATAAGCTCTGGTCGAGTATATCTTGCCGCAGGATGAGCAAACCGGGAAGTATGGTAGAACTTCAGTATACTTCTCTTGACCCAACTCTTGCTTGATGATCTCTCCAACCCTGGAGGCGTTTGAAAGTATCTTCTCTACCTGCTCATTGAAAAGACCTCGGCGATAAGCCTCTGTTGCAGAGTAGAATCCATACTCGATCCCACACTTGTCCAGGGCATCCCTCAACATGAAACCCATGTGGTCCCCATAGCTTGAGTGGCACCCAAAAGGATCAGGTATGGAAGATACTGGCTGGCCCAGGTGGTCTCTGAGAGACTCGGGAAGACCTGAGGGAACCTTTCTTAAACCATCCATATCGTCTGAGAAGGCTATGTATTCAGCAGCCTGGTCTTGAACCTCAAGCGCCAGCTTGACTCCAAAGGCCCTCACACAATCTCCAAGACTTCCCACATGAGGGATGCCGGAAGCCCCGAGGCCACTCTCGGTCCTGACAACCTCACTCCTTCTCCCCAGCTTCCGCTCCCTCTCAAGAAGCTCATAGGCGATCTTGTCGAGCCAAGTGCCTTTGCCTATTATCATCGTCTCGTCGGCCACTTCTCAGCCAACCCATGCAAGAGCTAGATCCGGGCCACGATAAAACCTTGCTCCGATAACCCTTAAGGATTCCAGCAAAGACTGATAAACCTTCGAGTACATGCTCCCTCTGGCGTTGACCATGTCAACATCTATGGAAAGCTTTGATGCTGACAGTTTCATTGCGCTCCAGACGGAGGAGATGAGAAGAGTTGTTGGGGGAGAGAGGGCCATCATAGCCGTCTCAGGAGGTGTCGACAGCACGACATGTGCTGCACTCACAAGGAAAGCGATAGGGGGAAACCTTGTTTGCGTATTCATAGACACAGGCTTCATGAGGAAGGGTGAGCCTGAAAGGGTAAAGAGGAACTTGGCAAGGCCGCCTCTCAACTTGCCACTCAAGATAGTCAGGGCGCAAGAAAGTTTCATGAAGAGGCTCGAAGGCTTGGTGGACGCTGAGGAGAAGAGGAAGGCCTTCCGGGAGACGTTCTACTCCAGCTTGGGTGAGGTTGCTGGTAGAGAGGGCTGCAAGTGGCTCGTCCAGGGGACAATAGCTCCGGACTTGATAGAGACCAAGAGCGGGATAAAGACGCAACATAATGTGCTCGAACAGATAGGGATCGACCCTAGACAGAGGTACGGCTTCAAGGTGATTGAGCCCCTGGCCAGTCTCTACAAGCCTCAAGTGAGGGCCCTCTCAAGGAGGCTCGGCTTTGCACAAGAGACATCTGAGAGGCAACCCTTCCCGGGTCCAGGCCTCATGGTGAGATGTGTCGGCGCAGTCTCAAGGGGGAAGCTGTCTTCGCTTAAGACTGCGACTGCAATCGTCGAGAAGGAGCTGAAGGATCTCGGTGCACAACAATATTTCGCGGCGATAGTCGACAATAACCCACGCGAGGGGTCTGAGACCGATGAGCTTGCAAGCAATCTCTCAAGGACTCTGCATATACAGGATGGTCTGCTCAAAATTCATGTTCTGAGCAGCCCCGCGACAGGGGTGAGTGGGGGTCAAAGAATCTATGGCAAGATGGCTGCAATGGTTCTATCGTCAACACTTCAAGACAGGGCTGGAGAGATGCTGGAGGAGTCCGTTGTCGTCTGCCGCGACTTCATAGGAGCGAACCCTGCCTATACGCGGCTACTCCTGGAGATTTGGAGACTTACCAAGAGAAAGGCCTACGGCGCGATCGTCCGGGCAGTCGAGACCTCAGACTTCATGACGGCTGATGTTTTAAGGATACCTTGGAAAACATTGATCGGGGTTTCAACAAGAGTCCTGAGGGACTGTCTGAACGTATCCTCTGTCTACTACGACGTGACTCCGAAGCCGCCTGCGACGATTGAGTTTGAATAGCTAGTATGGCCTGAATTGAGGGATACTTTTAACTATCAAGACTGATCTTTCATCGAGAAACATAACAGGAAATGATTATTCTATAGCTGCATGGAGGCTTCTCTGTTGAGCGTCGTCCCAAGAAGAATAGTTTTCAGGTGGACCTCGGCCCCGTCCCTGGCTTCAATCATTCTGCTAATCGCATCAACAGTTTTTGTCGAGGCTTTCTTTGCAGACTATTCTTTGGCGAGAGGCCTAGAATACAAATCTCTCAGACTAGACACTTACGTTGAGATTCCCTATCTTTACCTGCCGTTTGTCGGTGCTCTAGCCGTTATGTTGTCCTCCTGGATGTATATGGCTCGAGGAAGAGCCGTCATACAGGCCAAGCCGGGTCTCCCTTTGCCCCCTACGATCCTTCCGGTCAGAATGTTTGGGGCAGTATTCATCTTGAGCGCTATTCTTGCAGGTTCACTCTATCTTCCATACGTCTTGGGCTCCAACTGGATGCTCAACAGTCTCTACGCAACCGCCGCATCCTTTCCAGCCCTGAAAGGGTTGGTCACATGGTTTTATAGCGGCGCCTCGACAATGATGGGGCTTGAACCTATCTGGAAGTACGCTCTCTCGAACAGCCTCTCTTGCATGTTCGTTGTGGCCACGGCATTCGTTGTTGCTCGGAGACCAACAAGACGTGCAAGGCCCAGGTAGTTCGTCAACCAAGGGATACGGAGATAGGTCGCCGCCACTGACTAGGTGATCAAGATTGAGTCATGAGGACCAGTCCGGACAGTGCTTGGTCTGCAAAGAACAGGCTAAGAGAGACGGCCTCTGCAGCCTTCATCACTTAGCTCGCGAGAAGCTGGATAATAACTACAAGTTGTGGCAGGCAGCCTACGGCGATATCACCTACGAGAGGTATCTGCAATCCTTAATCAGACTTCCAGAAACCGGCGAGGCCGCAGCGGCAGTTGCCAAACTGATACTCAACAAAAGAGGCGGAGAAACTGATGAGAACACTCGTCATCTGTGAGAAGCCAGACGCAGCAAGAAGACTGGCGGAGGCCTTAGCAGACACCGAGCCATCTACACATAGGAAACATGGCCTGACATATTTTGAGGTGACTCGAAAAGACGAGAGGATAACGATTTGCCCCGCACTCGGCCACCTCTACGTAGTCGACTCGAAGGACGTCTCTCCAAGAAGAATCTATCCTGTCTGGGACTTCTCGTGGAAACCAAAGTATGAGGTTGAGAGAGGCTACGAGCGTCAGAGAGGTTGGTTAAGAGCAATCCAAGAACTCGCAGAGGAAGCTGAGCGGTTCATCAATTCGTGCGATTATGATACCGAGGGGTCATTGATAGGCTACATGATCCTGAAGTATGCTTGCGGCGGCGCCGACCGCAAAGCCGGCAGAATGAGATTCAGCACATTAACTAGAAGCGACTTGAATCAGGCGTACGTGAATGTGACGGATAAGCTCGACTACGAGCTTGCTCAGGCTGGAATGTGCAGGCATGAGATAGACTGGCTGTACGGCGTGAACCTCTCCCGGGCGATAACGGAGTCAGCCCGTGAATACAGCAACAGATACGCAACAATCAGCACTGGAAGGGTTCAGGGTCCTACGCTTCGATTCATAGTGGAAAGGGAAGTTGAAGTTGCAATCCACGTTCCAGTACCCTATTGGACGATTGAGGTAACCGTTGCCATAGACGGAGTCTTGACAGAGGCTGAATATTCAAAGGAGAAGCTTGAGACCAAAGCTGAAGCCGAACGTGTAGTGAACGACGTCGATAAGAGATCTGGACTCGTCGAAGATATTCAGGAGAGGAGCGTTAGGATTGAGCCCCCAAATCCCTTCGATCTAACGACGATCCAGTCAGAAGCATACAGGCACTTCCGGATGAGTCCAAGTCAGACCCTGAGAATTCTTGAGCGGCTCTACCTGGAGGCGCTGATCTCTTACCCCAGAACCTCAAGCCAGAAACTTCCACCCTCAATAGGTTACAGGGAGATACTTGAGGGGCTTGCAAGGAATCCAGAATACAAAAGACTCTCGGCAGATTTGCTGTCGCAACCCACACTCAGACCCAGAGAGGGGAAGAAGTTTGACCCCGCCCACCCGGCAATATATCCAACCGGCCAGCTCCCAAAGAGGAGACTGGAGCCCCGGGAGAGCCGGGTCCTGGACTTGGTCACCAAGAGGTTCATGGCAACATTTGCGGCGGCCGCAACCAGACAGAGCCTGAAGGTTACCATAAGGGTAGGCCAGGAATATCTCTTTTACATACATGGTTCAAGACTCATTCACCCCGGTTGGACCCGCTACTATGAACCGTACGTGAAGTTTGCAGAGACAGTGCTTCCCAAAATTGAACTGGGTCAAGAGGTGACTTTCAAGGAGGTCACAGCGAGAGAGCGCTTCACAACTCCTCCGCCACGCTACAATCCCAGCAGCCTTCTGAGAAAGATGGAGGAGAGTGAAATAGGAACAAAGGCAACTAGGGCGGAGATAATCGACATCCTCTACAAGAGAGGCTATGTGCTCGGCGAGACGATAAGGCCGACACCGCTAGCAAACAAGGTTATTGAGGTCCTCAAGAAGCACTGCCCCAAGATTGTCGACGTGTCATTCACAAGAGAACTGGAGGTTCTGATGAGCCGCATAGAGCTTGGTGAAGAAAGGCGTGAAGCCGTGGTCATTGAGGCGGTTGAACAGCTGAAGCCCATAATCGAACAGCTCAAGACCAATGAGGATGAGGTGGGAAGGGACCTCAGTGAGGCGATAAGGGAGATGAGGCTTCAGAACATTTCACTCAAGGTCCCATGCCCCAGCTGCGGCCTACAGCTACGGATCATCAGGAGCAAGAAGACGAAGAAGCGATTCATAGGTTGCTCCGGAGCCTGGGTGAGCGGTTGCCGATTCAGCCTGCCCCTGCCACAATTCGGAACTATCAAGCTTCTCGATAGATACTGTGGAAGGTGCGGTTTCCAACTGGTCAAGACTGTGGGAAGTAGGGGCCGTTCCCTAATCTCTTGCCCAAAATGTTATGTGGAAGGATTTAAGAGAAAACCGTGAATTAAGGTAGTCAGCTATCAAGTGGTGTTACGCTCACCTAGGCTAATCACAATATGCGACAAAACGTCATTGATGATCGATGTCAACAATATTCAGTCAACTCTCCCTTGCGCAGCAAATCCTACTCCTTCTGACCACGGCCGTGACAGTTCTCTTGGGGCTCTACGCGGTCAATTGGTCTCTTCTAACGGTCCTATCTGTGAGGGCCCGAAGGAAAACGCCTACCCCGCCACAACCTGAAGAGTTGCCGGATGTGACCATTCACATACCTCTCTTCAATGAGAGTAGGGTTGCCGCACGTCTCATAGAGTCATGCCTCAGGCTGGACTATCCTGAAGATAGACTCAAGATAATTGTGGTTGACGACTCAAACGACGGGACGACTGATATCGCCAGATCATTCGAGAGAAGACACCCCCATCGCGTTAAGGTCATTCATAGGGAGGAGAGGACCGGATACAAGGCCGGAGCACTACAGACGGCCCTTGAGAATACGACCAGTAAATTCATAATGATCTTCGACGCGGACTATGTCCCGCCGCCAGACCTCCTCAGAAGACTCGTTCCCTACATCTGCCTGAGCGAGGACATGGCCTTCGTCCAGACTCGGCTGACATATCTGAACCAGAGACAGTCCTGGGTCACCAAAGCAGTCTCTCTGGCGCTGGATGGCTACGGCATCATAGACCAGAAAGCAAGGTACAACGCAAACCTCTTGGCACACTTCAGCGGTACAGGAGGCCTCTTCAGACGCTCAGCAATAGAGTCTGTTGGCGGCTGGACCTCCGACACCTTGGCAGAGGACCTAGACCTCTCAATAAGGCTCCAGTTGAAAGGTTGGAGGTACGTATATCTCCCAGACCTCACCTGCCCCGGCGAGGTCACACCGTCGTTTGAGCTGTTGCGCAAGCAACAGCTCAGGTGGGCTAAGGGTTTCGCGCAGTGCTTCCGAAAACATTATCGCTCAATAATCGAGTCCAGTCAACTCTCACCCTTCCAGAAATTCGAGGCACTGATCTTGCTTGCGACATACTTCGTCTGTCCGGTCTCAGTCTTCGGGCTGGCTCTCTTAGTTCCATATTTTGCCCTCTTCCCAGTATCCTTCTTCCTCAACGAGTATTGGCAGACCATCGTTGCACCAATAGCCTCCAGCTTCTCAGTCGCCATCTACATCTCACCAATACTGCTCTACGGTACAACCGTATCCGAACTCTCAAGGAAAGGACATCAAGATTACTGGAGGCTGACGAATATTATTGGGCTGACACTACTGGGCGCCGGGACCTTGCTCACAAACTCAAAGGCCACCATTGAAGGCCTTCTCAGAAAGACCTCACCTTTTGAGAGAACCACGAAGTACGGAGCAGTAGATAGTTAGGATAAGGGACAGTCATAGGACTACTTCGCCGTAGCGACACATGAGTCAGAGGTGGGAAGAACTGCTGTCAATAGTCATTCCAACAAGAAACGAACCGCTAGCCCGAGATCTCGTTGTCCAACTGAGGGAGACCTTGCAGTCATCTACTGATGATTACGAGATATTGGCTGTAGACAAGTCTGAGGACGACACCCCAACCCAACTCAGGAGACTTGGAGTCAGGGTCATAGAGCAGAAGAGCAAAGGCTTGGGAGGCGCGATCGTCGAAGGACTGGAGGCAACCAAGGGCGACCCCGTCATAGTAATGGACGCAGACCTCTCCCACAATCCGAAGTTCATACCGGCGTTCCTAGAGAAGTTTTCTGAGGGATTCGATATCGTTGTTGGTTCAAGGAGAGTAAGGGGTGGTGGTGTTGTTGGGTGGGGGCTGTACCGAAGAGCCGTCTCCAAAGTGGGCAACGCTCTTGGAAGATGGGTTGCCGGTGTAGAAACGTCAGATGTGACCTCAGGGTACAGGCTTTACAGTCGTCGAGTCATTGAGAGTCTCGACTTCACATGCTTCAGGTCTAGCGGCTACGCCTTCCAGCTGGAGGTGCTGGCCGCAGCTTCTGAGAAAGGATTCAGAATTGGAGTAGTGCCTATAATATTCCGTGACAGAGTGCAGGGAGAGTCGAAACTCTCAAAGAGAGATATCTTCGAGTTTCTCCTGACCGCGATCTGGCTTGGTCTGAGAAGGTTCAGAAGAGCCCTCACTTGAAGTTGCTTCTGTTGTCCAGAACAATGAGCACAGACACGAATGAGAAGAGAAGAATCACTCCGAGGGACAGGTCGAAGAGCGTCGCCTCCAGACCAGCATTCTCCACTGGAACACTCATCGAGAATAGAAGTGTTGAACCCGAAACCGTAGCCAGAAGCGGAAAGACCACGATTGAAAGCCAGAAGCCCCAACGTTTCAACATGTAGAGCCCAACTCCAGCAACAACTGAAGCAACAGCTAGTGCAGACAAACTCAACAGGTCCGTATCGGACAAAGTGAAAGCCAACAGGTACAAACTCGCTGCAACGTAGAATCCAGCCGCAAACAATAGCGGGCGACTCGGCTTCGTCGAGGCTTCACTCATTCCTGACACCTGCAGACCCCAAGCTATCTCGGAAAGGGAAATAAATAGGTTGTCTTGGTCAGGTTCGCCCTTGAATATTGAGGCGAAAAAAATCAAGCACTATACATATAACCATTTATGCTTCGGGCCCTCCTAATGTTAAGTCAAGGTTGCCACAGCTGAGATTCTCCCGCGTGGCTATGAGGATCGTGGGTGAGAGTTGGCTTCGCCAATAAGAGGAGATAACCTCAAACTCTACACGTCCAGAGAGAAACCTTTTGGCGGGTACAGCCGAGATTTCGACCGAGCAAGATACATCGTTTTGGGTTTCCCATACGACCGCACCAGCACCTACAGGAGCGGATCAGCGCTTGCGCCCACGGCAATCAGAGAGGCGTCAGCCAATGTTGAGACCTACAGTCTCAGATCGAATATCGACATCGAAGATGTAGAGATCTGTGATGTAGGAGACCTAAATGTTGTAGATGATGTCTTGGAGACCCTGAGACGACTTGAGCTCTCGGTACGAGACATTCACGAGGCAGGGAAAGTGCCACTTGTAATTGGCGGTGAACACACATTGACCTACGGTTCAGTCAGAGCGCTCAAAGGCGATATTGCTGTAGTAGACTTTGACGCTCATCTTGACCTCAGAGACGAATACATGGGTGAGAAACTCTCACACACAACCTACATGCGGAGGCTGGCTGAAGAGATAGGTCCCGACCGAATAGTTGAGGTTGGAACAAGAGCTGTATCAAAAGAAGAGTTGGAATTTGCCAAAGATACTGGAGTAACCTTCTACTCTGTCTACGAGGTCCGAAAACAAGGCGCGGCAAGGATATCTCAACTGATAAATTCAAAGCTCAGCAAGTTCAAGACTCTGTACATCACGGTGGATTTAGATGTTCTTGATCCCGCCTATGCCCCAGGGGTTGGAAACCCGGAAGGTGACGGACTTGAAACCTTCACGGTCATAGACATACTCGAAGGAATCGTCAGTAGAAACTTGGTGGGGCTTGACCTTGTTGAGGTCTGCCCAAACTACGACAACGGAACAACTGCAGCACAAGCGGTGAGGATTCTGTTTGAGATTCTAGCTGCTGCTGAGCGAAGACAAAGATAGCTGGAAACATTGTGCATGTGTCTGCGATTGGGCTATGCTCAGCCGGCACCAGAGTATTGTCGAGATTCGGTCTCTATCTCTTACAGGAACTTCAATTTCGTCTTGTGCGAAAGCCGAAGAACGTTACGAGTATGGCAGCCACGACGGGCAATAGTGCTAGCAAGATCAATAGGCCAGTTGGTGTCTGGTCGGTTGCTGCCTCTGAGGGGCATTCACCCAAGATTGTTTGCGCCCTCTGAAAGTGAGGCAAGGCGGCAACGTAGTCACCGCCAAGATAAGGATACTTCGCCTCATAGAATTCGTCGTTTGCCCTGAGAAAGCATTCAGAGTCCGGTTTGAGGAGATAGTCGAAGTAGCCCTTAAGTGGCGTAGTCCCCTCGGAAGCAGCCTCACCTGTTGAGATTGAACGTTCGATCTCCTCCGTGTGAAGCTGCTCTAATCTGTCCCTAAGTTCCACGTACAACCTATCGCATTGTGTCTGTTCAGGAGTCCCAACACTCAGGTCTCCCGCTGAGTGTTCATAAGTCTTGATTGGCCCGGCGACTCCGCTGACAATTTCTGAATATAGAACCTTGACATCGTAGAAGTGGTATCCAAGTGCAGCGTCCTCTGGAACTTGGAAATCAATGTAAACCTGATACACGTCATCTGGGCCAGATAGGGTCTTCGGAGGTGAAATCGGATTCTCAACATATTCACCTGCAGCTTCCCAGTCGAAGTGCAACGCAACCTTATCCAGCTGAAGTGCACCGTCAGCGTCTCTTGATGGCCTGACTGTTAAGAGAACTCTGCCTTGACCCCCTTGGGTTGCGCTATTCTCAAAACTTAGATTCACATCTAAGGGCCTGTCCAGTGAGAGCAGCCAAATATCGAAGTTGCCAGCCCTGTCAGATTCGAAGACAATCTTCTTTCCGTCAGGACTCCAGGACGGGTAGACATCTTGATAGGGGCTCGTGGTCAATCTTGTCTCGCTGCTTCCGTCAACATTGATCATCCATATGTCAGGTTGGTTTCCATATGCCAGAGACCAATAGACAATCTTCCTACCGTCAGGGCTCAATAGAGGGCGCCTGTCACCCATACCATGCCAAGTGAGGCGGGTCTGGTTGGCGCCGTCAGCATCCATGATCCAGACGCCGTAGTTGGGGGAGCGCAGAGAGATGCAGGTCAGCTTCTTCCCGTCTGGGCTGACGCTGCGGATGTTTTCATGCAGCTTAGGTGTGAGGTTTCTCTCGTGGCCTGTGACTGTATCCACCATGTATATCTCAACAAAGGCCACATCATTGGGAATTGTTGTGACGGTATATGGGGGAAGCGGCATCGTCACAACTTGATAATATAGTCTCTGACCATCTGTATGCCAAGTGACACGGGCCTCAACAAAGTATTCGGGATTGTGGCCTGCGGTGACTTGCTTCTTCCCGCTACCATCCGTGTTCATGATGTATACTTCCATGTCTCCTGTCTGGTTTGCGGTGTAGGCTATCCTGTCACCTCTTGGACTCCACACAGGAGGCCCCTTGAAGTTGCCATCGGTCGTAAGCTTCACCTTTGCGCCGCCGTCAGATTTCATCTTCCATATGTCAGAGCTGTTGGATGTGAGATCCCATGACCAGTACGCTATCTCTTCACCGTCTGGACTCCATGAGGGCCAACCACTTATCACGTTGCTGGGGGTCAACTGCTTCTTGTTGCTTCCATCATCATTCATCATCCAGAGTGTCCAGTTTCCAAGACTATCCGTCGCCCAGACTATCTTCTCTCCTTTGGGACAGTAGACTGCTCCGACATCTCTTCCCGGACTGTCTGTGAGTCGTTTCAATCCGGGCTCCATTTCGGAGACCCCACCCATTCTCTTTGGTCGAGGAGTCAGCGTCTCAGGAGGGAGAGGATACAGCATGTTGTGGCAGCTTGCACAGAAAGGCCCCTTTCCATAAGCATCGAGAGTCCTCTGGAGTGAAGTTCCCGGTGTCATGATGTATCGGGCGAGAAAGTCTTCGGTCTGGTCTGCCATAGTATCGGCTGGCAAGGTCGAAAGCACTAGTGTCAAACTGATTAAGAGAGAAATTATTGATCGACGGTGGTCAGTTGCTTTGCCCATGCCCAACTGTTGTCCTGCCTTCTAATTGTCGTGGAATGCCGTACTTATTAAGTGCCACTAACTGCGCCCAGATATTCGCTGCTGCAAAAGTCTGTTGCTGCTGCGGCCTAGAAGGAAAAAGGGAAGAGTTCCGTTAGACCCACTATTCGAGAAATCCGGTTAGGTCCTCAATCCTCTCAATCATTCCCATGGCATAGCCAAGGATCTCGTGGATGTCGAATACCCCTTTGATCTCATACGGTGCTGTTGAGTAGAGGTTGTGGAAGCATGTTGGGCACGAGGTGACAACTCCTTCAACCTTCGACTTCGGAACATCGTCAAAGAAGCTTCTGCAGAGGTCGTTCCTCAATTCTGAGTAGGGTACCCTTATTGTTCCGCCGCAGCATCGTGAGAACTCCCTAGTTCGCTCCAACTCGATAAGCTCGACCCCCTCAATCATTCTGAGTATGTTTCTCGGCGCGTCGTAAACCTCAGCGTACCTTCCAAGGTGGCAAGGGTCTTTGTAGGTCAACCTCATCTTTACCGGTCGAGAAGTCTTGATGACTCCGCTGGTGAGGGCCTCCTCTAAGAGCTGTGTGGAGTGTTGGACCTCTATCTTCGGCGTGACCTTGAGTCTTGGGAGGTCATTTCTGAAGGTGTTGTAACACATCGGGCATAGGGTCACTATTCTCTTTACGTCCTGTTCTCTGAGTATCTTGGCCGTCTTTGCCAGAACCTCCTCAGCCTCTTTTGCGAGGCCGAGTTCTGCTAGGTAGCTTCCGCAGCAGACCTCATCCTTCAGAACTGCAAAATCAGTCTCGGTCTTCTCAAGGATCTTGAATAGTGTAGTGAGGTGCCTTGGGTAGACGTATTGTGCTACGCATCCCATAAAGAGGACCGTGTCAGCCGTCTGGGGGAGCTTGTCAATGGCTTCTTGGAGTTCTCTGGGTCTCGACTTCAACGCTAGAACGTTCTTCGTCTCAGTGATGTTCTCGTACAGCTTCAGATGTTCAGGTAGCGGGCCTCTCTTCGCCTCGACCAGTTGGCGTCTCAAGTCTCTGACTATGTCTGTTACTTTCACTAGGCCAGGGCAGATCTCCTCACAGGACTTGCAGAGGGCGCAGGTGTAGATCCTCTCAAGCACCTTCTCGTCGAGCGGAACCCTCCCCTCCCTCAGCAGTTGGACCGCCATCATTCTGCCCCTGGCGTTCCACGTCTCATTCATCTTTGATCGGTAGATTGGGCATTGGCTTCTGCAGAAGCTGCATCTGAAGCACTTGTTCAGGTCGTAGGTCAGTTCCTTGTTGAAGGTTGGCGTGAAGCTCATCCAGCTACTCCTCTGGAAAGATCTTGTGCGGGTTCAGGATATTGTTTGGATCAAAGAGTCGCTTGATCCTCCTCATGACAGCGGTCTCTTTGGTGTCGTGTTCGAGCGAGAAGAACTCTCTCTTGAGGACACCCACCCCATGTTCGCCAGAGATCGTTCCACCAAGCTCTATGGCTGTCTTGAAGATCTCTTCCGTGGCCTTCATCGCCGTCTCATACTCTTCCCTATTCTCTTCATCGTAGAGGACGTGGGGGTGGAAGTTTCCGTCTCCAACATGGCCGAAGGTTGGAACCAATATGCCGTGCCTGCTCGCGATTTCGTGTATGCGACGGAGCATCTCCGGAATCTTGCTTATGGGAACTGTGACGTCCTCTATTTGAATGGAGGTTTTTCCGAGAACCGCAAGGGACTGGAAGGCTGACTTTCTCGCGCTCCAGAGCATCTGGCTCTCCTGATCTGTTGCTGAGACCCTAACCTCGATGACGCCTTCACCCTTGCAGATCTCCTCTGCCCTATCCATTCGGTCCTTGACCTCGCCGCGTGAACCGTCAAACTCTATTATGAGCATCGCTCCAGCCGGGGGGAACTTCATCGTCAGGTACTGTGATATGGTCTGCATGAGCGTCTCGTCAAGGAGCTCTATCGCCGAGGGGTTTAGTCCAGCTACCATTATCTTGAATGCTGCCCTGCCAGCGTCTTCTGGAGTCTTGAAGAACGCCGTCGTCACCCTACTGGTCTCAGGCACCGCTATGACCCTTGCGCGGACCTTGGTGATGACTGCCAGGGTCCCTTCTGAACCTGTGATGAGACCTGTCAGGTCGTAGCCTGAGACGCTCTTCCTGGTCTTCGTTCCAGTAGATATGATCTCACCCGTAGGCAAGACCACCTCGACCCCCAGGACCCAGTCTCTGAACGTGCCGTACTTTACCGCGTGTATGCCGCCGGCGTTGTTTGCGACGCATCCACCTATTGTGCACGCAACCTCGCTTGCCGGGTCAGGTGGAATGAATAGGTTGAGAGGTTTGAGGGCGTCATTTATCTCACGGATGCTCACTCCAGCCTCAGCCAGGAACTGGAGGTTATCAACGTCTATTTCTAGAATCCTGTTCATCCTCTCCAGAGAGAGGACGATACCGGGTCTTAGGGGGACCGGGCCGCCGCATAGACTACTCCCCGCTCCCCTTGGGTAGACTGGAATCTTGGTCCTGTTGGCGAAGACCAGTATCTTGCTGACCTGCTCAGCGGTCCTCGGCCACACCACAGCCTCTGCTTGACCCCTGACGACTGTGGGGTCGCGCGAGTAGACCTCCAACTCAAGGGTTTCGGTTGAGAGGTTTTCTGGACCCACGATCCCAGCTAGCTCATCTATATGTTGCTTATCCATGTTGGACAGCTGACACAAAACCCATTCTTGCTGGCCTAATTACCGGTCACTTGAGTCTCATTTCTTCTCAAGGTTCGCCTTCTCTCTTGTCGCCCAAGCTGTGATCTGCTCTTGAGTGTGGAGGAGGCTCTGAAGGTCTTTCTCCATGTCTGTGGGCTGGATCAGGACGGCCCAACCATCACCGTAAGGATCACTCTTGACAGTCTCCGGCTTCTTGGCCAGCGCCTCATTGGTCTCGACTATGGTTCCCGAGACCGGCGACTTCAGGGGACCAACCCATTTTGCGCTCTCCATCGTTCCGAAGCCTTTACCCTGCTCCACCTTCGCGCCTTTGGGTTTGAGGCGTATGTAGATTATCTCTGCAGCCAACTTGACGGCTATGTCTGAGAGTCCGACACGTACCTTGCCGTCAGGCTCCAACCTAGCCCAGCTTCGCCCTTCCTCATGGTAGTAGAGTTCATCTGGAAGATTAAACTCGTCTACTTTGACCATTACAAAAATCACTCGTCTGCCCGGCTCAGGAATTCTTCTCCCTGAGTTTTTCCAAGGCTAACAGGACGCCTTCTATTATAGATTCTGGTTTTGGTGGACATCCTGGGATCAAGACGTCCACTGGGATCAATCTCTCCACAGGACCTCCTAGGGCGTAGTTTGGCTTTCCGTCGTCCCGATTGTATACTCCGCCGGTCATTGCGCAGGAACCGCATGCAACGACGACTTTAGGGTTGGGCACCTGTTCATACACCCTCTTCAGGATTGGGGCGATCTGTTTTGGCGCTGGGCCCGTCACAAGGAATATGTCTGCGTGGCGTGGATTATTTCTCAGCTGGACACCCATTCTCTCAAGGTCGAAGCGTGGGGCAAAGCAGGCTGCGAGTTCTATGTCGCAGTTGTTGCATCCACCCGCGTGGGCGTGGAATATCCACGGCGAGTAGACGCGTGCCTTCTTCTTCAGGCTGAGTCTCAAGTTCTCACCTTGCTCAGTATGATTTTCGAGGGTGAATGTTGAAGGCGTAGCTGCGGGTTCTTCTGCAGTCAAGGCAGTACTTTACGTAAACCTCCAGATCTCTACTGGCGGTCTCTTTGCTCGAAGGGTCTATCTTATCCAGGACTCTCGTCTTGACTGAGTCTATCTGTTTTGTTGGAAAGGTTGGTCGTCCACAACCTTCACATCTTCTCATCGAGATCTTCTGTTCAACCTTGACGCAGTCTCCCCCTCTGCTCCCCGTCTGGGAGAGCTCAAACTCAGATGTCAATTCGAGTCCCTTCTCTGGGCAGATGTCTCGGCACCGACCGCAGAAGATGCATCGGGCAACCTCAACCTTTAGGACTCTCTGGTCCTGAGAATCCGATACTGTGATTGCGCCACTTGAGCAGACGACGTTGCACGCGCCGCATCCGACGCACTTATCCTCGTCGAACCTGTGTTTTCCCCTAATCTCCTCCAGAGATAGAGTGAACTCGTCTGGCAGCCTTTCGGCTGGGTAATTGACGGTTACGGGCTTCAGCATGCCTCGGAGAAGTTCCTTTGTGAGTTTGGCCAAGCCGTCTACCATCAGGTCAACCCCACAAGATGGCTGTGTGCAGGTATCGTAGCGAGTAGGCCCAAACGAGTCCGAGTGCCGAGAGAAGGGTTGGAACCTTGAGATACCACCTGAAGGCTTGGTCGATCCGGAACCTAGGGTTCAATGTGTGGACGAGCGTAATTAGCGAGACGACCAGGAAGCCTTCGAGGATAAAGATGAGGGCTACAAGCGGATAACCCAGCCTAGGAATCATTCCTCCTGCGAGAAAGAGGTCGATGAAGAGGCTGACAGAGATTGATATGAGGAGGACCTTGCCGATCTCGATCAATCCGAGCAGCCTTCCACTGTACTCTGTCATGGGGCCTGCCACAACCTCGACCTCAGCCTCGGGTATGTCGAACGGCTTCAGGTGGAGCTTCCCGACGATCGCGAGAAAAACTGCGGCTGCCGAGAACGGGTTGAGAAGCAGGTACGGGTACCGCGAGATCTGTGCGGCCACGATACTCTGGATGGAGAGGGTATCGGCCATAACCGCGACTGTGAAGACTCCGATGATGAAGGGCGTCTCATATGCGAGGACAAGCTCAGCCTCTCTCTGGCTTCCCACAACCCCCCAAGGAGACGAGCTCACAGCGCCTCCGAGTACGAAAGCAAGTGGGACACCCAAGAGGAGATAGAGGACGGCCACTAGGCTGAGTTCGAATGAGGCGAAGGGGGAGTAGCCTGCAAGAGGGGTGAGTATGGCGGCGGCTCCCAGACAGGTTAAAGCGACGAGGGGAGCAGTCTTGAAGAGTCTCGTCCTAGCGGTTTCCGGTATTATCGATTCCTTGTAGAGGAGTTTGAGTATGTCGTAGAGGGGTTGGAGGAGTCTGGTTGTGCCCAAGGTCTTTCTCAGAGACTTGGGAACTAGAAGCCATGGCCCCCTCCTATATTGGAGTCGCGCCGAGATCTTCCTAACCTCATAACTGTATAAGACTCCCAGAAAGAAGCTTACCAGTAGCAGGAGTAAGGCGCCTTCAAATGAAGTCACTGTGGGGGTCACAGGTCATCTGCTCCTTACAGAGGCTAGGTCAATCAGAGCTGTCTTCCAGATTGTGTCTCTTCTTGAGTCCTGAACGATTACTGTGCGGTCTGTGCATGAGTAGCATGGGTCGATACTGCCGACTATGATGGGTGCGTCTGCCAGGGTATGGCCCTTCAGGAGGTTTGGGATGAGGGCGTTGTTTCTGAAGCTTGGGGTTCTGATACGGACACTGTGCGGGATGTTTGTACCGTCAGAGACTATGTAGTATACGAGTTCACCCCTCGGCGCCTCAGCCTTGCCCAGCGCCTCGCTCAGCTTGAAGTCCTTGGGGTCCACCGGCTCAATAGAGATTGGGCCGCCCCTGTGATTCAGGGCCTCAAGGCACTGTGTCGAGATATCGATCGATACAAGTATCTCTTTCAGCCTGACGATCGTCCTAGCCCAAGCGTCTCCTCCACCATCCGTCACTACGTCCCAAGTCGCATATTCGTACGCGGCGTAGGGGCTCGAACTGCGGGTGTCGAGTTTCCAGCCGCTGGCCCGCGCTGTGGGTCCGACCGCTCCAGCGTTCTTAGCCGTGGCGAGGTTGAGCCTTCCGATGTCTTGGAGCCTCTTCCTCACCACCGGGTGATTGTAGGCTATGTCGACGAGCCTCTCCACTTCCCGCCTCATCCCCCCGAGGCGCCTCTCTGTCTTCTTGATATTCTCGCTCGAGACGTCCTTCCTCACGCCACCTATCAGGTTCATTGCTGGAGCCCTCCTGCTCCCAGTCACTGACTCAAAGACGTCGAGAACCTGTTCCCTGACCTTCCAGGAGAGCATGAAGAGTGTCTTGAATCCTATCAGGTCCCCAGCTACCCCCAGCCAGAGAAGGTGGCTGTGGACCCTCTCGAGCTCAGCCATCAGCGTTCTTATGTATCGCGCGCGGTCAGGGATCTCAATCCCGCTGAGGGACTCGACAGCGTTGAGGTATGCTGTTGTGTGGGTTACGTTGCATATTCCGCAGACGCGTTCAGCCAGGAAGGCCCCTCTTGTGTAGCTGCGGCTCTCGAAGAGCTTCATTATCCCCCTGTGGTTCCAACCCAGCTTCACATCCGCGTCTGTGATCTCCTCACCGTCGAATTTGACTCTGAAGTATGCGCCCTCTATCAGCAAGGGGTGGTAGGGTCCGAGCGGGATGAGGGAGGCTTCAGAGTTCTTCGAGTAGGTTGCTGGGGTTGTGAGAACACCGTTCCTTTCAACGGGATTGTATTTCTCGCTCTCAACAGGGTTCGGCCACTCATGAGGAAGCCAGAGGTGTCTTGGGTCCGGGTGGTTGATGAACCTCACCGGAGTGAACTCCATCATCTCCCTCTCAGACCATGAGGACTCAGGCGCCTCAAGAGAGACAGACTCAACCTCAGGCTCATCAGCAGGGAGTAGGACCTTGACGTTTATGTGGAGGTTTTTTTCAAGGTGGTCGAGGGAGTAGTGGTAAACTACCTCATAGCCGTCCAAGCCCCTATCAATCACTGAGACTTGAATCAGTCTTCCCTGAACCTCACCTATTAGGTACCTGGCCACTTCCCTCACCCTCTCTTTCCTCGTGTTGATGGTGAAGGTGTTCTTGGGATCCTTGGACTCTGAGGTGAGGTCTGGCCCCAGCCTCTCTCTGAGGCCGGCGAGCATATCTTCGGAAGACACCATGTTATTTCTCCCCGCTGACCTTCACCGTCGTCTCGGCGAGTATTCTTAGAGCGTCTGCGATGCCTGGGCCCGAAGGGATCATGTCAGCCCACTCGAGTGTAAAGTAGATCCCGAAGATTAGTATCAGCGCGCCCATGATGAGGCCTGGCAGATACATCAACCTCGAGACCTTGGACTGATCATTGGACTCTCCGCTCGACTTTGAGAAGAAGGCGCAGTGCCAAACCGAGATGCACGCAGCCAGGCTCACCCCCGCCGTTGCTATGACCGTTATCTTTGTCAGGCTGGGAACGGCACCGTTGAAGACCAGCTCCTTTAGTGTCACGAAGCCTAGGGTGCCGGGTAACAGGCCGAGGCTCAGTGCTCCGATTGTGAACGTTACCTTCATTGTGGGGAGCCGCTTCGCGAGGCCGCCTATCAAGCTGAGGTCCTCCGCATGACTCAGTTTGATGACTATTCCTGAATCGAACAGGAGTTGGGATTTGGCGAATCCGTGGTTGTACATGTGTAGGAGCGCCCCGCCGAAGCCTAGAACTAATGCTTCTTCGGGTCTCGGTCCCTGACTCGCAAGGATTCCCGCCAAGCCCAGAAATGCCGCTATGTAACCCACTTCCGATATTGTTGAGAAGGCCCAGACCCTCTTGATTCCTCGGATATGCCTGAGCCCCACGTGAAACCTGGCGTACCTGCTCCCGAACAGGGCCTCGACGAGCGCGAAGAGCGAGCCGACGAGCATGCTCGCCAGACCGACGGTCAAGAGCATGTTCGCAATGTAGGGGTTGACTAATCCCATGCTTCCCAGAACCCTTGCGATGTCGAAGGCTGCGACCTGAACGAGGGCGGCGCTTAGGAGTGTATGTATCGGGATCGGCGCCTCGCTGTGAGCCGGGGGGAGCCAGAGTAGCCCGAAGGGAAGTAGCCCCGCCTTCACTCCGAACCCTAACAAATACACCGTTGCCAGGACGTTCAAGTCAGACTGGGCAAGTCTTGCGAGGCCGGCTATTTCGAGGGTGTGAGTCACCTGGTACTGCCAGAAGATTCCTCCTATGATCATGATGCCGCCGAAGATGCTCAGCGCTAGGTAGCGGTAGGCCGCCAATATGCTGCTTCGCCTCCGACTGAACATGACCAGCACCGCGCTCGTGACGCTGCTCGCCTCCAGGAAGATGTAGATCACAAGAATGTTGAAGCTCGAAACCATCCCGATCATCATGGCGATGAAGAGCTGGTAGAGAAGATAGTAGGCCCAAGTTTCAGGCCTCTCCTCAATATAACTGAAGCTGTACAGGGCTCCCAGCAGCGCAAGGAGCAGGACGAGTTCAGAAACACAGATCGAAGCAGCGTTGGCTGTGAGCTCTCCGAGTCTTGCATAATCGAATCTTCCGGTGACTGAGAGGATGAGAAGGTAGGTGTTTACCAGGAGAGTGAGGGTGAAGACTGAGGCTATGGTAAGGTTCCTCCCCCTAACTGATCTACGTCCTATGATTGTTGAGGCCACGGCGGAGAAGACTGGAGCCAGAAGGGGTGCAAAGGCCGCATTCATCAACTCTTGTTCTCGGCCTCCTCAGACCTAGGTTTGAGCCTCTTCTTGTCGAAGTAGAGTTCCCAGGAGTCGTCGAGCTCTTCTGAGATGAGTGGGATTCCCGGGGAGAATAGTTCGGTGGCTGAGATGTATGGTGGCCTCGCCACCCCGCCGATAAAGATCCTGCTGGGGTCGACCCTGACCGGGTGTAAGGCCGGGATGATGACCGTGAAGAAGATGTAGAAGGTAGATATTGTGACGAGTTCGGCGCACAGAAAGATCTCGATAGAGGTTTGGGCAACCGCGATCCCTACGGACCCTGCAGTGAGAAGCAGAAGCGAGAAACTGAGTGGGAGCCTTCTATTCTTCATGGGGCCTTCATGATCCTTTCAACGATTGGGTCGATCGACACCCTGTGCAGATGGGCACCGATATCTGTCGACGAGGCTCCCAAGCACAGGGCCAGCAGCTCCAGGTAGTTCACTACTGGAATCTCAAAGTCTCTCCCCTCTTTTCTCAGGGTCACCTCAGCCCTCTCGATCCTCTCAGCACAGGCTGGACAGAAGAGGGTTATGCACTCAGCCTGGGACTCTTTGATCTCTTTGAGCTTCACCTCTGTTCTCTGGTGTAGGGAGAAGTCTGGGTCTGCATACATCGCCGGGACCCCGCAGCAGAGCCTCTCGGTCTTTGTGTGAACCAGCTCTCCCCCAAGGGTCGTTATGAGGCTGTCGAACTTTGGAGCGAGGTTCAGGTCCTCTCTCAGTATTCGGCAGCCGTACTGCGGCGCGCACCTCAGGCCTGAGAGGGATCGATCAAGTTCCTCTTTGATAACTTCGAGTCCGACTATGTCGTGCAGTAATTCTATCACGTGAAATATTCTGCTTGAGCCATCGTACTTTGTTCCGTACTTTGCGATTGCAGTGTTGACCTTCTGATTCATCGTCTGATCTGTTGTGAGTTCAGAGTTTGCCTTGGTCAGGGTGTCGAAGCAGCCGTTGCAGATTACGCAGACATCTCCACCTGCCTTGTTGGCGAGTGATAGGTTTCGGCCCGCCAAGGTCAGCCAGACTTCTTCTCCAAGGGTTCTTGAGATCTCTGGGTCTGGACAACAGGTAGCATCAGGCATCTCGTCAACGGTTACCCCGAGTCTCTCCAGAGAGAACCTTGCGGCCTTCTCCACGAAAGGCTCCACCGCAGAGATCATGCACCCCCAGAACATCATCACCGATCGTTGACGGCCTTGCGACTTCATGTCTTGAGCCTCTTCGCCTTCCAGTCGAACTTCAACCTGCTGTCGAAGCCAAGCTCCTTCATTATCTCCTGGGTCTGCCCAACCGCGCTCTCTGAGGAGTAGGCCGAGGCCGGCTTCTCAGAGAGTCCCAAACCAACCCTCTCGTCAATCCAGAAGTCCAGGAGGCTCTGAATCTGTCCTTGATTGATCAGGTTGGTGATGGGGCCCTGGAATGAGCCGGGAACCGGACTGGCAGCCTTCTTCTTCAAAGGGTGTAGTGGATTCTCTTCGTCGGACATTAGGGGTGACTCCTCCTTATGGTCCAGCAAACCGTTTACGGGCAAGCTCTCTCGGGATCTTCTTTAGGGCCTCTGTGGTACAGAACTTTATGCATTGGGGGTCTCCGTCGCAGAAGTCACATTTCACCGCTATACGCCTCTCCTCGTCGAAATAGGGGTTCGAGATTGGGCACGCAAGGAGACATGCTTTGCAGCCGATGCATCTGGTCGAATTGATCTTTACCAGACCTGTCGCGCTATCTTTCGTAATAGCCTCGACCGGGCACGACGCCAAGCAGAGTGGGTCGTCACAGTGGGCGCAGTGGATTCCTATGAAGCCGCTCTTGGGCCTCGCGGGGTCATCGATTATCCTGATATGTGACCTCTCAAAGTCCGTCGACCCGTAGTGTTTGAATGTGCAGGAGATCATGCAGTAGGTGCAGCCGGTACACCTCTCAGGGTCGAAGATGATGACTTCCTGGTTTGAGTTGTCCTTATGATTCAAGGCTGGACCTCATCATGATGAACTAGCTGATCTTTCCTCGGAATCACTCTCGTCCGCTAGGTCGA
>Ga0209609_10000530_pt1 | contig 22950 bp, 21 predicted proteins | sample LakKivw325mmetaG_FD_184136 | JGI IMG/M metagenome (GOLD analysis project Ga0209609, IMG submission 184136) | Anoxic lake water microbial communities from Lake Kivu, Rwanda to study Microbial Dark Matter (Phase II) - Lake Kivu water 325m metaG... | ecosystem: Environmental > Aquatic > Freshwater... | reverse complement strand
AAAGTCTTAGTCGGTTACCTGGGTCGGAAGTATGCAATAAATGGCATAATGTGCCACGTGGGTTGTGTATCTCTTGACATACTTTTTCATAGATGACAATACGGGGTTCACTGAACATTTACAATGACAGAAGAAGGGATGAGGATGTATAATAAGTGTGTGAAGATAGCGATAGTGGGAACAAGGGGGATACCCGCAAAATACGGAGGGTTTGAGACATGTGCGGAGGAACTGGCGACCGGGCTTGCGAGAAAGGGGTACAGGGTCCTTGTCTCCTGCAGGAGATACCTTTATGAAAACCGTCCTTCATCTTACGGGGATGTCCGTTTATGCTACCCCCCGAGTATCCCGGGCAAGATAACAGACACATTTTCGCACACTTTTTTCAGCATGCTCCGGGTGCTTTTGTGGCATCCCGACGTAATTCTTGTATTCAATTCAGCCAACGGCCCTATTCTTCTGCTTCCGAAATTATTCAGGAAAACGGCCGTCATAAACGTTGACGGGCTGGAGTGGAAACGGGCAAAGTGGGGCAGGGCGGCCAGATTATACTACAAATTTGCGGAGTCTTTTTCCTCGCTGATAGCCGATGCGGTTGTGTCGGATGCCGAAGCAATCAGGGATTATTACCTGAAAAAATACGGCAGAGACAGTGTTTACATACCTTACGGCGCCTATACGCTCGAGAGTAAAAACCCCGGTATAATAAAGGGATACAATCTTGAAAAAAACGGTTATTTTTTTATGGGCAGCAGGCTTGAACCGGAAAACCATCAGGATATGGCCGTGGAAGCATTTTGCAATGTGAAGACAGATAAACTGCTCGTGATAGCAGGCAATGCAAACTGGAAAAGCACCTATGTGAGCAGATTGAAGAAGACAGATGACGGACGGATAAGGTTTCTTGGCCCGGTATATGAACCCGGACATATTGAGGAACTTCATTGTAATGCCTTTGCCTATATACACGGCAACGAGGTTGGCGGGACAAATCCTGCACTGCTGAAGGCAATGGGAAGCGGAAATTGCATCATTGCGCTGGACGTTCCCTTTAACAGAGAAGTCCTCGGAGATACGGGATTCTACTTTAAAGATACCTCAGACCTGAAAATAAGAATTGATTTCTTGCTGCAAAATCCTCTGGAGGTCAGAACGCTGGGAGAAAAAGCAAGAGAAAGGGTTAAAAGACTGTATACATGGGAAAAGGTTGTTGCAGACTACGAAAAAATCTTCATGGAACTGAAAAATGGAAAGAAAAAAACTTCTGATACTTTTTGATGGAGTAATTATATATGTCTCATTCCTGATGGGATATTACTTCAGATTCTATACGGGATTCTTCCCCGAAAAGGGAGTACCCTCTATTTATTTCTACTTCAACATTACGTTATTTGCCGTTATGGCATACCTCCTCATTCTGACATCTCTCGGCATTTACAGAAAAAGATTGTTCTCTAACCTCGTCAAGGAGCTTGCCGCCCTGATACAGGGGACTTTCTGGACAGCGGTCATCCTCACCGCGGGGACGTTTTTCTACAGGGGTTTTTCATATTCAAGGCTGGCGGTCGGCTTTGCGGTAATTTTTTCGTTTATGCTACTCTGGCTTTGCCACTCTGTTTTTGCAAAAACAGAACGGATGGAAAAAAAGAATGTTTTGATAATCGGCTCCGGTACACGCATTGACTCTTTTGTGAAACGTCTGAAGATGCATTCCGCCGGGAAAATATGCCCCGATATTTTTCCACAGTTTGACGAGCAACTGTTGAAAAATAAAATGGAAACGAAAAAACACCTTATTATGATAGCAGGCCCCAGGGACTACGAAGAAAATCTTAAACTGGTGAAATTCGCCGATGAACATAAACTCCAACTCTACCTTATTCCTGAAATATATCAGTTCCTTTATTCAGGAGAGGTTGACGATATTGACGGCCTTCCCTTCCTTGTTACGGGAAGAACGCCCGTTGAAAAGTTCCCCGGCTGGTTTCTGAAAAAATTTTCCGATATTGTCATAGGGTGGATTATATTCCTTCTGTTCTGCATCACTCTGCCTTTGTTTTGTTTCATAATTTCTGCCGATTCACGCGGTCCGGTATTTTTCAGACAGAACAGGGTGGGGTACAGAGGCAAAGTCTTCAGGATTTTCAAATTCAGGACCATGAAAACATCCTCTCTCCAGAAGACCCCCTATACCCGCCCGGACGATGAAAGAATTACAAGAACTGGCAGAATTTTGAGGAAATACAACATAGATGAACTCCCTCAAATTTTCAATATCGTTAACGGAGAGATGTCGCTCGTAGGACCAAGACCCATATCAATAGAGGATAGATTTTTCTTTGAGCATGACTTTTTCCCGCTGCGTCTTAGTGTACGGCCAGGGCTTACAGGATGGGCACAGATTCACGGTTTGAGGGGAGGGCACATTGAGCCGGAGGAACGGTTTCAATACGACCTTTACTATATTGAAAACTGGACCATATGGCTTGACCTTGCAATAATCCTGCTTTCTCCAGGAGCTTTAAGGAATGCGTTTTAATATCTGCGGACCAAGGGACCTGCGGCGGGTAAAGCAGGTGAAGCAATTCCGGAGAGTGCCGCGTCGCTTCGCTCCCGCCTGCGCCAAGGCTACGGCGGGTAAACCTCGCAACGACAACCCGGGAAAGGGATGAAGGATGAAAAACACTGACAGGAAGGCGGAGGTTACCCCAAGGATATACGAATGTACGGCAATATTGTTATTCCTGTTTGCCGGACCTTTGATTCTGTTCAAACCGGCTTACGACTATACCCTTGTAAAGAATATTACAGGATATCTTCTCGTTATACTACTGTCGGCCTTATTCATCATTAGAAAAAGGAATTTTGTTTTTGAAATTAAAAACCTCATCATATTTTTGATGTTTTTTTCCTGGATTCTCATTTCCTCTTTTACCGCCCCATTCGGATACGGCGCGGCAAGGACACTTGAAGATTATATTTTGTATCTTTTGATTTTTATCTGCGCTGCGAACATGGATTTTGACAGGAATTATTTATACATCTGGCTTTCTGCCGGTTTCATCGCCTCTCTTACTGCACTGGTCAATTTCATAGGACCAAGGAAATACGCCATATCTACATTCGGTAATCCCAATTTTTTTGCAGGCCATGCGATCATGTTGCTTCCCATCGCTTTTGCAATGCTTTTCATAAAGGAGAATACCCGGATAAAACGATATATCCTCCTTTTTTTCGTGGCCATTGTTTTTCTATCCATCATTGCAACGAGGTCCAGGGCAGCAATTTTCGGCTCGCTTTTCGGTGTATCAACACTCATGTTTCTCGTAAACAATAAAGGCATGAGAAAATGGGGCGGGTATGTCACTATTTTCCTGGCAGGAATATTGTCCTACCGTCAAATTCTTCGGTGGATAGATACGGACATAAGATGGTATCTCTGGAGAGGTGCGCTGGAAATGATAAAACGCAGACCGTTTACGGGATGGGGAACCGGCAACTTCGTTTTCTTCTATCCTTTTTACAGGATAAGGGAATACTTCCTGCGACCCCAGGCAACGCCTGTAACCATCCATGCACACAATGAATACCTCCAGATACTGTCCGAAAACGGAATTATCGGACTTTTGCTTTTCATGGGGCTGGCCATAATTATCATATGGGGCTCCAAACAGAAACGCGAGAACGTTCCTTTTGAAAGTCTGCTTATTAAGGGTTGTATAGCGGGAATTGCAGCCGTTCTTGCTGACAACATCTTTTCAACCAACCTCAGAAATCCTTCCACGGCAATGTATTTCTGGTTCCTGATGGGACTGTCCGCGGGAAAACTGGATAAGCCACGCGAGATATCTTTCAATATATCCCGTGCCCTGTGGTATGCAATAGGTACAGCGGGTTTCGTTATGTGCGTATTTACCTCGTTTTACAGAATCATGCCCGAGGTCTATCTCAAAAGAGGTATCTGGGCAAGAGATGCAGGGGATTTCAAAACCTCCATAGATAATTATTTGATTGTGTGTTCTTTGAATCCATACAATTACGAAGCGTGGTACAAAATGGCTTTCGCCCATGGTGAAGCTGGAAATCTGGAAGAGGCGAGAAGAATCTACTTAAAAATCAACAGTTCAATCTTCCCTCATTTTGCAAAGACTGACGCAAATCTCGGCGCTGTCTATCTCAGAGAGGGAGATTATGAAAGATCGCTTTACTATTGCAAATGGGCCGAATGGTTTAACCCCTATGACAAGGATATTCTGTGCACGATATCATCCATTTACCTCATGTTCTACAATGACGTGCCTCATGCGGTTTCCTATTTGAATAAGGTCTTGACAATTGACCCCAAAAACGATTATGCTAATAGGATTATGAATTTGCTGAGGGCAGAGGGGAAAACATAGAAACAGAAATCAGGAACCCCTCACCTGGAAATCTCAGCGGGTGAGCGTTCCCCGAAAAACAGAAACGGCACAAGCGGAGTAAAGGGAGAATATTATGGGCAAAGTGTGCGAGATTTGCGGAAAAAAGAATAAAACAGGAAACAGCAAGAGTCACTCAAATGTGAGAACACGCAGGGTATGGAAACCGAACATACAGAGAGTTCTTGTAGAAGAGGGTGGTAAAAGGAAAAGGATCAACGTTTGCACAACCTGCATCAAGTCGGGTAAGATAAGAAGGCCTGCCAGACAGGAAATCTCCAGTCAGGAAGCATGAAATCCTTTGATTCTGATATATATCCTGTATAATCCCCTGGCATCCTTCTTATGGGGCGTATACAGTATGTCTATCATTTCACCGTTCACTGGCATGGTTCTAATTTTTTCTGAAAGGAAGGATTCGTATATGTTGTTTTTCTTCTTAACCCAGAAACTCCTCTTTTCTTTCTGACTGCTGCGCGTTATGTTCCTGACAACAACCTCCCTGCAAAAGAAGACGGGTTCAGGATTTCCCTTCCCGAAAGGCCCCAGATACTCGTTGATTTGTCCTATCAGTTCCGGAGTAAGATCTTCCAATTCCAGAACACAGTCGTAATAGTCTTCAGAAGATTCCGCTTTCCATTCAACACCTTCCCAGAATTTTCTTATACTGGCAAGATTCAATTCAGAACATTTGAAACCCATTGCCCCTGTATGACCGCCAAACGACTGCATAAATTTACCGACGGGCTTGAGCTTTTCGTAAAGGTCATATCCTCTTGGCGCCCTGATGGATCCCCTTACAAGATTTCCGCTTTTGCATCCGACCAGAAAAGGCTTATTGCACTTGACAGACAATCTTGAAGCTATTATCCCGCATATGCCGGGTGAAATACTCTCTGAGATAACAAATCCCGAATCATCTTCTTTTCTATCCGATAGATACTGCATTTCTTTGACCACGCTGTGATACCTTTTCCTGTCCATTCTTTCCATTTCTTCCTTGAGTTCTGCTATCCTGGGATAGTCGTCTTGCATCAGAAAATTCAGTGCTACCTCAGGTTTACCCAGTCTCCCGGGAGAGTTAAGCCTCGGAATTATCTTCATGGCCACATCTTTCTGGTTGAGAGGTGTTCGCAGATCCAGAGTTTCAATAAGGTATGCTAAAGCACTTATTTTCGTAAAAGGCAGTCGCCGCAAACCTTCTTTAACAAGTATCCTGTTTTCTCCGGTCAGGGGAAGAGAGTCCGCCAGTATGGAAAGACAGGCTATTTCAATTGAATTGTGAAAATCGTTCTCCGCTATTCCGGGAAGCAGGAGACCCATACCTTCCACGAATTTGAAAACAATGGCCGCTCCACTGAGATTCCGGGTTTCTTCAGACCACAGGGTGCCTATCCATGGATTTATGTACGTATGAGACTCTGGCAGTCTTGAACGATCTCCTATGTGATGGTCAAGGATTATGCATTTTATCCCTTCCTTTTCCGCTTTCCTGAGAGCCGTCAGGGAGGAGATACCGCAGTCAACCGCGATCAGCAGAGAATATCCGTCCCTGGCAAGGTCATCCATGAGGTCTTCCTCTATCTCGTAATCCTCATCAAGCCTGTGCGTCAACCTGAAGGAGACCTCGCATGACACAGTCTCAAAAAACTTCAGCAGTAGATAGACGGAACATATTCCGTCGGTATCCCCGTCTCCGTAAATAAAAATTTTCTCCCTGTTCAGCAGTGACTTTTTGAGAATCTCACAACCCTCTCTTATTGAAGGGATTGAAAATGGCTCGGAAAGACTTGAGATGCTGGAATAGAGAAATTCCATCATGGATTTCTCGGTCATGAAGCCCCTGCTGGCAAGAATTTTTCCTATCAGGTGAGGTATGCAATGTTGCTTCATCATTACTTTTTTGATACTGTTGTGATTTTAATCCCTGCTTCTTTCAGAAGTTCCCCGGATATCCTGTCCGGATATCCTCCTTTTATGATTATCTCTTTTATGCCTGAGTTGATGATCATCTTTGCACAGACACTGCAGGGACGGCAGGTTACGTAAAGAACGCTTCCTTTTATTGAGATACCATGAAAGGCAGCCTGTATTATCGCATTCTGTTCCGCATGCAATCCCCTGCATAACTCATGACGCTCGCCAGAAGGTATCTTCATCTTCTCTCTCAGGCAGCCAATCTTTTCGCAATGGGTTATCCCGGAAGGGGCGCCATTATAACCGGTTGCGAGTATCCTCTTTTCCTTCACGAGTACTGCTCCAACCCTCCTTCTGATACAAGTGGAACGGCTGCTTACAAGTTCGGCAATCTCCATGAAATACTCATTCCATTCAGGTCTGTGGATAGATGGGAAATTCACGTGCAAACCTCCTTACCTGTCTTGAAATATCTTTCAGAACCCTCGCGTTTCCTCTGTTTCTCAATGTATCGTCTATCCAGCCCGCAATAAGTTCCATGTCTTTCTCTTTCATCCCCCTGCTTGTAACAAGAGGTGTGCCCATCCTTATGCCGCTTGTAATCCTCGGTGGTTGAGGATCAAAGGGAATAAGATTATGATTTGCTATTATGCCTACCTTCTCAAGCAGGCTCTCAAATTCATTGCCATATATACCTTTATCCCTGAGATCTATGACCATCATATGGTTATCCGTTCCTCCGCTCACAACCCGGTATCTTCTTTTCTTGAATTCATCGCATAACTTCTTGCAGTTTCTTATTATCTGCCTCTGGTAGTCATTGAATCCGGGCTGCATCGCTTCTTTGAAAGATAGCGCCTTTGCCGCTACTATATGCATGAGAGGTCCGCCCTGTATGCCCGGAATAATTGAATTATCAAGTTTATGCCTGTACCTGCTACCGCAGAGTATAAAACCTCCTCTGGGTCCCCTCAGAGTTTTGTGCGTCGTTGAGGTGACAAAATCCGCAAGTCCGACAGGCGAGGGATGCAGTTTTGCGGACACAAGGCCGGCAATGTGCGCAATGTCGGCGAGCATGTAGGCCCCGACTTCTCTTGCAATATCGCAAAATTTCATGAAATCTATGGTTCTCGGATAAGAACTTGCCCCGCAGACTATCATCCTTGGTTTCTCTCTAATCGCTATTTCCCTGACTTTCTCGTAGGATATCCTTTCGTCCTCTCTTTCCACATTGTAGAATACGGGATTATAGAATGTGCCGGAAAAATTCGTACGCAGACCGTGAGTCAGGTGTCCACCCGCAAGTATGTTCATGGCCAGAATCTTGTCTCCCGGCTTGAGCACCGAAAAATAGGCCGCCATGTTAGCCTGGCTGCCGGAATGGGGCTGGACGTTGGCATGCTCCGAGTTAAAAAGCAAACATGCTCTCCTGACCGCCACCTCTTCAATCTCATCAATAAACTTGCATCCGCCATAGTACCTTCTTCCAGGATAGCCTTCAGCGTACTTGTTCGTGAATACTGATCCGGCGAGACGCAGAACTTCCCTGCTGACGATATTTTCAGAAGGAATAAGCCCTATCGTATTTCTCTGTTTCTCCTGCTCACCAACAAGGATGCGATAAACCTCGGCGTCAATCTTTCTGAGCATTATCAACCTCCACAATCGGTATCAATGAAAAATCAGCGAAAAGATTAAACATTTCATTGATTTTCCTGAGAAGCGCCAGCCTGTTATTGCGCAATTTTTCATCCGGACACATGATAAGCACATCATCAAAATACCTGTCAATTATTCCCTTCCACCCACTCATATGCTGGAGGAACAGACCGTATTTCTTATCTTCATACAGAGTTTTCAATTCTCCCTCAGATCTGTAAAAAGAATACAGCTGCTTTTCGGTGTTTTCCGCAAGAAGGTTCTCGTCAAACTGGCCCGGCTCAATTCCCTTCTCTCCCGCCTGTTTCAGAATGTTCGCCACCCTTATGAAGGGAACCAGAATGCTTTTAGCTCCCTTCCCGCTCTCGAAAAACTTTTCCAGGGCGTCTATCTTTTCCCTGAGCGCCACCAGATTTTCCCTGTCCACCGACATAACGGCCCTTCTTATGCCGGGAGAAACACCTTCGCCAGCAAGAATGTTCTCCACTCTCTGGGATATGAAATCAAATATCTCGTTCCCTGTCTTCTCGGAACTGCAGTTGAAAACATCAAGGGTTCTATTGATAACGTGCTTCAAGGGCAGGTTGAATTTCCTGCTCCATATTATTTCAACCAGACCGTTGGCAAGTTTCTTGAGACCATATGGATCGCCTGCACCCGTAACTCTGGTATTATCAATCATGAAACTGCATATTGCCTCAATTCTCGCTATCAGGGAAACTATTGCCGCTTCATCCGTTTCCGGCAGTTTATCGCCGCTGTATCTCGGAAGATAATGCTGCTCAATAGCCGAGGAGACAATGGTGCTATACCCGCTCTTTTTTGCGTAGATACGTCCTATAACGCCCTCCAGAACCGGGAATTCGGTAACCATGAGGGTTGGTATGTCGTTCTTGCAGAGCGAAATGATGAGCGCTATATTATCTTTTTTCGCATCGTCTATGTCCAGATAATCCAGCAGAACCTCATAGATCTTTCTAAAGCGTTCTATCCTTTCATATACACTGCCCCATTTCGGATGATATATTATATTCTTCAGCCGCTCCGCATAAGATTTGAATTCAACCTGCATATCTTTTCCCATAAAAAACATGGCATCTTCCATTTTTGCTTCCAGAACATTCTGGTAATTATCCTTTATTTCACTGCCCCCCGTACCGTCAAATACGGCTATATATTCGTTGTGCAGCATCCCGCTGTTTTCAAACAGCGGTATGCCGTTGAGTTTCATTATTATCGCACTGGTCACTTCGTCAGGCATGTCAACATGTTCATCTTTCAAAATGCAGACCTCTACGGCAGGATATTCAACAAGATTGGAAATTCTCTTTACATGGGCCTCATCCATAGAATATTTCTCTCCGCGAATCTTCCTGCAAATATTTTTTTTTATGAATTCGTATCGTATTTCGGGATCAAAAATCACGCATTTCTTGAGTGCTTTATCCAGGTAATCCTCTGCTTCTGCAACCGAAAATCTCTCAGGAGATAAAATCCTGTGGCCGAAAGAATATCTTTCGCTTTTCACCCCTCCGAGGCACAATCGCACAATCTGCTTGCCGAATAAAACAAGTATCCATCTGATCGGACGCATGAACTTGAAATCGCTTTCATTCCACCTCATCCCTCTCGGAATTTCAGTCTTTTTGATACTTTCTTCTATTATCGTACCGAGGATTTCCGACAAGGGACGTCCGTTCTCCTTCCTGACAGCTACAAGAACTCTCTTTCCTTTCTTTTCTTTCACCAGAAGTTCTGCAGGTTCCAGACCATAAGAACGTGCAAAGTTTCGGGCAGCACTGCTGAATTGTCCTTTCCCGTCACTGCAGACGTCTGCAGGGGGACCATATATTTCCGTGGTCACATCGCTCTGCCTTTCTTCAACGCCCTTTATATACAGCACCAACCTCCTTACGGTATGAAAAAATCTGATCGGTCCATGAGTGACTCTGTATTCGTCAAACAAAGAGGTGAGAACAGGCAGCCATTTATCCCTGAGGTAATCTCCCGACCATGCAGGCAGATCTTCACACCCTATTTCTATTACCAGATCTCTCTTCTTCATCATCATTTCCGGTTTCTCGCAATTTTGCTTGCATTTGATTCATCAGATTATATCCGATTTCGTCTTTTTAGACAATCCCAGGAAATAAAGACCGACGGATACTGTTATCAAAATATGCATAAGCCAGACTCCTGCAAAAACAGGTAGCTTTCCGGCTTTTGCAAGAGTGAGTCCGGAAGAGAACACCCCGTAGGAAATGAATGATATAAGAATGGAAAGTCCAAGGACAAATACCCTCGAAATCTTATGTCTGATATAGAAAAACGGGAAGAGAATCAATAGAAGAAAAAGATTCAAAAGGGGATAGGCAAACCTTTCGTGGAAGGAACTCTGTATGGATACCGGCAGGATATTGAGTTTTTTAAGTTTTAACATCATATCTCTGAGTTCAATGTATGAAAAATCTTCCAGGTTCTTTGAAGCACCGATGATAAGTTCAGGTTCAAGCATTACATAGACTCTTTTGATATCAAAATCTTCTGAATTTTCCAGGTTACCGTTGCTGTTGAAATACCAGATCTTTCCTTTATTAAACAGCCATATATTACCCCCTTCGTAAATTCCATATGATGCATTGACGGTCATGATTCCACCATCCTCATTGACTACCGAAATCTGAACCTTTTTGAATGTGCCCGGAGGAATAAATTTTTGACTGTAAAGCAGATATTTCGGTGTTGAAAAATTCACTATGTCCATTTCCGACTGTATATCTATCCGTTTCATACACGCGGGTGCCGCAAAATTTTCAACATAAAAGGTGACTGCTGAAACGATAATTCCGCAAAAACACAAGACTGACAATATCTTCAGCGGTTTTATACCGGAGATTTCAAGTATCCTTATCTCTCCATATTTTATCATCTCTCCCAGAAGGAACATCCCGGTGAGAAATGTCAATACGGGGGATATTTCTACAAATATTGACGGTATCTTGTATAATGATTTTGTAAGATCAAAGATCTCTCTGTGTCTCACAGCATACGACATGTTTTCCATTATTTCTATGAGGAAAAATAATAACAGGAAGGAAACCGTTACTATGGAAAACAGTTTTAGAAAACTGAAAAAGGTATATCTCGTCTTTATGATCATCTTAAAAAAACCCCTATGAGGATAAATAGCATAACAGGCAACCATACAAAGACAGAGGTATTGGCTTTATAGGAAAACATCTCTCCCAGAACAACCAGCTGAAGGAAAACAAGAGTTATGCCTCCGCCCAGGCCTATATGCAGCATCTTGCTTTGCTGTTTCAGTTTCATACCTATGCCGGCACCAAGCAAAACAAATATCGCTGGTATGATGGAAAAAATCAGCCTCTTATTGACTTCAACCATTTCACTTATGCCGCCTCTTGAAATAAGGGTGGCAAGTCGCATATCAGACATCTTGGTTCTTCCTATGCTGCCCCCAAATCCGGAAGGGAGACGGGAAACCAATCTGTAGCTGGAAAAATTAAGTCTTGATACTGTCTGAACTGAATCATAGATTATGGCAAAACCGTCACGAAGATCGAAAATAAGCAAGTTGTCCGCCGGGTCGTATCTCACCGTGCCTCCTTCTGCCTTCAGGAAATTTGTCAATCCTTTTTCCTTGTAGGTTATTGAGACATTTCGTATATCGTGAGACCGCGAAATCTTTTCAAGATATACTGTTATGCCGGGTATCTCTGTCGTGATACTTTTCTCATGCAGGAGCGACAGGGGATTGCGAACCCTGAGGCGGCGTATCATATCCCGTTTCTTATAACTTGCTTCAGGCAGGAGATAGAGATTAAAAACCAGCAGAAATAATGAAGCAACGAATGCAAAGAAAAGGAGCAATCTGACAAGTCTGCGCGGATCGATGCCCGACGAAGAGAATACAAGAACCTCTCTGTCTGTGGATAAGCGTGAAAAGAGGGCAGCAGAAGCGTACAAGAAGGTTAACGGGATAATGTAAAGAAAAGAGGCGATCAACGAAAGGAAAAAAATGCAGAGAACCAGCATGGGATAGAAAGTGCCTTTCACAAGAAGGTCAATTATACGGAATATGGCGTCCAGAGAAAAAATGAAAACAAAGATCGCCATGGCAAAAAAGAAGTTGATGAAAAATTCTCTGCCTACGTAACGATTCTTCAGTTTAACTTCCATGAAGAATATTGTAAAATATCAGATGTCTTATGTCTATTAAAAAAATTTTTAGCCTTTTATGGCAAGAACAATGTGTTGGATGCAAAACAAACTCACCCCTTAACGATTACGGATTTTGTTCCGCATGCCAGAGAAAAATCACCCCTGTGGAAAATGCATTAGGAACCGGTATAATACATATTCTGCGTTACGAAGGGCCTGTTAGAGACGCCATATGCAACTTCAAATACGGCGGCAAAAAATACTGCGGTAAGAAATTTGCATTGCTCGCTTCTGATTTCATACGCAAGAATGATATTCCGGATTTTGATGCAATTATCGCCGTACCGCTTCACTGGAAAAAGGAATTTAGAAGGGGTTTCAATCAATCCGCAGTAATTGCCTCTTACATAGCCAGGATTCTCTGTAAGCAATACCTGCCAGGCGTCCTGTACAGGAAAAGGAATACCCTTTCCCAGACAGAGTTGAGCGAAGAGGAAAGAAAGAAAAACGTCACCGGGGTTTTCCGGATAAGGAGTGCCCGTTTGATAGAATCCAGAAAAATTTTACTGGTGGACGATGTCTATACCTCCGGAGCGACTGCGCGCGAAGCAAGGAAAACCCTTATGATAGGCGGAGCAAAAAAGGTTACAATCTTAACCATAGCAAAGGCGTGAGGGAAATACAGGCCAGTTCAACTCACCTTTCATGACTTTCTGTTCCATCAAGGAAGAATTGAATATTTTTTTGGAATTGTGTATAATGAGGAATAAAATTCCAGTTATCGCAAAAATTAGATGATGAATAAACGACTGGGCGATATGCGGTTGGCGAGTTTATCCAGTATGCCACACTGAAAGTTCAGACAAAGGAGGAAGAAATGGCGGTAAGAATAGGAGTTAATGGTTTCGGAAGGATAGGAAGACTGGTATTAAGAGCGGCTCTTGAGAAAAATTACAAAGGGATAGAATTTGTTGCATTCAACGATATAGCCGATGCAAAAACCCTTGCGCATCTCTTTAAATACGATTCCAACTACGGCATATATGCGGGTAGTGTTTCCGCGAAAGAAAATGCAGTGGTTGTAGACGGCAAAGAATATAAGGTTTTTGCCGAAAAGGACCCGAAAAACCTGCCATGGAAGGCTCTCGGTGTTGACATAGTCGTGGAATCAACCGGATTGTTCAGGGATGCCGCAAAAGCAGCAGCACACATAGAGGCGGGAGCAAAAAAAGTTCTCATTTCAGCCCCGGCGAAAGGGGAAGACGTGACAATCGTGCTGGGCGTAAATGAAAAAGATTATGACCCTGAAAAGCATAATATCATATCAAATGCTTCGTGCACAACCAACTGTCTCGCCCCCATGGCAAAAGTTCTTGTTGACAGCTTCGGGATTAAGAGAGGACTGATGACAACGATCCACTCGTACACAAACGACCAGAAGGTAATGGATGCGCCCCACAAGGATCTCCGCAGGGCAAGAGCAGCTGCTTTATCCATGATACCTACAAGCACCGGAGCTGCCAAAGCCATAGGAAAGGTTATCCCTTCGCTGAACGGTAAGATGAACGGACTCTCAATCAGGGTTCCAACTTCAACAGTATCCCTCGTAGACCTTGTGGCTGACCTTGAAAAACCTGCCGACGTTGATACAATAAACGCCGCTTTCAAGAAAGCCTCCGAAGGAAACCTGAAAGGAATTCTTCAGTATTGTGATGAACCGCTTGTTTCCAGGGATTTCTTCAAGAATCCGAATTCCTGCGTTCTTGACGCTCCGTCAACTTTCATCGTTGAAGGAATCATGGCAAAAGTCATGGGTTGGTATGACAACGAGTGGGCTTACAGCTGCAGGGTTGTTGACCTGATTAAATACATGGTGGAAAAGCAGTAGCGTAATCTGCGGAGGAAACCATGATACTTAAAACCATAGAAGATGTGGGATATGAAAGTAAGCGTGTTTTCCTCAGGGTTGATTTCAATATCCCCGTTGAAAATGGAGAAATAGGGGACGATTCTCGGATAAAAGGGGCGCTTCCAACGATAGAATATCTTCTAAAAAGCGGGGCTTCTCTCATTATCGCTTCGCATCTCGGCAGGCCGAAGGGGAAGCCGGCACCTGAAATGAGTTTGAAGATTGTCAGAGAAAAGTTAAGCAGTCTGTTAGGCGGTAAGGAAGTTAAATTTGTTCCGGATTGCATAGGAGAAGAGGTAAGGAAGGCTGCTCAAAACCTTAAAGCAGGGGAGATATTGCTGCTTGAAAATTTAAGGTTCCACAATGAAGAAGAAGAGGGTGACGAAAAATTTGCCAGGCAGCTCGCATCTCTTGCAGATTGTTATGTAAACGACGCTTTCGGGACCTGCCACAGGAAACATGCTTCAATATACGGTATAACAAAACTTTTTGACAGCATCGCCGCAGGTTATCTGATACAAAGGGAGGTTTCCGCTCTGTCAAAACTGCTTGAGAAGCCCGAAAAACCATTCCTGATGATTCTGGGGGGCGCAAAGGTAGCCGACAAGATAGGGATGGTTAAAAACCTGCTTGATAAAATAGACACTCTCATAACAGGCGGTGTTATGGCCTATACCTTTGTGCAGGCGAAAAACTGGGAAATAGGGGCATCAAAGGTTGAACATGACGCCGTTCCGCTTGCCAAGGAAATCATAAAAGAAGTGAATAAACGTCATCTTGAATTCCATACCCCGCTTGACCATATCATTGCGGATAGGATTTCACCCGATGCCCATTATTTTGCAACTGAAAGGGGGACTGTACCTCATAACTGGATAGGTGTTGATATAGGCCCTCAGGCTATTGAAGAATATACTGATTGTATCAAGAGGGCAAAGACCATATTCTGGAACGGGCCTATGGGGATATACGAGATTGAGGCATTCGCAAGAGGCACCATAGAACTCGCCAGGGCAATTGGAGAAGCAAAGGTTTTCTCAGTCATAGGAGGAGGCGATTCTATCGCCGCTGTAAACAAGGCAGGTGTTTCAGACAAAATTTCTCATATATGCACAGGAGGCGGAGCATCGCTTGAGTTCCTGGAAAAGGGCACCCTGCCGGGCATAGAAGTTTTAAAAAAGTAGAGGTGCGATTTATCGCACGGCTTTTAATGATAACAATACCGCTGACTTGCAAGGAAAGTAAAACCCGATGAAAAAAAGTCTTATCGCCGGAAACTGGAAGATGTACAAGACTCCGAACGAGTCAATAGCGTTTGCAAAAATGCTGGCGGAGAATATCAAGCTCTATGATGACAGGGATATCCTGATATGTCCTCCGTTTACCTCATTATTTCCGGTATCCAGGATGTTGTCAGGACAATCGTGCTTGAAATTGGGCGCTCAGAATGTCTCTTTTGAGCATGAAGGAGCATTTACCGGTGAAATCTCAACAGTGATGCTAAGCGAAATGGGTGTTGAATATGTGATTTGCGGACATTCAGAAAGAAGAAACATATTCGGCGAAAACAATGACATCATAAACAAGAAGGTCAAGAAAACGGCATCTGCAGGTATGACTCCGATTCTGTGTATAGGGGAAAAACTTGAAGAACGCGAAAACGGGAAGACGTTTGAGGTTATTGGTTCACAGATTAAGGAATCCCTTGACGGGTTTGCACAGCCAGAACGGCTCGTGCTGGCCTACGAACCGGTATGGGCAATAGGCACAGGCAAAAATGCGACCCCGGAACAGGCGGAAGAGGTTCATTCATTCATACGAGAACTGATGGCCGATCTATTCAACGCAAGATTGTCTGAAAATATGAAGGTAATATATGGTGGAAGCGTAAAACCTGATAATATAGATTCAATAATGCGGCAGAAGAACATTGACGGAGTGCTTGTAGGTGGAGCCAGTTTGAAAGCAGATTCTTTTGCCAGAATAGTTGATTACAAAGCTTGACCCCTTACTTTGAGGGGTAAATAAGGTTGAGATTGCCGCGCAAAAAACGCTCGCAACGACAAAAAGCGTCGGTTCCCGGAAAAGCCCGGGGCAAGCGGGGTAAAACAGAGAGATAAAATCATCAACCCCTCACAAGAAAGTGTATCAGGTAAGAGTTCGGGGTAAAGGAGAAAGAAATGTACATGTTTTTACTGATTTTTCACATTGTGGTTTCCGTACTTCTTATAGGAGCAGTGCTCTTGCAGTCGGGAAAAGGTTCTTCTCTTTCAAATATATTCGGAGGAGGAGGGATGGAGACTGTTTTTGGCGCTGAAACTTCAACGATTTTGAATAGACTGACTTCAATACTGGCAATTATTTTTATCGTGAATTCCATATTGCTTGCCACTTTGCCCGGTAAATTGACAACAAGAAGTGTCCTGAAAGAAGCGGTCCGAAAAGAACAGCCTGCCACTCCTCCTGTTTTGCCTGTAGCTCCGGCGCCTGTAGCTCCGGAAAATTGACATGGCGGTGACAAGAAAACAGGGCAATCAGAAGTCAAAATGGACAAGTTGATAGTGCTTCCCGGAAACGGAACTGCCGTTTTTCTCGGAGATACGCACGGTGATTATAAGACCGTCAGGATCATAATCAAAAACTTTATTGCGAAAAAGGACCATTTTGTCATTTTGCTGGGAGATTATGTTGACAGAGGAGAGGAGTCAAGGAAGAATATTGATTTTCTGATTCAGACCCAGAAGGAACATCCCAACCTGATCCTCCTGGCCGGTAATCACGAAATGTTTCCTCTGAGAGAATGCAGTCCCTCGGACTTCTGGGATACTCTCGAAAATGAAGATTTTGAGCGGTATAAAAACTTTTTTTCAAATCTTCCGCTTGCCGTTGAAGGAGACGGATTCATGGCTCTGCATGCAGCTCTTCCAGACATAGAAAAGATGGAGGATATAAACGGCATCCAGCCCTGCGATGAAAACTGGACAAGAATATTATGGGGTGATTTTCGTGACAAGCAAGGGGACTATCTCGGCGATTTCCTCGGAAGACCGAAGTTTGGTAAGGACTATTTCTCAAGAGTAATGGAAAAACTGGATAAGAACGTGCTCCTGCGCAGCCATGACCCCACCGCACCGGAAAAGATGTTTGAAAACAGATGTCTTACAATCTTCACCTCTTCCGCTTATGGTCCAAGGAAGAGAAAAATAGCACTGTGTAATCTTGCAAGAAGAATGGAAAGCATAGACGACATTGACATAATATCATTAGATGCCCAGGAGGTTACGATATGAGAGTTCAGAATTTCGGCGGATATAAACTCGACGAAGTTATAGGAGGGGGGATGTACACCAAGGTTTACAGAGCATCTTCTTCTCTTGCAAAACCCATATATGGACATACTGTTGCAATTAAACTCCTGTATCTCAAGGGAGGATTGAGGGAACGGGGAAAACTCGTGAACCAGTTTGAGAGAGAAGCCGAGATAGCCATAGGGTTAAACCATCCCAACATAGTTAAGGTCCATAACTTCGGAAAGTACAACAATCAGTACGCAATAATCATGGAATACGTATCCGGACACAACCTCAAGGAAATCCTTTACAGGAGAGATAAACTCCCGCTGACAGTATTGATACGCATATTATATGAGGCCGGGCAGGGGCTGGCACACATTCATAATAACAATATAGTACATAAGGATGTCAAGCCCGACAATATCCTGGTGTCAGACGATTTCAATACAGTCAAGATTACAGATTTCGGCATAGCAAAATTGCCAAGAAAACTGTGGCAAAAAGACATATTTCCAAGAAGTGGAACCGTGACAAAATATGGGACCATATCCTATATCTCTCCGGAGCAGACAGAGGGCAGGGCGGATTTCTGTTCGGATATATACAGTTTCGGGGTTGCTCTTGACGAGGTAATAACAGCCAAGGTTGAAATACCGGACAACGCTGAAAGAAACATGGATGACTATTTCAAGAGAATAGATATAAGGAGTTACAGAAAGAATCTGGGGAAACAAATAATCCTTTGCGAGGATTTGAAGATTCCCTATGAACTGAAGGAGATCATCAAGAAAGCAACCAATAAGGAGTGTGCATTGAGATATTCCTCAATGGAAGAAATACTCAAGGGACTGAACCAATTTTTATGATAAGCAAGTTGACAGCATTTATTTTTCTGATTTCGTGTTTTGCAGGATGTCGTCCTCCGATTACTGTAATGAAACCGGCCGGTGATACGATAGTAATATCAACCAGCACTGACCCCAAATCATTCAATCCCATAATAGCAAAAGAGACCAGCACGACGGCCATCACAGGATTCATCTTTGAAGGACTGACTGAAACCGACGGAGTAACCCTGGAAGTTAAACCCTGTCTGGCAAGAAAATGGGAGCATGACAAAAGCGGCAAGATCTGGCGATTCTTCCTGAGAAAAGACGTGAAATGGAATGACGGAAAAGTTTTTACCGCAGATGATGTCGTATTCACATTTAACAGATTGATATACAATCCTGATATACCGACCAGCAGCAGGGACGTCTTGAATATTGACGGTAAACCGTTCAAAGTGAAGAAAATTGATTCCCATACTGTAGAATTCATACTTCCCGATAAATTCGCGCCATTCCTTCAGCTGATGAATCAGGAAATACTTCCTGAACATAAACTTTTCGCTGCTGTTGAAAAAGGTGTTTTCAACAGTACGTGGGGCGTAAACGAAAGTGTCAAAAACATTGTGGGGACAGGTCCCTTCATGATAGAGGAATACAGACCCGCCGAGTGGATAATACTCAAGAAGAATCCTTTTTACTGGAAAAAGGACAGGCAGGGCATTTCCCTGCCATACCTCGGCAGGATTGCCTGCCTCATAATATCGGACACAAACATGGCTGTTTTGAAATTCAAGACGGGAGAGATAGATCTGATACCGGTAAGAGGACAGGATTATCCGATACTTAAACCTTATGAGGAAAGACAGAATTTTACAATATACGAACTGGGACCCTCAATGGGTTCTGAATTCATAGCATTTAATCAAAACATACAGACTTCTTCCCTGGCATATAAGAAGGAATGGTTCCGGAATAAGAATTTCAGAAAAGCTGTGGCATATGCAATTGATAAAGACAGCATCTCAAAAAATGTTTATGGTGGGTTTGCCATACCTCAGGACGGACCGCTGAACATTTCCTCCGGATTCTTCAATAATCCGGGCATAAGAAAATACCGGTACGACATGAGAACGGCCCAGGAGCTTCTCAGCAAGGAGGGATTCCACAGGAAAGAGGGATTCCTATTTGACAGGCATGACAACCCGGTTGAATTTACCATTATCACGAACAGCAACAATTTTGAGAGAATACAGATTGCGAACATCATACAGGATGACCTCAGGAAACTCGGGATGAAAGTAAATCTGCTTCCGGTGGAATTCAACACCATGGTAACGCAAATCAGCGTTACAAAGAACTGGGAATCGGTCATAATAGGTCTTACGGGCGGAATTGAACCTCACGGCGGTAAGAACGTCTGGCATACGACCGGACAACTTCACCTGTGGAACCTGGAACCGGACAAAAAAGATATCACTGAATGGGAGAAGAGGATAAACGTCATATTTGAAGAAGGGGTAAAGCATCTTGACCGCCATGAGAGAAAGCAATTGTATGACACATGGCAGGAGATTGTTTCTGAAGAACTGCCCTTGATATATACAGCGAGTCCCACGACCATGATAGCGGTGAGGAACAAATTCGGTAATTTGAAACCCACCGTATACGGAGGAGCGTTGCATAACATAGCAGAAATATATATAAAGTAGCGGTCATTCCTATCCCTGTTTAACATATACCGGGATAGACTACCAGGAAACCAGAAAGAGAATGGATACGTACAGACTGAGAATCTACTACGGAAAAACAGGAATCGCCAGGTTCATATCCGGGAAAAACCTGCAGAAGATTATTGAGAGGACATTGAGACGCGCACGTGCGCCTTTGAAATTCACGGAGGGTTTTAGTCCGCATCCGAGAATAAGTTACGGACATCCCCTGCCTGTCAATATATCCGGGGACAACGAATCCTTTGATGTCTTCCTCATTGAAAAGATGGCACCTCATGATATCATCAATAGGGCAGGGGTATTGCTTCCGGAAGGGCTCTGTTTCCATACTGCACGGTGGGTGAACAAAGAAGCGCCTTCCATAAATAGCCGTGAAACCTATGCCAGATATACTCTGAACGCATGCAGAGATATTTCCGCCGGGAGACTGGAGAGATTCGGCCAGATACTTGAACTGGGCAAGACAAGGGCAGTTGTGTTGATAAAAATTAACAATTTCAACCACAAAAGTATGATACAATTATTGATTGACGGCACTTTGAGCAGCATAGAAAGGAGTGTCGTCCAGGAGAAAGGAGAAGATGAAAGAGAAATATAGATTGCTTGTAAACCATGAACAATTCCTGACACGCCTCGCAATCATGTCAGAGAAAAAAATAGAATACCTGTTCGTAACCCGCAATGATGTTCCCACCGGCGTTGGAAATATCTACAAGGGGAAAATTGAAAGAGTTATATCGGGACTTAACGCGGCGTTTGTCAATATAGGCGAATCAAGAAACGGATTTCTCCCTTTCGGAAAAGATGAGCCGCTGTACCGCACGCCAGAATCCGAAGAGAAAGATTCCGGACAGGTCAAAAAACATCACAGGACAGGGGAAGAAATTATCGTCCAGATTTCCAAACCCGGAACATCCGAAAAAGGAATGAAATTGACAACAAAAGTCTCTCTCCCTGGCAGATTCTTAATCCTTATACCCGATTCTTCCCTGAGAACCCTTTCAAAAAAAATAACCGACAGGAAAGAAAGAGGGCGTCTTTTTGATATTGTGGACAGGAGAATCTTTGACAACACGGGTTTCATCATACGTACGGCTGCGGAAGGCAAGAATGAAGGGTATCTCCTGCGGGAATTGAAAATACTTCAAAGTACATGGAACAGGATAAAGAGGCATGCAAAAGCAAGAAATGCACCCTCTGTCTTATGGAAAGAATTGCCGATTTTTATAAACGTGCTGAGAGATTACGTTACCTCTGACTATAAGGAAATACTCGTGGATGACGAAAAAGCATACGGAGAGGTGAGGAGGTACGCCAATCTCTTCCTTCCGGAAATGCGCGGGAAGGTCTCAATCTACAAAGAAAAGCTTCCGCTTTTTGTAAAATACGGACTTGAGAAGGAAATAGAAAATTTCCTTTCAAAAAAGGTTCCTCTGCCATCCGGGGGTTCGCTGATAATTGAAGAGGGGGAGACGCTGAACGCCATAGATGTAAACAGCGGCAGCAGTGACAGAACCAACTTCAAAGAGACCGTTCTGCATACCAACGTTGAAGCGGCGAAAGAGATACCCAGACAGATACGTGCCAGGAATCTCTCCGGACTCATAGTTGTGGATTTCATAGACATGAAGCGCCCCCATGAGAGAAGAAAAGTTTTCAGGACACTCAGTGACAGCCTTGAGTTTGACAAGGCGCAGACCAAAATTCTCTCCATATCAAAGCTGGGAATCGTGGAGATGAGCAGGGAAAAGACAGATTTTAAACTCTCGGATATGCTTCTGGACAGATGCGAAAGATGCAGGGGAACCGGCTATATAAAAAACGTCTTTTTCATCGCGCTGAAATTCAAAAACGAATTATTTACAAAAGTGGCAAGAAATCCCCATGGGAGATTTACTGCCGAAATATCAAGAGACCTTTATGAATTTATCACCAGGAACAAATCCATGCATGATACACTGATAAAACACAGGATTCACCTCAGAGAAAACACCTCATTCAGGGAATCCGAATTCAAGATTACCGACTGACTCTCGCCCGATTTGACACAGGGAACGTTACATTATATATTATTGGGAATATTTTAGGGAAAATCGGAGAACAAGAATGGCAAAAAGATACAAAGTAAACAGTTTTCACGGATACCAGAAGATAGTTGCACCGGAGAATTCCGACCTGAAAAAAATCCGCCTGGCATTTATAAAAGACACGGAAGGTGGAAGATTTGAAGGACAAACTGCGGGCGAGGAGAGTGCTTTCATCATAACCGAAGGTAATATCAGGTTTTTTGTCGAAGGCAAACTCTTCGGAGAACTGACAAGAGAAAATGTCTTTCACGAACCGCCCTCGGGAGTTTACCTCCCTCCCCACTTAAACTACTCAATTGAATTTATCAGGAAAAGCGAGATATGCGTGGCAAGCTGTGATGCTGCAGGCAAGAACAGGCCGCGCTTGATTGAAACAAAAGATATTCGTTTCAAAAGAGTGGGGGAAGAACCGTTCCTCAGGAATATGAATGAAATAATGCCGGAGGATTTCCCCGCCGAAAAACTGATAATCGGCGAGACGATAACAGATCCCGGCAACTGGTCAAGTTATCCCCCGCATAAACACGACACCGACAATCCACCCGAGGAAACAGCCCTTGAGGAACTCTATTTTTTCAAAATAACGCCCAGAACAGGATTCGGTTCCATACGAGTCTTTGACGACCCGGAAGATAATATTTTTCTCATAAAGACCGATGAAGTTGTAACAATACCCAAAGGATACCACCCTGTTTCTGTTGCTCCGAGACATCAGTTATATTACATGTGGGTTCTTGCAGGTGAAACAAGAAAGTCAATATCGTTTGTCCATCCCGATTACAGGTTCAACGGTAAACCCTGACTATCTGTGTGTTCTTGACAGGAGGTGAGAAAATGCAATACCTGGACGAATTGTTTTCCCTGAAAGGCAGAACCGCGGTTATCACCGGGGGAGCAGGAATACTGGGCGGTGAGATAGCCCGGG